>Ga0181535_10005182_pt1 | contig 14072 bp, 8 predicted proteins | sample PEATcosm2014_Bin_44_FD_119774 | JGI IMG/M metagenome (GOLD analysis project Ga0181535, IMG submission 119774) | Peatland microbial communities from MTU Mesocosm Facility, Houghton, MI, USA - PEATcosm2014_Bin17_30_metaG | ecosystem: Environmental > Terrestrial > Soil > Wetlands > Peat | place...
GATGTTTCAAAGCAAGCCGGTGTCGACGGTCCGGAAGACCTCCTCGGCCTTACGGCTGTCTGGTCCGACTTCAATAACGACGGAAAACTCGACCTCTTCGTCGCCAACGATGGCGCGCACAACTATCTCTATCGCAACGACGGCAACGGTCACTTTACCGATCTGGGTTATCAATCCGGCGTAGCCATGGATGAAAATGGCAACGCCCTTGCGAATATGGGCCTCGCTATCGGCGACTATCTCCACACCGGCCGATTCTCGCTCGTCATCACCCATTTCAGCGAGCAATATGCCGAGCTCTTCCGCAACGATGGAGACTTCAACTTCACCGACGTCTCCAATGTCGCGGGAATCGCGCGCCCAACAACGCATCTCGTCGGTTGGGGCGACGCTTTCTACGATATTGACAACGACGGATGGCTCGACCTCATCATGGTCAACGGTCACGTCTATCCGCAAGTCGACCAGGCCAACATCGGCGTCTACTTCCGCGAACCAGGGCTGCTGTTCCTTAATCAGCGTGACGGCACTTTCCGCGATGTCAGCGACCAGGCTGGTGCGGCCCTGAGAGTTCCGCGCGTAGGTCGCGGCCTCGCGATTGGAGACCTCTTCAACACCGGAGTACAGGAAGTTGTCGTCGAAAATCTTGACGGCGAGCCCACCATCCTCCGCCCCGAAGGTGGACCACACAATCACTGGATCAGCTTCGAACTCGGCGGAACAAAAAGCAACAAGCTCGCACTCAATACGCGCGTCAAAGTCACTGCCGGCGACCTGGTCCAAACCGACGAACTCCGAAGCTCAGGCAGCTATCTCTCGCAAAACGACCTGCGCCTTCACTTCGGACTCGGCGCCCACCTCCAGGCAGACAAGGTGCAGGTCTTCTGGCCCTCGGGCGCAACGGATGTCCTGACAAATCTCCCCGCAGACAAGTTCTACTGCGTCCAGGAAGGCACTGGCATTGTCCCCTGTGCAAGCATCCGCCCGGCTCCCCTCTCAATCAAAAAATGACTCCCCCCACTTCTCCTTCACAAAAGCGGCAATTCGCTCGATCGAGCCGACGCGTCAAACCCCACATCTAAATTCTCGATGAGTATCTTCGAAAAATGCTGCTTTTCAGCCTCCTGCTTTGTGAATACGATGCCCTTGGTCTCAAAAAGTGATCTACCCCGTCCCAAGTAAACGCTTTCCGAAACACAACGCCAATCGCCAATTAAGCGCACACAACATACCCCTTTGCCCACGCTCCTATTCAGCAAATGACTGAAAATGAAGGTGTTTACATGAACGGAATCGTCAAATTTGCGCCCTTTGTCGCGCTCGCCTTTTTCTGCTTCGGGTCCCAGTCCCTTCACGCATCGCAAGCCAACTCAACCCCCGACTCTTGCCTCCCGGCCTCCACCAACATCCTCGCCGCCCAATATCCTTGCATCTACCCAGACCGCCGCGTCGCTCTCCGCATCAGCGCTCCCGACGCTCAGCACGTACAAGCCTTGATCGGTGGCGGCGGAGCCCAGACGCCCAAAATGGACATGACGAAAGACGCCGACGGTTTCTGGACACTGACCACGCCACCCATTGTCGAAGGCTTCCACTACTATTCCATCTTCGTGGACGGCGTCGAAATGAGCGATCCCGGCAGCCAGACATTCTTCGGTGAGATGCGCCAAATCAGCGGCATCGAAATCCCATCGCCCGTTCCAGGCGACTCCTTCTATCAAATCGCCGATGTTCCCCATGGCCAGGTCCGATCCGTCCTCTATTTCTCCAAGGTCGTCGGCAAGTGGCGTCGCTGTTTCGTCTACACGCCTCCCGACTACGACCGCCAGACTCAAAAGAAATATCCCGTCCTCTACGTCATGCCCGGCTACGGCGAAGACGAAACCGGATGGTTCAATCAAGGCCGCGGCAACGTCATCCTCGACAACTTGATTGCGGCAAAGAAAGCCTTGCCCATGATCGTAGTCACCGAAGATCAGTTCACCGCCCTCAAACCGGGTGAGGCCCCGCTTGTCCTCGGCGGCCGCCGCCCCGCAGGCGGCGCACGCCCCAACTTCGGCGCCTACGGGCAAACCTTTACTGACGTCATGCTCACCGACCTCATCCCCTTTATCGAGTCTCAATTCCGGGCTCTCTCCGGCCGCGACAACCGCGCCATGGCAGGCCTCTCCATGGGCGGCATGCAAACCTTCCTCACCACCTTGCCGCACCTCGACAAGTTCGCTTACATTGGCGGTTTCAGCCCCGGCGTTCCGCCCAACGCATTTGAAGCGATTGAAAAATCCCCCGCCCCCTTCAACGCCCAAGTCAAGCTCCTGTGGCTCGGCACAGGCACAGTCGAAAAAGCGAATAACCCCAACATCTTCGTCCTCCACCAGGCTCTCGACAACGCCGGCGTCAAGAACTCCTACTTCGAGTCAACAGGGACAGCGCACGAGTGGCTTACGTGGCGAAGAGACCTGCAGCAATTCGCGCCCCTCCTCTTCCGAAGCGCCGGCCACTGATGAACGGGCACTGGCAAGAAAAGGATGCGCCCCAAAGGAGGAAAATCATGACCGGAACGCCATCACGCAATGCCCTTCTTGCAAGAAGCGTTGGCGTTCTGTTGGCAGTTGGATTCTTCCTCGGCTTCTACGGCTGCAAAAGCAGAGCGCAGCAAGCTCCTCCCTCTGCGGCCGACCCTGCACTTACCTCCAGTCCCTTCGCCGGGGCAGCGCAATAATCCTTTCTGCATCCGAGCCGTACCTTCCGCACGTCAAGGCTCCAGCGCAGAGACACAACAAACTCGAAAGATTGAAATCACCATGACCCAACTCACCATGACCCAACACAAGGATAGGTGCAAGATGAAGACAAGAATTCTGATGATCGCCGCGGCGGCATTGTGGCTCGGGGGCTCCGTCGCAGCCACCGCGCAGCAAGCGGCGCCAACCGTCCCAGACCAATTAATGGTCACCATTGACACGCAACAAACAGCTCCGCCGGTCTCCAAATACCTCTACGGCCAGTTCATTGAGCACATCGGCACCACCATGTACAGCAGCCTCTGGGCCGAGATGATCGATGACCGCAAATTCTATTTTCCGATAACCGCAAAGATACCTGAACCCCCCGCTCCGCAGGGCGGCGGCGCGTTCGGCGGACGTCTGCGCAAGTGGTATCCCGTCGGTCCAGAAGAAGTCGTCGTCATGGACAAGGAGCACCCCTTCGTCGGCGACCAGAGCCCGCGCATCGCTCTCGATGCCGCAGCACCGCACGGCGTCCAGCAAGAAGGTCTTGCTCTGGTCAGCGGCAAAAAATACACCGGCCGCATCTATCTCCGCGGCACGCCTGGAAGCAAGATCAAGGTCTCGCTCATCTGGGGCTCCGGCGAAAACGACCGCCAGACCATCGCTATCCCCGCGCTGACCGGCGAATACAAGAAAATCCCCCTGGCTTTCACATCGAAAGCCGATACCACCGACGGCATCCTCGAAATCTCAGGCACCGGCTCTGGCGCCTTCCACATCGGCGCCGTTTCGCTCATGCCGGCCGACAACGTCGAAGGGTTCCGCCCCGACACCACCTCATTGCTCCGCCAAATCAAAATGGGCTTCTGGCGCTACGGCGGCAACTACACCTCCAACCTCATCTGGTACCACATCGTTGGCGACATCGATAAGCGTCCGCCGGACTTCGACCATGCCTGGAATGCCATGCAGACCAACGACCTCGGCCTCGACGAGTTCATGACCCTCTGCAAGCTCATCAACGTCGATCCGTACATCAGCGTCAACGCCGGCTTCGGCGATTCGCACTCGGCAGCCGAAGAAGTCGAGTACATGAACGGTTCGGTCAACACCTACCAGGGTGCAAAGCGCGCCAGGAACGGCCATCCGGAGCCCTACCACATCAAGTTCTGGAACATCGGCAACGAACCCTGGGGCACATGGCAGCTTGGCCGCACAGATATGAAGTACTACATGCTCAAGCACAATGAGTTTGCCAAGGCCATGCGCGAGGTGGATCCCTCCATCACTCTCATTGCATCCGGCATCATGCTGCAAAACGATAATGTGCCCAACGATCAGCGCGCCAAGTACGTCGGCAATCTCGACGCTCTCTATGGGTCCGATTCCGACTGGGACGCCGGCTTCATCAAAGACTGTTGGGGAAACTTCGACATCATGGCCGAGCACTGGTATGCGCAAGGCAGCCATCATTGGGATCTCGAGAAAGCAAAGTCTCTCCCCGCCGATAAGTCCAGCGATGACGCCTACGTCAAATGGGACATGTCCCTCCTCGAGTCGGCTCGTTATCCGGCAGACACCGTCCGCCTCAAAGCCGAAGAGTGGCAGGGATACCAGAAACGCTTCCCGCAGCTTGTCACAAGCAAGATTCCCCTCTCCATCGACGAATACGCCTACTTCAACTTCAGCGGCGCAGGCAGTGGTCCATTCAGCGGCGAAAACCTAAAGCAGTCCCTCGCCTATGCCATGATCCTCAATGAAATGGCCCGCTACACCGACTTCCTTACCATGGGCGCGCAAACCACCGGCGTCTCCCTCATCGACTTCAACAAGACCGCTTCCACATTCAACGGCCTCGGACTCGTCTACAAACTGTTTGGCGATCACTTTGTCGGCGCAATTCCCGTCGCCCTCTCCGGCAACTCGCCCCAGCCGGCGCCTAAATATCCCGCCGGCAGTCCCGATCAGCCAGAGAAACCCTCCGGAAGTCCCACCTATCCGCTCGACATGTACGCGGCTCTCAGCCCCGATCGCAAATTCCTCGTCGTTTCGGTCGTTAATGCCACCGAATCCGAACAGAAAGTCGATCTCAGTGTCACTGGCGTGCACGTTGCCGGCCCCTCGACTCTGTGGCAGCTCACAGCCCCCACCGTCGACGCAGTCAATGTCACAGGAAACACGCCGCAGCTTGCCATCAAGGAGTCTTCCCTCGGCAACGCTCCGGCCTCCATCACCGTTGCACCAATTAGCGTCAATATCTACCAGTTCCCCGTAGCCGCTCAGTAGTGACTCACCTCCAGGCAGGCTGCTCTTTCAGCCTGCCTGGAAACCCTGGGACGCAAGCAGTCCTGAGAAGAACGCGCAAACACTTACACAGGAGAGGACCAATGATCAAAATGCGCACTGCATTCTTCGTCGCCGCAGTTTCGTCGCTGGGATATCTGGCGGTCGCTGCAGCACAGCAAACTCCGCCGGCAGTTCCCGATCAATTGAGGGTATCCATCGATGCGACGCAAACCGCGGACCCCGTTTCCAAATACATCTTCGGCAGCTTCATCGAGCACATCGGCACCACCATCTATCACAGCATGTGGGCCGAATTGCTCGACGACCGAAAGTTCTATTTCCCCATCGTCTCCAAAGATCCTCCGGCCCCGGCACGCGCACAGGGCGGCAACCCCATGCGGATGCAACTCCGCAAATGGCGTCCCGTCGGCCCCGATGAAGTGGTCATCATGGACACCGACAAACCGTTCGTCGGCGATCAGAGCCCGAAAATCCAGCTCGATGCCTCCACGCCGCACGGCATTCGCCAGGCCGGACTCTCGCTCGTCAACGGCAAAAAATATGTCGGCCGCATTTATCTCCGCGGCACTCCCGGCGCCAAAGTCAACGTGTCTCTCGTCTGGGGCAGCGGCGACAACGACAAGCAGTCCCTCACCTTCACCGCGCTCACCAGCGAGTACAAAAAACTCCCGCTGGCCTTCACCTCCAAAGCCGACTCCTCCGATGCCGCTCTCGAAATCACCGGAACCGGCAAGGGCAACTTCCACGTCGGCACCGTGTCACTCATGCCTGCTGACAACGTGCAGGGCTTCCGCCCCGACACCATCGCCGCGTTGAAAAAACTCCACTCCGGCATGTGGCGTCTCCCCGGCGGCAACTTCCTCTCCGACTGGGTCTGGTACGACGCCATCGGCGACCCCGACAAGCGTCCGCCTATGTTTGACCACGCCTGGAACGCCATGCAATCCAACGACGTCGGCATGGACGAGTTCATGACCTTCTGCAAGTTGATCGATGTCGACCCCTACGTCACTGTCAACGCCGGCCTCGGCGATTCCCACTCCGCCATGGAAGAAGTCGAATACCTCAACGGCCCCGCCACCTCCTACATGGGCGCGAAGCGTGCCAAAAACGGCCACCCCGAGCCCTACCACATCAAGTACTGGAACATCGGCAACGAGCCCTGGGGCGACTTCCAGATCGGCTACACCGACCTCAAATACTACGTCATCAAAAACAACGAGTTCGCCAAGGCAATGCGCAAGGCCGACCCCACCATCACGCTCATCGGCTCCGCAAAAATGCTCGAACCCATGTCGCTCAAAGGCGAAGACCGCGCCAAATACGTCGACAACCTTGACCCCATGTTCGGTACCGACATCGACTGGACCGGCGGCCTGCTCTCCAAGAGCTGGGGCACCTTCGACGGCATCGCCCAGCATTGGTACGAAGGTGCCGGACGCCACTTCGACGTGAATAAAGCCAAGGCCCTCGCGCCCGACGCGCCGAACACCGGGGCCTATGTCACATACACCCCCACAACGCTCGAGTATGCGCACTACGCCGGCGATGTCATCCGCCGCCACGCCGAAGAGTGGGAAGGCTATCAAAAGCGCTTCCCGCAAATGATCGACAAAAAAATCTTCCTCTCCATCGACGAGTACTCCTACGGCGGTGGTGGTGGCGGCGGCCGCGGTGGTCCCAATCTAAAATCAGCCCTCGCCTACGGAATGCTCTTCGACGAGATGATGCGCCACACCAGCTTCATCACCATGGGCGCGCACACCATGGGCACCTCCTCGCTCGACATCACGCCTACAGATTCCACCATCAACGCCCTCGGCCTTGTCTACCAGCTCTATGGCGAGCATTTTCCCGGAACCATTCCCGTCGCTCTCTCCGGCAACTCGCCGCAGCCACCCTCCGGCAATCCGCCCTATATCGACGAGCCAATCACAAGCTCCGGCAGCCCCACCTATCCGCTCGACATGTTCGCCGCTCTCTCGCCCGACCATAAGTTCCTTACCCTCGCTGTCGTCAATGCAACGGACTCGGAACAGAAGTTCGACTTGAGTGCTACAGGCGTCCATCTCGCCGGCCCTTCCACACAATGGCTGCTCACCGGCAGCTCGCTCGATGCCGCAAACCACGTAGGTCAGCCCGCGCAAGTCGCCATCAAGGAGATCCCGCTAGCCAACGCTCCGGGGACCATCGCCGTCGCCCCCATCAGCGTCAATGTCTATCGGTTCCCCGTGGCCCCGGCGCAATAACCCTGATCTGTTCAAACTTGCCCGCCCCTTGGGCCGTCAGATAACTTGGGACGTGTTTCTTGAATGGCCGCCCGCGCATGCGCTGGCGGCCACAATCAACAGGGAAAACGCTTTCCACCAATCCAGGTCGCGGTGGCAGCACCACGCCGCCCTTGCACCACGGCAATTCGCCCTTAACACCAACAAATTAAAGAAAATCCGGAGTCAAAATACCCATGAAACTGAACCCTCTCCGCTCGTTCGCTCTCCTCGTGCCGCTGGCATTAGCCGGCGCCTCTTTGAGCTTTGGACAGGTCCAAACTATCGTCCCCCCCGTCATCCCAGGCGCAAAACCCGTCACCGTTGAAAACATCAAGATTCACGGCACTGCCCTTGAAGGCAATCTTGAAGGCGACGCCGTTGACCGCGACGCCATCGTCTTTCTGCCGCCCAGCTATGCCAAAGACAAGCATCGCCGCTATCCCGTCGTTTACGCCTTGCACGGATATTCCATCGGCGCCGAGCAGTGGACCCACGAAATCCATGTCCCCCAGACCATCGAAGGCGCCTTCGCCCAGGGCTCCAAAGAGATGATCGTCGTCCTGCCCGATTCAAAGACCGTGCACAACGGCTCCATGTATTCCAGCTCCGTCACCACCGGCGATTTCGAAAAGTTCATCTACCACGACGTCGTCGCCTATATGGATGCGCATTACCGCACCATCCCCAACCGCAACAGCCGCGGCCTCGTCGGCCACTCCATGGGCGGTTACGGAGCCAGCCGCATCGGCATGAAGCACCCCGATGTCTTCGGCAGCCTCTACATCATGAGCCCCTGCTGCATGTCCGCCCGCATGGGCGGCGGCCCGGGCGGCCCGGGCGCCGCTGAGATGGAAAAACAGCTCGCCGCCGTCAAATCGCCCGAGGATTCCGCCAAGCTCAACTTCGGCCTGCGCGCCCAGCTCGCCTCCGCCGCCGCCTGGTCGCCCGATCCCAAGAACCCACCGCTCTACCTCGACCTTCCCTCCAAAGACGGCGTCGCCCAGCCCGACGTCCTCGCCAAATGGGCCGCCAACGCGCCCCTGGCCTTTGTCGATCAGTACATCGGCAATCTCCGCCAGTACCATGCCATCTCCATGGATGTCGGCGACCAGGACGGCCTCCGCTTCGATGCAACCAAGCTCCACAACATCCTCGACAACTACGGCATCGTCAACGGCTTTGAAATCTATCCCGGCACCCATACCAGCGCCGTCTCCGATCGCTTTCAGAACCACGTCATTCCGTTTTTCAGCAAGAACCTCTGCTTCCAGGAGAGCTGCCAATAGCGTTACCAGCGGCTCCGGCCCACTCCCCGCAACTCCGGGCAGTGGGCCAGTTTGAAACCCACGCGCTACACATTTTTGCGGAAAGCACTCACCGGAGCCGGAATAAGTGTCAGGGCACGACTTCAGTCGTGCCGCATAGGCAAAAGGATAGGCCTGGGCTTCAGCCCCTGTTGAAAAGGCCCATCCAAACTGATCCTCCTCCGCGGGCCCTCAAAACATGGACAGCCCCCGGAATCGGGATTTACTCTTCTTGGGGCACTCCGCGCCGTCTGCTGACCGCCGCATACGGTGCGGACCCCGGACTCCCCGCAAAATCATCGGGGAGCACACTCGACTCAACACTCCGGCACTGCCCTCCTATCGGCATCTTGGAAACAAGGTTTTTGGCGGTCGCCCACACTTGGTCTGGAGATACAAAATGAAGAAGCGCATGACGCGATTTGTTGCAGGCATCGTTGCGTGTACGGGAACACTTTTCTTTGGCGCGATTCTGCAATCTGCCGCTGCCCAGGATCCCGCGAGCCTCCCTTACATGAATCCAAAATTAACGCCGGTCGAGCGGGCAACCGACCTGGTGCATCGCATGACCCTCGCCGAAAAGGCGACGCAAATGTATAACAACTCCGCCGCCATTCCACGTCTCGGCGTTCCCGCCTACCAGTGGTGGAGCGAGGCTCTTCACGGCGTCATCAACTCCGGCGTCACCGAATACCCTGAGCCCATCGGCCTGGCCGCCACCTTCGATGCGCCGGGCATCCACACCATGGCCACCCAGATCGGTATCGAAGGCCGCATCAAGCACGTGCAGGATTCAGCCAACGGCCACATGGGCATCGGCGGCGGCCTCGACTTCTGGGCCCCGAACCTCAACATCTTCCGTGATCCCCGCTGGGGCCGCGGCCAGGAGACCTACGGCGAAGACCCCTTCCTCACCGGCCGCATGGGCGTTGCCTACGTCACCGGTATGCAGGGCGACGACCCCAACCACTACCGCGCCATTGCAACTCCCAAGCATTTCGACGTCCACAGCGGTCCCGAACCCACCCGCCACTTTGCCGATGTCGATGTCAGCAAGCACGACGAAATGGACACCTACGAGCCCGGATTCCGCGCCGCCATCGTCGAGGGCAAGGCCGGCTCCATCATGTGCGCCTACAACGCCATCAATGGCGAGCCCGCCTGCGCCAACCAGTATCTGATGGTCGACCAGTTGCGCAACAAGTGGGGCTTCCAGGGCTACGTCGTCTCCGACTGCGATGCCGTTCGCGACGTTGCCGGCAACCATCGCCTCCGTCCCACCCAGGCACAGGGCGTCGCCATCTCCGTCATCCGCGGCATGGATAACGAGTGCGTCACCTTCCAGCAAAGGTATGGCGATCCAGTCGAAAAGGCCTATGTCGATGCCGTGCAGCAAGGCTACCTGCCCGAGAGCACCCTCGACACAGCCCTCATCCGCCTCTTCGTTGCCCGCATCCGCCTCGGCATGTTCGATCCCCCGGAGATGGACCCCTATTCCAAGATCGATCCCAAGGAACTCGACAGCGCAGAACACCGCGCCTTCGCTCGCCAGCTCTCCAACGAGTCCATGGTCCTGCTCAAAAACGACGGATTACTTCCCCTCAAGCCGGGAATCAAAAAGATCGCCGTCGTCGGCCCTCTCGCCGACCAGACCCGTCCACTCATCGGCAACTATGCCGGTCAGCCTACCCACATCGTCTCTGTCATGGAAGGCCTCAAGGCTGAGTTCCCCAACGCCACCATCACCTACGTGCCCGGAACCCAGTTCCTCCGCGCCGATGGAACCCCGGTGCCCGACAGCGTTCTCTCCACGCCCGACGGCAAACCCGGTCTCAAGGCAGATTACGGCGAAGGCTTCATGCGCGGCCGCCCCATGCCCGGCGGAAACGCGACGCCCATCGTCAGCCGCACCGAGTCCAACGTCAACCTCAACGATGCCAATGTCCCGTCAGAGATTGCCGGCAAGAAAACCTTCGGCGTACAGTGGTCGGGATTCCTCACGCCCACCGAATCCGGCGACTACCTCGTCGGCGTTCGCTCCGACGGCTTTGCCCGCCTCACCGTCGACGACAAGCAAACAGCCATGGCCGGCCGGGGCAACGGAATCGATTCCAGTGTCGGCCGCGTAACTCTGGAGAAGGGTCACAAAGTCGCCCTCAGCCTCACCTACGGCAGCATGAACGGCAAACCGCACGCCGAGCTCATCTGGGCCAAGGTCAACAGCGCTCCTTCGCCTGAGGCCATCGCCGCGGCAAAGAACGCTGATGCGGTCATTGCCGTTGTCGGCATCACCAGCTCGCTTGAAGGCGAAGAAATGCCCGTCAGCGAGCCCGGCTTCCTCGGCGGAGATCGCACCAGCATCGATCTTCCCGCTCCTGAGGAAGCTCTGGTTGAAGCCGTGCAGGCCACCGGCAAGCCGCTCGCCGTCGTCCTCATGAACGGCAGCGCCCTCGCCGTCAATTGGATCAACGAACATGCCAACGCGGTTCTCGAAGCCTGGTACCCCGGCGAAGAGGGCGGCGCGGCCATCGCCGAAACTCTCAGCGGCAAAAACAATCCAGCCGGCCGCCTCCCCGTCACCTTCTACACCGGCGTCAACCAGTTGCCCAACTTTGAGGATTATCAAATGGCCGGCCGCACCTACCGGTACTTCAAAGGCAAGCCGCTCTATCCCTTTGGCTACGGCCTCAGCTACACCACCTTTAGCTACAGCGACCTCATTGTTCCTGACCACGCTGTGGCTGCGGGGCAACCCGTCAACGCTGACGTTACCGTCACCAACACCGGCAAGCTCGCAGGAGATGAGGCCGTCGAGCTCTACCTCAAATTCCCCGATGTCAAAGGTGCGCCCCAGGTCGCTCTCCGCGGATTCCAGCGCATTCATCTGGAACCCGGCGCCAGCCAGAAGGTTCACTTCGAACTCAAGGACCGCGCCCTCGGCATGGTCACCGAACTGGGCGATCCCATCATCGCCCAGGGTGACTACACCGTCACCATCGGCGGTGGACAGCCCGATACAGGAGCCCCCGGCGTCACCGGCAAGTTCCACATAGACGGCCAACTAGCCCTGCCCGAATAACCCGCCTGCCCCGTGAGGCGACCGTCCCCCAAAAAGACGGTCGCCGCACACCCTCGAACAAGAAGACCTGATCTCTGTTCCCTGATCCCTGTTCCCTTTTCCCTCTTCCCTGCCTTTCAGGTATCCGCCCCATTCGCAGCTTCCAACTCCACCCTTCATCACCCGCGCCGTAGGCGCAACGTTCGTTAGCCCCGCGCTTCAGCGTGGGGAAACCGCACACGAAAATTGATCCGGAGTCCCGTAAGGGACGGCGCCTGGGAGTACAATCGCGGGTGCCCCAGGTCCCGATTCTCAGACCTGGGAGTTCATGATGGCCTGATTGCTGGCCTCATGGGCGGCATCTACAAATACGCTTATCCAGAGGAGTCCGCCGCGGCGGACGACGAAGGATCTGCAGTTGTCCTTCATCACCGCCCCTATTACCTGGTGCCCGTCGATTTCACAGCCCAATCGTGAAATCGTTGGGAAAACAAAACTTCCCTCCGAACGGTCCCCCTATTCACTGCCTTTGAGGTATCCGCCCCATTCGCAGCTTCCAACTCCGCTAACACGCGCGCAGCGCGGCTAACTCCGCGAACTCCGCCCTATTCCCTGCCTTTCCGTCCCTGGTAACCACCCCCCTGGTTACCGTCCCCCGAAACCGCCTGTTACGGACCCGCCACCTCCTCTCACCCGTCTGTCTGACCACCTTGAGGCTTACGGAGTATGGCTTAACAGGTTCTTCCCCTCCATAATCCAAACATCGACCTGGGGAAACACGAGGTTCGAGGGGGATCAGCTCAAACGATCACCGGTTCCTGAAGTCAGAAGGCAAGCTCGGAAACTGCACCAGCGGAGGAAGCAAAGATGAACAACCTTTTCTTGAATCTGTATGTGAAGTTCCAGATCCTGATGGACAGCGAAGATGGTCAGGACATGATCGAATACGCCTTGGCCGTCGCCCTGATTGCGTTCGCCGCAACCGCCAGCACACGGGCCCTCGCTTCGGGCATCAGCACCTCGTACAACCACATCAGCACCAAGCTCGCCGCCAACATCTCCTAGTCCCGAGCCAAATCGGATTCGGATCGCACTCACCAGCAACTTCCTCATTCCGCACCCTCGCGAGCGAAACGCCTTCGCTCGCCTCCCCTTTGGGTTCCTCCCCAATAAATCGCTTTACAACTCCGCACTCACAAATTAACCTGCGTGATTGGCAAACGTTTTCTTTTGTGCGCGGGCCACAATTTGAAAACCTGCAACAGGACACACGCATGCTCCATCCCTCCCGCCGCATCTCTCTGAAACAAAACCCCGGCCGCTTCCCGTCTATTCAACAACAGCCCTTCGGCTTTCACACAATTCCAGAGTGCAGTCATGCCTGAGCGTTCCTTCGGTCCAATGAATTTGAGCGGAACCCCTATCTCCGGCGCTCAAGCCAGCGTTCCTCTTCTGCTCTGTCTCTTCCCTGCTCTCTTCCTGCTCGGATCCGGTCGCAAAATCGAAGCGCAGACCTGCACCGCCGAGGTTGGAAACGACACTCGCGCCCAGGGCCAGAGCCCGATGGACCGCCACGCGCGCGCTTCAACCGGCATTGATCTCTTGCGCATCGCCCTCGGGCAACCGGCCAATCAAAAGGAGATTTGAACCATGAAACTCAGAAACATTCTTTTCGAAATCGCCGCGGGCCTTCTGCTCTCCTCCCATTGCGGCGCTTTTGCGCAAGGTTTTTTTCAGCCGCCTCCGCCCCCTAAGCCGTTTCCCTTTGTAAGCCCGCTCTTTGGCGATGACATGGTCCTGCAGCGCGACAAGCTCGACACCATCTGGGGATGGTCCGACCAGCCCGGCGACAAAGTGACCGTCCAAATCGGCGACACCACCGCAATCGGCATTGCGCAAGCCGACCGCCGCTGGGAAGTCAAGATCAAGCCGCCCGCCGTCGGTGGCCCCTACACCGTCAAAATCACCGGCCGCGAAACCGTCGAGCTTCACAACGTTCTCGTCGGCGACGTCTGGCTCTGCACCGGCCAGTCCAATATGCTCGTCGCGCTCCGCGAAGCCAAAAACGGCCCCGAGGAAGTCAAGGCCGCAAACTACCCTCAGATCCGCTTCTTCAGCGTCTTCGGCCATGCCGCCTACAACCACACCGGCACAATCGGCGGAAGCTGGAAAGCCGTCACGCCCGAATCCGCCGCTCGCGTCTCCGCCGTCGGCTATTACTTCGCCCGCGAAGTCCAAAAGGACATCAACATCCCCATCGGCCTCATCGTCGATGCCATCGGCGGAACGCCCGCCGAGGCCTGGACCAGCGCCGCCGCTCTCCGCCCGCTCAAAGACTTCGACATTCCCCTCGATCTGGTCGACAGCCTCGCCGCCGCCAATGCCCCTGAGTACGGCTACTACA
>Ga0181535_10005184_pt1 | contig 14069 bp, 12 predicted proteins | sample PEATcosm2014_Bin_44_FD_119774 | JGI IMG/M metagenome (GOLD analysis project Ga0181535, IMG submission 119774) | Peatland microbial communities from MTU Mesocosm Facility, Houghton, MI, USA - PEATcosm2014_Bin17_30_metaG | ecosystem: Environmental > Terrestrial > Soil > Wetlands > Peat | place...
TACATGGGTTCCCAGTCGAGGAGTTCGTGCGAGCGTATTCGAAAGCGTACCTAGAGGCGGACGTGGAGACAATCAGGAAATTGCAGGAACTTCTGCTCGGTAATATCTCAGAACGAAGTGAGCCTGACGCACCTCCAGGCGCACCTATTGGCGCACATATTAAGCCGCGACCCCATTTGAATCCTGGAGCGATTGCCCTTCCGGAACCGGAAAAGTCAGACGACTAATCGCTTCGGATTGGCCAATTGAGGTTTGCCAGACCTTGCCTTCTATCTGACAATCAGGGCATGGATAAGTCCGTCCGCAAATACGCAAGCTTGAGGGATATGAAAGCAGATGAGTATCGATACTGGCAGAGCAGGCCAGCGCACGAACGTATGGACGCGGTGAAAGAACTTACCCTAGCTGCGTATGGAATGAAGGAACCCGCCTCGAATTTGCGCCAACTCCTAAAGAATGTCGTTTGCCTCGAACGAAAAATGCACGACTGAGCACGCTCCTGAGTGATCTTGCGTCATCGCCCGCAGCGAACTACGATCTTGGTTCCAGGGGCGACCATAGAGCCGGGAGCGGGGGCCTGCTCGCGAACGGTGCCGTTGCCGGTGATCTGGACTTCAAGCCCGGCGGCGGCGGCTTGCTCGATGACCTTGCGCACCGGAAGGCCGATGAGCGAAGGAACTCGCAGAGTCTTTCCATCGGCGATGGTGACCGTTGCAGACGCCTGCGATTGAGCGGTAACGGCTTGGGTATTTGCGGCTGCGCTGGCAGGATGAGCATTGGTTTGGTGTTGGCCCGCGACAGGCTGAGCGGCGGGCGCTGTTTGTGTTTGAGGCTGGCGCAGTGGGTCATCGGCCGGCAAATCATTGACCGCGGAGTAGAGAGCATTGAGGTCGCCGGTATGCTCGGCGGCGTCTTCGACCACTGGCTTGCTGGGCTTGGCTGAAGGGCGGGCCGGGCGCAAATCGATATCATGGGGCACGGCGAGATATTCAAGCACTTGTTGCGCTACCTCGGCGAAGACTGGCGCGGAGACGGCCGCTCCGTAGTAGGATCCACCCCTGGGATTGTCGATTACCACGGCCACCGAGATCACCGGATTATTGACAGGGGCGATGCCGGCAAACGAAGCGATGTGCATCGTCTTCGAATACAGATGGGTCGCAGGATCGATCTTCTGCGCAGTGCCCGTCTTGCCGCCCGATGAGTAGCCATTGAGTTGCGCGCCCTTGCCGGTGCCGTAGAGGACGACGCCCTCCATCATTTTTCGCATCTGCGCCGCGGTGAGCGTGGAGAGAACGCGGTGCGCGCCGGGAGGCAGCGGATTAGGCAACTCTTCGCCGAGCTTGAAAGGCTGCGCCACCTGCGGCGCGGCTGGCGATTTTCCGTTGGCTGTCGCGCCGACCTGATCGGGCATCAGCACATGCGGCGGCAGATAGACGCCTCCGTTGGCGATCGTCGAGACCATAGTCGCAAGCTGAATGGGTGTGACTCCAACCTCTTGCCCGATTGCAATCGACCCGATCGAGGAGCCTCCCCAACGGTTCACTGGCCGCAACAGGCCGCGCGTCTCTCCGGGCATCTCCGCGCCGGTACGCGCGCCGAAGCCGAAGTCGCGAATGTATTGATAGAACTTGTCTGGCCCCACTTTGAGCGCCAGTTTGACAGCGGCAACGTCGCTGGAAACTTCAAGTGCCTGATGCACCGTAACGACTCCGTAGTGTTCGCCTTGATTGTCGTGAATCACGCGGCCAGCCAGCGTAATCTGGCCTCCCTGGCAGTCGATCATGTCGTCGGGCGCGGCCAGATGTTGGTCAAGAGCCGCCGAGTAAGTGACGAGTTTGAAGACCGAGCCGGGCTCATAGACATCGCTGACCGCGTGGTTGCGCAAGAGCGCCGGAGTGGTGCGCCTAAAGAGATTTGGATTGAAAGTTGGACGAATCGCCAGCGCGAGAATCTGGCCGGTATGCACGTCTTGCACGACCACGGTGCCGTTGTCCGCATGGGTGGTCTGCATCGCGTGATCGAGAGCCCGTTCTGCCTGGAACTGAATATTCTCATCGATGGTGAGCACCAGGTTCTGTCCCGGCGCAGGTTCGCGTTCGCTCGATCCGAGTACGTGGCGGCGCGCATCCATCGCGGTGAACATGCGGCCAGGCACGCCGTGCAACTGCGGCTCAAACTTCAGCTCAAGGCCACCCAGTCCGCTGTCGTCCAGGCCGACATAGCCTAAGACTTGCGCGGCGATCTCGTTATCCGGATAAAAGCGCTGGAACTCTTTCTGGAAATAAATGCCCTTGAGCGCTCCCGATGTTATCTGCGCTTTGACTTTCTCCGCGGTATCAGGCGTGACGCGGCGAGCGACCCAGGCAAAGTTGCGACCCGCATCGAGACGCGAGGCGATCTGCTCATCGGTGGTCTGCGCGTCCTCTGGGTCAGTGTGGACGATTGCGGCGAGAGCATGAGCGGCTGCATGTTTGTCGTCCATCTCGCTGGGGACGGCAAAGATGGAGTCGACCTGCACCGTCATGGCCAGTTCGCGCAGGTTGCGGTCATAGAGCACGCCGCGGCGCGGAGCCACCTCGAAGGTGCGCTGCTGCTGGCGCTCGGCGCGTTCGACATATTCTTTGTGGCGCACCACCTGGAGCCAGAAGAGACGCGAAGCAATCAGAATGGCCCAGCAAAAAAAGAAGAGGCAGATAAGCCAGAAGCGCGCCAGCTTCAGAGGCGTGGCGCGCGGGGTGGTGTATCGGTTCCGGCTGGGTCGAACGGGAGACGCCATGGACAATTGCTCCGGAACGATTTCAGCTTCTAGCTACTAGCCGAATCAAGCTCACAAATCGTCCTATGTTCCTATTTTACGCAACTGTCAATGCAAGCCCTGCAACTGCTTGCTCGCGTGCGGTAATTCCCTCAGGGGCTAAAGCCCTTTTTTTCTTCTCGGCCTTATTCGGCACGACTAAAGTCGTGCCCTGATACAAGGCCTAATTTATGCGACCCGTTCTAGCAGCTAGTTGTGAGACCATTTTTGGCGGCTAAAAGCTAATAGCTGTTCCTTGCAGCAGTGGGAGGGGTAGCCTGCGCCATCACTGGAGTTCCGGCGTCAGAGCCAAGAGTTGGATGAACCATCTGGCCCGGTTGAGGTTCGGCAAGGCCCATCTCGCGCGCCAACTTGTCGATGCGTTCCGGTTGGGTGAGCTGCGCCTCAGACAAGCGCAACTGGCGATTTTCCTCCCGCAACTGTTCGCGGACCTGCTTCTCCGACTCGATCCGATACCCCTTCTCGATGGCGCTGAAGTGTTGCAAACCATAGGCCATAGTCAACGAAAAAAGGATCGTGACAGCCATGGAGAATTGACGAATCTGGCGGGCACGCACCGGATCGGGCGCCTTGACCAGGCGGCTGTTGTCAAAGTGCTTGGGAAAGCTGAACTCGGGCGTGCGCACTCCGCGGCGCCGCGCGGCTTGTTGCGCCATCAAGTCGGCGTTCCGCTCGGCGACCCGCGCGCTCAGGCTTCGGCCCGCTTCAAAATAAGATGTTGTGCATGCCGCCATGGTGTCCTCTCTTAAGTGGTTAGTGAACCGTGGTCAGTTACCTATAACCTTGGACTGACAACTGTTTACCGATCACTGTTGACTGTCTCTCCGCCGCCCTCAACTTTGCGCTCCGCGAACGCGGGTTACGTTCTAACTCCTCTTCACCAGCGGTTACCGGTTTCCTGGTGAGAATTTCCCATATTCCCTGCCGCGCGCCTTCGCGCAGGCTGTCTTTGACGATGCGATCTTCCAGCGAGTGAAAGCTGATCACAGCCAGTCTTGCGGAGGGCTTAAGCAACTTGGGCGCGGCCTCCATCAAACTCCGGATCTCATCTAACTCGCGATTCACATAAATACGAAGAGCCTGAAAGGTTCTTGTCGCCGGATGAATATGCGCCTGTTTCATTGCCGGGGCGGCAGATGCAACGATACGGGCTAACTGCCCCGTGGTTGTAACTGGCCGCCCTCGAACAATGGCTCTGGCGATTCTCCGCGACCTCCTTTCCTCTCCGTATTCGTAAATGAGGTCTGCTAACTCATGTTCGCTCGCCTCGTTTACCACTTGTGCGGCGGTCGGTCCGGTACGCATGTCAGTACGCGAATCCATGCGCATATTCAACGGTCCGTCCGCCATGAAGCTAAATCCTCTCGAGGGTTCATCGAGTTGCATGCTGCTCACTCCAAAGTCGGCCAGCAAACCATCCACCGAACCCGGCTGCAAGTGGCTCTCAATCGAACTGAAGGCCTCGCCAATCAGAGTTACCTTGGGTGCCTGGCTGCCTAACTCGCTGCAAACCGCATCTAACTTCTCCTTGGCTAGCTCAAGCGCTTCCGGGTCTCTGTCAAAGCCCACCAGATGCCCTCGGGCTCCAAGCATCTTTGCAATCCCGGCCGCATGACCAGCAAGTCCGAGCGTGCAGTCCACCACCGTGGACCCTGGGCGCACCCGGAGAAAATCGATCGCTTCTTGAAAAAGAACTGGCGCATGACGTTCCGTAGACTTATTCATGCGCGCCCCCTGGGGGACAATCTCGGAGACGAGTTACACATCGTATCCAGTAAGTGCATCCAAATCCTGTGCGCTGAACGGGCCAGCTTTTACGTTCTCCCGCAGGCTATTCAGGCTCTTCACTCTCAACAGATTTCCTTCGCCGGAAACCTTCACTTCCACATTCACCATGCCCGCGTTGCGCAGTTCTTCGGGAAAAAGCAAGCGCCCCTGCGGGTCCATGTCAGCCCGGTCGCCGTAAAGCGTGTACCTCTCCAGCAGCTTTTGCCGTGCCGGATGGCTCTTGGGCATCTTGAAAACCTTGGCCATGTGCTGCTGCCACTCCGGCATCGGATAGATCTCGGCGTCCAGGCCTTCGCGGCTCACGATGTAGAATGCATTGAAGTCTTTGCCGTACTTCTTCTCGATGAATTCTTTGAAGTCGGCAGGCAGTTTCAAACGTCCACGGTCGTCCAGTTTCGCTTTTGGATTGCCAATGAAGCCAACCTGCAGGTCATCCCAGGCGCCAACAGTTCCAGAGGCGACCCCAGTCGGGGTCATCGGTTCGCTGGTCGGGTTGGTTTCCGGGTTGTCCATCACCTGTTGCTCGATTCCGGGCCGTTTTTTTCTAATCGGTCCACTGATTTGACCCATGTACCCCCAAACTCTCCCGTTTGGGCCCACTCAGACCCCTAGTATGGCGCATAATTTCGCTGCGCGATACATAAAAGCTGTGCATTTCTGAAAAGTTTTTTTGCCAGCGTGATGCGAAGGGAAACCGAACGGGATCGGGTTTGGAAGTAAAAATACCAGTAATCGAGAATCGACGAACTGTACCCACTACTAATAGTGCGCGGTTACTTGTTTGATTCCCACAAATTTAACGGTGAGCCGGGAGATTCGATTGCGTGATATAAGGCGAACGAAGAGCGAATATCTTACTCGGCGGTCGTTGCAAAACCATTTTCCCGGCGCTGCCGCTCCAGCATCAGCTTTAATAGGTAGATAACGACCAGAGCATTGACGGTAAGCAAGCCGACGCGGATCGGCGTGAAGCGGCGATAGACCTCGAAGATCTCCCAGGGCAGGAAGGACGCCGTAATGGCCAGGGTAAGGTATTCGGCCCAGGTCTTTTCAAGATACAGCCCGATTCCCTCAATCATGTCGAGCCCGGCGTAGATGAAAAATACCTCGCCGATGCGCCGCAACATGTGGTCGTCAAGGATGTTCGCCTTTTCGAGGAGGAAGTTGATGAAGCGCGGCTCGGTATTGAAGCGCAGATGATCGATAAAACGCTGGAGTTCGTCGCCGACATCCTTGTGGAGCAGTCTCAGCGCCCCTACCCCAACAGCCGCAAAGAGCAGAGCCTGCGTCAGCTTGAAGGCCGCGATCAGCATGAGCCACGTATTGCGGTGCTGGGGTGGCTTGTCGAGCTGAGTTGGAGATTTGCTCATCATCTTGCTGAGGGACTCGCAGCCCTCCTGCCTGCCTCTACGTTAACTGAAGATAGGCTGTTCTGCTAACGGCAAACCAGCGACCTGCTTTCAACTCCAACTTTCAGCTTCGTCACCTCTCAGTTCCAACCCCCTGTTCGCTCATCCCCTGCGCACTTTACAATTAACGATGATGACCACGCTAACTCACGCACAGCAATTGCTTTCGATCCTGGCCCGTTTGAGCTTCCGCCTAGGCCAGTTCAAGCTCTCCTCGGGCGGCACAAGCGACTACTACGTCGACTGCCGCACCACGACCCTGCATGCCGAGGGCGGTCGCCTCACCGGGCACGCAATTCTCGAGTTGCTGGAGCAGAACGGCATTGAGGCCGAAGCGGTTGGCGGGCTCACGCTGGGCGCAGACCCCATCGTGTCGAATGTGGCCACGGCCAGCGCATGGCGTGCGCAGTCGAAGCATGGCGCGCCCTTGCTGCACGGCTTTCTGGTTCGCAAAGCCGAGAAGGCTCACGGCACCGGCCGCCGCATTGAAGGCTTCAATAGCCCCGGCGCGCGCGTTGTGATTGTGGATGACGTCTGCACCACGGGCGCCTCGACCATCAACGCAATCGAGGCCGCTCGCGAAGCTCAGATGACCGTGGCCGCAGTGGTTTGCATTGTCGAGCGCCAGGAGGCGAATGGCCGCCCTGCCGTCGAAGCTGCAGCACAGGGCGTTCCTTTTCTGAGTCTGTTCACGGCCGGGCAAGTCCGGGCAGAGCACATCAAGCAAAATTCAGCCGTCAACGCCTAATCCGGAGTTCGCGCACATGCAATCAGGGCTGGCTCGCTCTGCGAGTCAGCCCTGATTGCTTTTGCAAACCCAACACTAATCTTACTAATTGGACGCTGACTGCTCAGGCATTTCAGTGGTGTTCTCGAGCAACCGAATCTCAACGCGGCGATTCTGCCTGCGGCCTTCGGCGGTTGTGTTGGGAGCCACTTCCTTGTCCTTGCCGATTCCGATCAAATAGAACCTGTGCGCGGGAACTCCATACTTCGACGCAAGATACTGCACCGCAGCATCGGCCCGCCGCTGGCTCAACTCATAGTTGTATTGCGCAGGCCCGGTCGAGTCTGTTCCGCCCGTCACTTCGAGAATGAAACTCTTCGCCGAAGCAAGCTGCCCGGCAAATCCATCCAATTGCGTGCGGTCTTCCGCACTCAGCACGGATTTGTCAAAACCGAAGGTGACTGCGACGTTGGCTGTCGGGTGGTAGTTATCCAGCCCCTTCACGACACTCTCCAGCGTATCTGCGCGATGCACCACGTTGTCCGCAGCCATCTGCGCATCGCTGGCTGCCTTGTTGGCATCCTGAGCGTTTCGAGTTGCCGTATCAGCCGCACCCTGGGCCTGCTTGATCCCCGCCATTGCCCGGTCGTCCACGTCGCGCAGATTTCTGTTGTTTTCCGCGGTCTTCTGATCCAACTGGTTGGTGTGATCAACCAGTGGCGCCGTCTCGTTGCGCACGTAGTTCTTGGTTGCGCACCCAGTCGCGCCCGCTACGGCGAAGACCGCCACCAAACTAAACGCTCCAAACCGGTATGCGTTCATATTTTTGTCCCTTCTCTGCCACACATCCTGCGCTGCGGCAAATCCGCATGAGGTGCTGGCACCGACCTCACCCTGCTTATTGCATGTGCAGGTCCAAACGCCAACCCTAGGCAACCATATGAAAACAAGCATTTTGCATGCGTAAGCGCGTAGCTGCTGCCGGCTCCGACCGTGTACTTTTTACCTCTTCCGGTAAGGATTGCGGGGAACAGGGATCAGAGGTCAGAGAGCACCGATCAGTCTTGCTCAATTAGCAGGCCTAAGCACTTCGGCCTGATCCCTAATTCCTGTTCCCTGTTCTTCAACCCGCTATCCTAGAAACTGGCACTCGCTCCATGGACCTCTACGAGAAAATCCGGACGCTCCCCACACAGCCTGGCGTGTATCTCTACAAGAACGCCGAGGGCGAGGTTATCTATGTGGGCAAGGCGAAGAACCTGCGCTCGCGAGTGCGGTCCTATCTTTTGGAAGCCTCTCAGGCCAATGCCAAAACCGGCTCGCTGATGCGCGAGGCCGTTGATCTCGAATACATTCTCGTCGCCAACGAGCACGAGGCACTGGCCCTTGAAAACAACCTCATCAAGCAGCGTCATCCGCGCTTCAACATTCTGCTGCGCGACGACAAAACCTACCCATATGTGAAGCTGACGATGGCCGACCGCTTCCCTAAAGTCTTCGTCACCCGCCGTCTGCGCAAGGATGGCGCGGCTTACTATGGTCCTTACTTTCCCGGCAACCTGGCCTATCGCATCGTCGAGCTGATTCATCGCAGCTTCCTCATTCCCAGTTGCAAGGTGGATCTCTCGCGCTATCATCCGCGCGCCTGCTTGCAGTTCTACATCCATCGCTGCCTCGGGCCTTGCGTTGAGGACCTCACCACTCCCGAGATTTACGCAAATGCGGTGCGTGATGCGCAACTCCTACTCGAAGGTAGAGCCGCCGAACTGGAGCGTTCACTCACTGAACGCATGATGGCTGCCGCCGAGGCAGAGCAATTCGAGGCTGCGGCTCGGCTGCGCGACCAGCTCTCGACCGTGCATCAGCTTCAGGAGAAGCAGCGCATCGCCACAGCCGAGCAGGGCGACGATGCCGATGTCTTCGGCTATCACTTCGAGGCCGGCTCGCTGGCTGTGAATCTCTTTCATCTTCGCGCCGGTAAGATCGTCGATCGTCGCGAGTTTTTCTGGGAAGATCTGCCGGATCTCCTTGAAGCCGCCAGTCCAGAGACTGATACGCCAGAAGACCTCCGTGCCCCATCCATTCCGCTTTCTTCTGCGGAATGGGTGGGAAACCATGAACCCCAACCTGTGCCAGCCAATCAAATAAACCCCTCCGACAGGGAGACTCCCTTCCACGCCGGCGCAGTCTTCTCCGCGCTCCTCAAGCAGCTTTACATCGACCAGCATTATGTGCCGCGCACGATTCTTGTTCCCACGGAGTTCGACGATCGCGAGGCATTGGCCGAGTTACTCAGCCAGCGCAGGGGCCATCGCATCGAAATTGCCGTTCCGCAGCGCGGCGAGAAGCGGTCACTTGTCGACCTGGCAAGCCAAAATGCAAAGCAATCCTACACGCAACGCTTCAGAGTGCTGGAGCCTTCGCGCAAAGCCATTCAAGAGGCGCTGGCCGACATACTGATGCTGCCAGAGCTGCCGCGCCGTATCGAGTGCTTCGACATCTCGCATATCCAGGGCGCGGAGACAGTGGCATCGCTCGTCGTCTGGGAAGACGGCAAGATGAACAAGCAGGCCTATCGCAAGTTCAAGGTGATGACCGTGCTAGGCGTGGACGACTTCGCATCGATGCGCGAGGTGATCACACGCCGCTACCGCCGACTGCTCGAAGAAGCACCGAGGGATGGAAACAACGCCGAAAAGCAACGAGGTTCATTATCAAGGAACGATCTTGATCCGGCTAAGACCTCCGTGTCAGGACACGACTTCAAAAGTCCTGTATCAGGGCACGACTTCAGTCGTGCCGAAGATGACCCAAAATCGTCGCGGGCTTTAGCCCCTGAGAAAAAACCCTCCAAGGAGCCCAAGACCCTCCCGTCGTTAATCCTCGTCGATGGCGGCCTCGGCCAGCTTCACGCCGCTGCCGAGGCGCTTGAATCGCTCGGCCTGACCACGCAGCCGCTGGCGTCAATTGCCAAAAAAGAAGAGATCATCTATCTCTACGGCAATGAGAACGAGCCTGTGGTTCTCGACCGACATTCACCATTACTGCATCTGATTCAACTCATTCGCGACGAGAGCCACCGCTTCGCCATCGGCTATCATCGCCAGCGCAGAGCGATGCGCGACCGCGACTCCGAGTTACTGAATATTCCTGGCGTAGGCCCGCAGACGAGACAGCGGTTACTAACTCACTTCGGCAGCCTGCGCGACGTGCAGCAAGCTACCGCCGAATCGCTGGCTGCCGTGGTGCCGCGCAAGACGGCAGAGACGATATGGGGACACTTTCACAAAACATCTATCCAAGGTCAGACCGTATAGAATGCAGACCAGATAAACGTCCAATTCAATGAGCCCTTTCCACCGAATCTCCGAACCCGACCATATTGCAGCGCATGTACATTGCAGGTTGAACCGTGCGGAATTGGAGCAAAGCGAACTGTGTGGATGTTTCTATTGCATATCGATCTTCTCCCCGAACAGCATCGTTGAATGGATTGACGACGGCCAAACTGCTATGTGCCCTAAGTGTCCGGTTGACTCGGTCATCGGGTCAGCTTCAGGCTACCGGATCACGAAGAAGTTCTTGGAGCGAATGCAGGCACACTGGTTCTAGCTCAAACGTCCTATGCCCTACCAGTCTTTCCCCAAGGGTTAGCCCTTCATCAGACCTTAACGTGCAAATTCGTGCGATTTGAAAGAAAATAGAGGTAGACACGTTTCTGATGACGACAAGAGGAACGCTTGGCAGCTATACAGATGGAAACTAGAAAGTGGACTGCACAGGAATTTGAACAGCAGGTTCTAACCAGCAGCCCCAAGATTGCGATCTTCGATTGCGATGGAACACTATGGGGCGGGGACGCCGGCTATGGATTCATGGCCTGGTCGATCGACCAGGGGATCGTCTCGCGATCGACCAGCGATTGGATAGACACGCGCTATCGCGGCTACCTGGCCGGCAAGGTGAGCGAGTTGGAGATCTGCGGCGCAATGGTGCAAATGTACGCGGGACTGCGCGAGCAGGAGTTGCGCGAGGCTGCGGCGCGGTATGTGAGTGAGTTTGTGAAGCCGCGCGTCTTTGCCGAAATGGCCGCACTGGTTGCCGCACTGCGTCAGGCCGGTGTCGAGATTTGGGCCGTCAGTTCCACGAACAAGTGGGTGGTCGCCGAAGCCGTGCGCGAATTCGGGATTCCCGAGGAGCGCATCCTGGCCGCCGAGGTGCGCGTCGCTGACGGCCTCATCACAAGCGAGCTTATTGACGTCCCGACTGACGAAGGCAAGGCCGCTACGCTGGCACGGGTTGGAATGCCGCATCCCGATGCGGTATTCGGCAACTCGATCCACGATCTGGCGATGCTCAAGATCGCGCGCAATGCCTTCCCGGTCAATCCGTCTCCGGCGCTGATCGAGGCGGCTGCAAAGAACGGCTGGGGCTACTTCAGACCTGAGGCCGCCGAGGGCGTTGCAGCAGCCGTCGGAGGAGAGTGATTCTTCTTCGGCGCTTCAGCAGGATCGCCAGAGGCATCTCAACTGACGTACCGCGATATGCGCAGCGCAAAGATGCACCCGTTCTGGTGCGATTAAACTAATTGAGTGGAAGACCTCGAACCGATGAACGATCCTCGGCCTGCTGGGCCAGCCTTACGCTTCGTGGCGGCAGGTCTTATTGTTCGCAACGGCGAAGTGCTGATCGGTCAACGGCGTCCGGACCAGCCCATGGCGCTGATGTGGGAGTTTCCCGGCGGCAAGATCGAGGCCGGCGAAAGCCCGGAGGAGGCGCTGGCCCGCGAGTTGGATGAGGAGCTGGGAATTCGCGCCATCATCGGCCCGCGCGTCACGCGCGTCCGCCACAACTATCGTCATGGTGGCGCGGTCGACCTGCAGTTCTTTGCCGTGCACGAGTTCGCCGGCGAAATCGAGAGCCGCATCTACCACCAGGTGCGCTGGGTGAGACTCGAAGACCTCTCGGGCTACGACTTTCTGGCCGCCGACCGTGGACTGATCCGCGACCTGGCAGCCGGAAAGCTGCTCTAACCACCTGCCGGGGATAAGAAAGCCATCCGAAACCGCAGCGAAATTAATATTCTTTCGTGACTGGGAACACTTGCAGGGGGGTCCGGTGTCTAAGACAATAGGGAATGCGGAACACTTGGTTTAGTAGCCTGTGTCCGTTTCCCGCGCACTCGATTGTAGTTTCGGATCTCCAGCGGTGCATTTTTGAGCCGTTTGGGGCGAGTGGCCGTAGAGGAGGCCAGTTTTTCACGCGGCGCAGCTCTGCCGGGTGCAATTGGGCTTCGGATGCGGTAATGTGGGAGGACTCTGAAATGCAGGTGGACCTCACCATGGGCAATCTTGCCAGCGCGCTGACCTTTCAAACCCAAGAGACGGCCCTGATCGCGGATCTGCAGGCCGGCTCGGAAGAAGCCTTTGCGGGGCTGATAGCGCGCTACCACCAACCCATCTTTTCGCTGCTGGCCCGTACCGTTCAGGACCGCGAAGCCGCAGCCGATATGACCCAGGAAGTCTTCGTTAAAGTCTTCCGGGGGGTGGGCAGTTTTCATGGTGAATCGTCGCTGCGAACCTGGATCTATCGGATCGCACTGCGCGAGGCTTCAAACCAGCGCCGCTGGTGGATGCGCCACAAGCAGGCGGAGGTTCCGATCGAGCAGGAGGTCTTCGAATCTGAATCGCGGCAGCCGGTGCTGCTGAAGGAGACCCTGGTCGACCCGGCCGAGTCCCCGTTTGATATTGCATTGCACGAGGAGAACCGGACCCGTGTCGAGGCGGCCTTGAGCCAGGTGCCTGAACCCTTTCGCACCACCCTCATCCTGCGCGACATTGAGGGGTTTGTTTACGAGGAAGTGGCGGAGATGCAGGGCGTGAATCTGGGGACCGTCAAGTCACGGCTAGTGCGTGGACGAGCGGCCTTAAAGGCGATTCTGATGGCTCCGGCACAGGGCAGACCATGCGCGGAGCGCGCCGGCTTTGAAATGCCCCTTGGAGAGGAGGCGCAATGAGCGAATGTATGGCGGTACAAGCGAAATTTTCGGAGTACCTTGACGGCCTTCTGAGCGGACGCGAGATGCAGAGTGTTGCCGCCCACCTTGAGCATTGCGGTGAGTGTGAAGGCGAATGGAAGTTGGCTCAGCAGACCCAGTCCTCTCTGGCCGCTCTTGGCCCGGTTCCTGAGCCGGAAGATCTTCCCTTGCGGATTCGCGTGGCCATCAGCCACGAACGGGCGCGCCGCCTCCAGAGCCCCTTCCACGCCTTCAATCTCGCCTGGAAGAACACTGTTGGTCCCTTCCTTTTGCAGGCTGCGGGAGGTTTTGCTTCAGCGGTGCTGCTGATGGGCTCGGTCATCCTGCTGGTGGGCATGTTTACTCAGCCGGAGACCGCTCAGGCCTCGGCAGATGAGCCTCTGGGAATGGCAACCGCGCCACGATTCCTCTATCTTTCCAGTGTGGTTGGCGAAGATCAGATCGACCCAGTATCCAGCCCTGTGGTTGTTGAGGCGTACGTGAATGGCGCTGGCCAAGTGTATGACTATCGCATCGTCTCCGGCCCCACCGATGAGACCACCCGTGCGCAGGTTGAGAATCTGCTCTTATGGAGCCGCTTTGAGCCGGCTCGCCGCTTTGGCCAGCCCGTTCCCGGACTTGCCGTGCTCTCCTTCTCAGGAGTATCGGTGCGCGGGTAATCTGCGCGAGCTCCGCAAAGGTACCCCTGACACACTGAAAATCAGAATATTTTCCTTGACGTCCATCAAATAGTAATCATTTTGTCCCACAATGTGATCCTCTGCCCGAGGATCATTTAGTGCTGTGATTTCAATTTTTAGCCCGTATGGAAACGAAAGTAAGCGTTTTCAGTTCTGGATGGTTACTAACGTTATTTGAATATTCTCCTTATTTTCCCCCTTCACGTTACTAAAGAATCGGTCTACGCTCTTCTTGCGCACTTTTGCGCTCGAAAGAGGAACCCCGATGATGAAATCCCTCCGTATTGCCGTTGTCGCCGCCCTATTCGTATATTTTGCTCCAATCGTTCTTGCCGCTCCGAACATTCCACTCCCCTCGCCAATCGGGCAACTCGCTGTCAATGCACCGAACATCCCACTTCCCTCGCCAATCGGGCAACTCGCTGTCAATGCGCCGAACATTCCACTTCCCTCGCCAATCGGACAACTCGCTATCAATGCGCCGAACATCCCACTCCCCTCGCCAATCGGACAACTCGCTGTCAATGCACCGAACATTCCACTTCCCTCGCCAATCGGACAACTCGCTGTCAATGCGCCGAACATTCCACTTCCCTCGCCAATCGGGCAA
>Ga0181535_10005186_pt1 | contig 14069 bp, 14 predicted proteins | sample PEATcosm2014_Bin_44_FD_119774 | JGI IMG/M metagenome (GOLD analysis project Ga0181535, IMG submission 119774) | Peatland microbial communities from MTU Mesocosm Facility, Houghton, MI, USA - PEATcosm2014_Bin17_30_metaG | ecosystem: Environmental > Terrestrial > Soil > Wetlands > Peat | place...
ACATGGTCACTGACGGCGGTCTTTCTGTAGCTCCGTATGACATCGAAGTAAACGGAACCGAGTTCTACAAAACCGGGGGGATGGACTTGACGGGAGTTTCGGTCCTGTGCCTCTTCAGTCCGATGATGGAGATAAAAGCTATCAAGACGATGGACGTGAAAGACGCAGCCTCGCCGAAGAGAAAGAGTAATTAGGCGATTTTTGCCCAACGCCTCGAAAATGTAAAAATGGGAATCCATTAGGGGAGCATGAATGAACATCGCTAGGGTGGGGTCATGAAAAAAAGAATTGCGATTCTCACAGCATTACTAGCAGTGTCGGTGCCTTGCTTCGGGCAGCCATCCCCGAATACGCCCACGCCAGCCCAACAAGCAGCGCCAGATAAGAGACCTGTTCCGAATCACGTTGCGGTCGATTCGATACCCAACACGGATGCATATGACTGGGCCGCATATTGGGGGAGCATCGCGCTTGTGGTCGTGGGGTTTGGAGGCGTGGTCGTCGGGATCTGCTCTCTCGTTTTCTTGCGCCGTCAGACGGAGGCAACACGAATCGCAGCTGATGCGGCTCTCGCACAGGCGAATCACATAGCGAATTCTGAGCGGGCGTGGATTGAAGTGCTTCCATACAATTGGTCAATTGAGTTCTATCCGAAGTGGGAGACGGGTGACCCCGTACCAGAGGGGCCGATGGGGACTTGGCCAGTTTCGCACCGCTTTGCGGCGCAAATTAAGAACCTTGGCAGAACCCCAGCGAAGATCGAAGGCATTGCTGTTCGGTACGTTCGGAGTTCACGAAGCGCCCGTGATATGGACCCGGAGCCGGACTTCGGGGAGATTGACACGGAACAATTCTTCCTGCTTCCCAACAGCGAGATGGCCGCAACCGCGATTCTATCGCCCGAAAGTGGTGTGCTGGCTAAGGCGGAGGTGACAGCCATCCAGGACGGGAGAGAATTCCTATATGCCTATGGTGTGGTTAAGTACCGGGACGTGTACGACCGTCCACATGAAACCCGCTTCGGCTATGCCTATCGCACTCCCGATTCTCACTACATCCTGAAGGACGGAAAGGTCGAAACAATTAGTTTCGGGAAGGCTGCGTTTCAGCACGCTGGCCCCAACGCTTACAACCATGTTACGTAGCAGTAAGGCTCTCGCAAGGGTGCGCCTCAGCCACCCTCTTTGGTGAAACTGATTATGACTCGAAGACGGCGAAAGTCCGCGCAATATGATCTTGCCTCATTGATTGCACTTTTTGTCGGACTTCTCGAACTAGCTGGAAAGCTAATCATTGGCGTTGCGAGGCTGTTGGCATGGGGGTTCCACGCGCTGCTCAGGCTCTTTCGTTGGCTATTTATTCGGACCACCGAAAAACCTGCACCATTCTCGAATGGCGCAACCCACGTAGAGACGGTGGGCAATGCAATCTATCGCGGTCTGAGCAAAGAGATGGCAGGGCCGATAGGAACAAAAGTCAACCGGCTCTTGCAGGAAAGTTGTAAGCAGACCCCTCTAACGGTTGCTCTTCCGGTTGAGGTCATAGAGCATATCCGTGCGGAATCGCTTAAAGGCAACAGGGCAGAGGCAATCGCAAAGGGTCTTACTGTCATGTTGCCCGATATGCCGCATGAGCAGCTTGTATCAATATCTCGGACGATCATCGGGAAGGCGAGTACGGTTCTTGAGCGTGCGCGCTCTGAGGACATCGACATTCACTGGTATGTCTGGGAAACTTGTAAGGATGCCAGAGTCCGTAAAAGTCACCGAAAGATGCACGGTGTCATTGTGCCGTGGAATAGTCCTCCCTCGCCGGAAGGATTGATAGGCGAGGAAGAGATCGAAGGGAAGTACCACGCCGGGGAAGCTCTGGAGTGTCGCTGTCTTGGCCTTCCTCTGGTCTCCCTATCGGAAGTTAACTGGCCTCACCGTGTCTATCACAGAGGACAGATTCAACGCATGACCAGAGTCGAGTTCAAACGGCTCTCTGGCATGACTTAAACCCCAACCGTTTCACTAGAGATCCAAACCAATATCGAAACTCTGCTCCCGCTGCGGCGGGACTGCCTGCTCCTGCTTCTGTTTTGGCTCCACTTTTCTGATTGCACACATCATGAGACTGGCTTTGCTGCTAGTTGCTCTACTACAGTCTTCAGAGCCGCCCGGACAGCAGCGTCAATATCGTCGCCGTTAGTCGGGTGTTGATAGTGGACGTCATAGGCGACGTGACCGTTGTTCGCGCTCTTAACTATGCGCACTTCGCTAAACCAGACCTGTTCTTTCGACTCCAGAGCGTTTGGGCCGGTGACGGGAATTGCTTTTCCGAATGACTCCATTTTTTGTTTCCCCCTGAATCCAAATCTACACACCCACAAATTTTTAAACCGTATCGAGGGAGCACCTATTAAGGCTTCGCGCCGCCGCCGACTGTCAGATTATTGTGCACCGCTACCACACCCGGTACTTGGCCGGTGATTTCCTCGGCCAACTCGCGGGATGCTTCATCCACCACCGTTCCGGATAGGGTAACTTCGCGATGAAGCGAAACCGGGTTAATGACGGCGCTTTTCAGCCCTTTGGAACTGCTCAAGGCCCGCCGCACATCACTCTCAAGATCGCCGTCTACGGCATACGGCTTGGACTGATTCTGAGGGCTTGAGTCCTCCGCGTTAATTGCGCGCATGATGCTCTCGGGGGTTGGGGACGTTGGAGATACTGGGGGTGCTGGTTGTTCAGTGACAGGTTCGGGCAGTGGCGACGAAGGCTCCAAGATGCAATCCTCTAAAGAGATAGAGAGGTTGGTTGGCGAAGAACCACTTGATGAGCTGAAGCTGCATAAAAGTGAGGCCTGTTTGCCGACCACTAGCCGTCCAGAAAGAGACTCAATGTTTTGCTGTCCGAATGTGGGCTGCAATGAATCCCCCGTCTTAGACCACGCAGTGATCCCAGGCAAGAGCAGGGTCTCTTCTGCTGAGTGGGGATAAGGGCCGCCCATTGTGATAAATGAGCCAGCTCCCCCTTGCTCATCGAAGATGCCCTTCCCCCTGCTTTCCAAAATTCTTCGAGAAGTTTCCAGCGAAGGGATGAAGACGCCGGTCACAATTCCCGTGAGCTCTATCCTCTTGTCTTTATACCGGGCCTCTGCGGTTTCCGTATTGTCGTTTAGATATGTTGAAAGGCTCTCGCTTTTTGCTCTCGCTTCTTTATCAGCTTCACTTCGCTGGAATTCAGCAAGGAGGTTCTCGGCGCTAATGCGGATCACCGATTGAGCACCCACGGAGGCAGGCGAACTAGATTGTTGATAGTCGTGGGCGGGGGAGGCGTTAGTCCCGGTGGGAGCTGGGGCATCCATGCTTCCTCCCGCCAGGATGCAGAAAACCGCCAGAAAGAGGAGAGATACAATGTGTGCCTTACGCTGCGATTTCAAGTTCATCCCTCCTACAGCAGGTTCTTATGAACCCCGTGGCGGCAGCCCAAGCTGCAATGTAACCAGCTATATCCATGAGATCGAATGTGCCTGGAACAACTTTAAGAAGCTGTCCTACTTCGGCGCCCACAGCTAGGGATACAGGCAAGAGAATCCAAAAGGTCCGCCCGTAGCTCCTAGAATGTCGAGACCACACCGATTGCATTAGGAACGTGAAAGAGTAGACCCAAAGAGCATCGGGAAGGGAATAAAGCACAAAATCTGGAAGAAGATGCCGTACGCCCGCCAGGTTCGCCCTAAGCGCGAGTAATGGTGGCTGCAATCCAAGCCATCCGTACCAGGTAAATACCAGCAACCGCTTAGATCGCCATAAACTATAGATCCCTGCGCCAAGTATGATTGGAAAGCAGACATGAAAGAAGAGCGAAAGTCCAGATTTCGGATTACAGTGTGGTTTAGCCAATGGATGGATCTCTCGTGAGATACGGTAGCAAGTGTACGGCGGAGGGAAGTCTGGCAAGGAGCATCACTGGGCCTGCGCCGGGGTCCCATCCTCTCGCCTTTTTCCTCGCACAAGTGTAGCAAAATCAGTAGCCATCACGGGACGCAGCTCACGAAGCGGGAAAACCCGTATGCTTGGTAGGAATTCTAATCTCCAACCTTTTGACTAAAGGCCCTATCGAAGCTCTGCTCCTGCTGCGGCGCGATCTCCCGCCGCGCGGCGTGACTGCCTGCTCCTGCTTCTGTTCTGGCTTCATCTCCCGCACATGGGCGCTGCTGTGCGATACATCATGCCCCAGCGCCGCTCCCAGCTTCTCGCGGTCGTTGGTGAAGATTTGCGCGTCATATGCGCCGTGTGAGATGGCAACGTAAGACACCCCGCGCGCGTATTTTGCACGATCTCTTCTTTGCACGGTCACTCGGCCACCGCTTCGGTGCAGGAGCTGCGCCCTGCGGCTCTGCGTTCAGAACTCGCGTACCGCGCCCTCCGGGTTTCGGACTCCTCCCCCCTCGCAAGCTCCGGGTCCCTTTCCAAAAACTTCTTCTCTTGGCAACGCGGCGATGCCGCGACTTGGGAGCAGCGCACCTTTGCGCCCTTTGGGATGTGTCCCGATTGACCGGGCAAAAAGGAGAAACACCATGCAGACCCAACCGACCGTCACCCTCTTCGGCACCGTCAGCAACTCAGCCACCAGCCGCATCTCCAAGAACGGCCGCAAATACACGGCCTTCGGAGTCGCCATCATCTCAGACCGCAACCAACAAGCCTTTCACTACAACGTCGTTGCCTTCGGCAAGCAGGGCCACTTCGCCAAGCCTCTCCAGACCGGCACCCGCATCAAGCTGGTAGTGCAGGCACAGTCTCAGCCAGACAACATAGCCACTCTCCCGCTCCTCACCGCAACCTTCGTGCGACCGGTTCGTCCGGTTGCCGTCGCACCCCAATAGGGGTGCGATGCAAGACGCAAGCGTGTCAATATCATTCAACGATGGAACGATAGTGACATAATGAGCCGCTTACGCGGAAGCTCAGGAACGGCATCAGCGGAGGCGATGATATGTTCTCCGATACATGCCCGTTCAAGGGCGTGCATGTATGCGTTGCGATCACCAACTGGCACGACCGTTCATGTGGCGAGCAACATGAAAAGATAATTCAGGTGCAACGTGAAAAGATAATTTCCGTACAGCCAGCGAAGAATGCAATGTGGCTACGAGCCCAAAGAGTTGAGGCCGTTTACAGCGCAGGTGGCGGAGAGGCGGGACTTGCGAAGCCGATGGTGAAACGACGTGTGCCGGAACTGGCAGAAACGATCATTGCAACACTGCATGGATTGGAGATTGCCGACCCGGTTGCCGAAGCCGTCGCCGCGCTGATACGACAGCGATGCGAACGCGCAATGAATAGCTTTCGCCGTTGACGCGGAACTCGGCTGCCCGCACAAACAATGCGAGGTGCATTCCTGCATAATCGTCATCATGGCCGACACTTGGTTTACGTCCGACTTTCACCTTGGACACTTCAACATCATTCGATACTGCAATCGCCCGTTCGCGGATACGCGGGAGATGGATGAGGTGATTGTGGATCGACTGAACGCCAGCGTGAAGCCCAACGACACACTGTATTTCCTCGGAGATTTCTGTCTCGGTAAGCACGACAACGTGGCGGCATACCGCAATCGGTTGGCTTGCCAGACCATCCATTTCGTCGACGGCAATCACGACAAGACGACGCGGCAACTTCAACATCTCTTCTCGTCTTGGAGTTCTCTGTCTGACATTCATATTGGCAAGCAGGAGATCGTTCTGTGCCATTACGCGATGAAGGTTTGGCCCAACCATTCACGCGGAGCGTGGCAGCTTTACGGACACTCGCATGGCAATCTGCCGGACGATCCAATCTCGCTTTCGATGGATGTGGGAGTGGATAGTAATGACTTTCGCCCCTGGCACTTCGACGAGATTCAGGCGGTTATGAAGGTCAAGGCGGAGGCGAAAGCTGCGCACATAGAGAAGAGGAACGCAGCTTTGAAAAGTGCGGAGTCACCTGAAAGCCGGGAGCTGATTTGATCGCGCGAGGGGCATTCGAGCGCTATATCGGAATCGCCTACTCCGGCGCGGAGACACCCATTGCGAGTCTCAAAGGTTTGCGCGTTTATGTGGCGGATAGAGGCACGCAGCCGGTCGAGGTGCAGCCTCCAGCCGGTGCGAAGAAGTATTGGACGCGGCGCGGAATCGCAGAGTGGTTGGCCGAGGTTCTGTCCGAAGATATGCTGACGCTGGTCGGCATCGACCACGGCTTTTCGTTCCCTCTCCGCTACTTCGCTGAGAAGGGTGTTCCGCTCGATTGGAGGGCTTTTCTGGAAGACTTCCAGCACCATTGGCCGACGGACGATGACCATACCTATGTCGATTTCGTGCGTGAGGGAGTCTGCGGCAATGCTACCGCGCGATCTGGTAATGCAAGGTGGAGGCGTGTCACGGAAATCCGTGCTCGTGGCGCCAAATCTGTCTTCCATTTTGACGTGCAGGGATCGGTCGCGAAATCGACCCATAGCGGTATTCCGTGGCTTCGGTATATCGATTTGAAAGCCGCCGGTCGCGTTCACTTCTGGCCCTTCGATGGGTGGGAATTCCCAGCGGGGAAATCCGTTGTGGCCGAGGTCTACCCGGCGCTTTGGAGCAGGAGTTTCCCCAGGGAGAATCGTGACGGCCATCAGCACGACGCCTACTCCATCGCCGCATGGATGAGACAGGCCGACAGCAACGGCTCGCTATCAACGTTCGCCGGCCCGCCTCTTGATGAAGCGGACCGTAGAGCTGCCGAGATCGAGGGATGGATACTCGGCGTCATGTGAGCATCACCCAGCCGACCAGTGCAGCCATGCTGGGCTTGCTTGGCTGCGATGTGGGATCGCAGGGCAAGCGTGACAGCACCAGAGCAGGGCAAGAGCAAAGAGCACGCTGCGATGCAGCGGGAGAAGGATTGACACATCACCCCCAAAGGGTTGCTGTGGAGCGCCCCAGCGATTCCATTTGGAATCGCGTATCGAATCAGCCACTTGGCTGATTCATGATTCCAAATGGAAACAGATGTTTACGCGGAGGCTGCTTTCGCGTGAGTTCTGTAAACATGCTGATTCAAAAGGCGTTCACGCGAGCGCGTGAACGCTCTTATTTGACGCCCTGTTGCGATGGGACTAGGGTTAGCCCAAAGGCGGGCTCCCATGAGCATCACCCGCACGGGCCACGATTTCGATACGCAGGCGCACGCTACTACAGGGGCAAGGACGATCCTCCGCGCCAAGACTGTAGCGACCCGGCTCTCTACCGAGGAGTTGGAGGAGGTCGAAGCGGCGGCCAAGCGGAGCGGCAAGTCGCTTGCCGAATGGCTCCGCGACACGGCGCTGACGGAGGCGCGGCGGCGACCAGCAGACCCGGTTGAGGTGATCTTGGCGGAGGTTTGCGCCACCCGGTACATGGTCCTGAATCTCTTCCATGCGACCGCTCAGGCGGCATCGGAAGGTAAGCAGTTACTCCCCGAAACCGTCCTCAAAATCCGCGAAACTGCCGACGCTCAGAAGGGTGCGAAAGCCCATAAGCTGCTCCAGGATTCGTCCGTCTCAGTGAAGCCGGAGCCGAAGAACGGGAGCAAACCATGAGCCGCCCGATGCAGTTTCCCAAACGCTTTCCGTGGCTGATTGTCGCCATCGTGATGCTCACCGGACTTCCGATTTTGCCGGTGGCAGCATGGTTCTGGTTGGTGACGCCGCCACTCCAGAACTACTACCTGATTACCTACCTCGACAGCACGGAGCGGGGGAGCCAGCCCGACGCGACGACAAAGGTGGAATGGCTGCTGAAGACGGCGCCGGGACGGAAACCGGAGGTGGCTTTGGGGGCCGATGTCGTCTCGGCAACCATCGGCAACGGGAACGAATTGCCCGTCAAACTTTCGTCCCGCGCCATCGCCGACGGCTGGCGCGGAGTGGTCAAGAGCGAGCCGCAGCAGGTCGAGTCCGTGAAGCTGGAGCGATATCTGGAGGCGCAGATTTTCGACGGAAGAGGCATCTGGAGGATGGTCCTGCAGCCGTTGTTTGCGTGTGCGGCGGCGGTACTTTTTCTGCTCGGTTTAAGGGCTTGGTGGAAGACCAGATCGAAGCATGAGGAGCGTCACGGACGGCGGACGAAGGGGCCGGAACTGACATCGCCGTTTGGCTGGCTCAGAACGCGGAAGGAAGATGGAATCCGCTTTCAGTTGCAGTGGGACAACTCGCTCTTCAGTTGGACGACCCGGCTACCGTTTGGGCCGAGCTATCGCATTCCCCGTCGTCTGGAGTCCAGCCACATCATGCTCATGGGCGACACCGGCAGCGGCAAGTCCTCGGCCATCCGGCAGATTCTCCGCCAGGTCCAGGAGCGTGGCGAGACCGCCATCGTCTACGACCCGGCGATGGATTTTGTGGGCGAGTTCTACGACCCAAATCGCGGCGACTTGATCCTGAATCCGCTCGATGCGCGGTGCCCCTATTGGTCGCTCGCCAGTGAGCTTCTCAGGGATGAAACCGCGACCACTATCGCCGCCGCGTTCCTTCCAGATAAGGAGTACGAGAAGGCATTCTTTACCGATGGTCCACGCAGAATCTTGGCCCATTTGCTCAAGTACAAGTCGGACTCCAGCGACCTCTTGAAGTGGATGTCCGACCCTGACCAGATCGCTTCGAGGGTGAAGGGAACGCCGCTCGCCGCCCTTATCGACCCCACTGCTCCGCAGCAGCGGGCGGGTGTCATCTCAAGCCTGAATATGGTTGCCGACAGCTTGGAGTTGCTACCTGAACATCGCAACGACGGCAATATATTCTCTACGGCTGAGTGGCAAATCCAGCGCAAACGGTGGGTGTTTCTGACTTCCAATCCGGGCTACCGGGAGAAGATTCTGCCGCTCCATTCCGTGTGGCTCGACCTCTTTATCCTGCGCATGATGGGTGACTGCGAAGACCTCAATGCGAAGCCAGTATGGTTCGTCATCGACGAACTCGCCAGCCTCAACAAGCTGCCTCAGCTCCATACCGCCGTCACGGAAAATCGCAAGTATGGCAACCCCGTTGTGCTTGGCTTTCAGGGGCGCAGCCAGATGGAAAAGCGCTACGGCAAGGACGCCGAGGCCATGCTCTCGCAGCCGGCGACGAAGGTGTTTTTCAAGACCTCCGAACCCCGCGCCGCGAAATGGATCTCCGATGCCATCGGCGAGATCGAGGTCGAAAGGTTGAAGGAGTCACGCAGCATGGGACTGCTGCGGAGCAAGAAGTCTTTCTCGCTGGAGATCGTCACCAAGCCGCTCGTCATGGCATCGGAAATCGCCGGCCTGGAGCCGTTGCGCGGCTTCATCAAGCAGGAAAACCGGGTCGCGCCGGTGTGCTTTGCGCTGGCAAAAAAGAGGAGCAAACAGCCAGAGTTTATCGAGCGGAAGCTACCTGATTTGCTTCCGAGAATGAAGGTGGAAACGGCCCCACCTGTAGCCGTCACGCCGATCAAACCGCCGATGAAGAAGCCGGTTCCTGCTGTCCAGACTTCGCTTCCTTTGTTCCCGGCAACCGACCTCGAAGCGAAAGAGGTTTACGTCTGGGATGAGTCCAAGGGGATTGACTGACGAGGCAGCCTTGATCGCTTGGCAGCTTCTCACAAGGTCTAAACTCATTTCATGCGGCACTTCCTTTGCCGCATTGAAATCGGGCCACGCATATGCTGTCCATCTCCAAACCGCTCTCGGCAGGTCAAGCCCGGACGTATCATGCGCGGGAATTTGCTTCGAGTGAGCAGAACTACTGGAGCCGCGACCAGCAGGGGCATAGCGAGTGGCAGGGGCGGCTCTCTGCTGAGTGGGGACTTTCGGGAGCCGTGGGCGCGGAACATTTCGCCCGCTTGAGCGAAGGACAGCACCCAAACACTCAGGCGCAGCTTGTTCGGCACCAGGTATCCAAGACCTACGAGGGCAAGAACGGCAAGGAGATTACGTCGGTGGAGCACCGCGCCGGGTGGGACGCGACGTTCTCCGCGCCGAAGTCCGTCTCGCTGACCGCGCTGGTAGGCGGCGATGACCGGGTGCGGCAAGCGCACCGCGAGAGTGTCCGCGTGGCACTGACTGAGTTGGAGCGGTACACCGAAGCGCGGATCGGCAACATTCGGGAGCCGGAGACGACAGGTAAGTTTGCCGCCGCGACCTTCGAACACGATACCGCGCGACCAGTTGAAGGCTACGCCGCGCCGCAACTCCATACCCATGCCGTGATCTTCAACGTCACGGAACGCGAGAGCGGGCAGACCCGCTCCCTGCAACCGCAGGAGCTATTCGCCTCGCAGAGCTACGCCACCAACGTCTACCGATCGGAGTTGGCCGTTCGGTTGAACGACCTTGGATATAAGGTCGAGCGCGGCGAGTGGGGTGAGCCGCAGATCACCGGGTATTCCAAGGAGTACCTTGCGGCCAACAGTTTACGGCGGGAGCAGGTGAAGGACTACATCCGCGCCAACGGCATCGACGGGCCAGCCGCCGCACAGATTGCGGCCCATCGAACGCGGGATTCTAAGGAACTGCTGTCGCCGGAAGAGGTGTTGCGGCAGCACCGCGAACTGTCGGCGCAGTACGGCCACCAGGCCGACCGCGTGGTTGCCGAGGCGCGGCAGCATGGACAAAATCACGAATCCCATCCGGGCAAGTCCGCCCAGGTATCCGTGACCTACGCCCGCGAACATCTTTTTGAGCGCTCTGCGGTCGAGAGCGGACGGTCGATCCTGACGGCGGCGCTCGACAGGGGCATGGGCGAGGCGAGCTTCTCCCAGGTCCGGCAGGAGTTCGACCGCAGAGCGCAGTCAGGTGAATTCCGCACCGTCCAGCATGGACCGAAACATGAAGGCCAGCAATACACGACCGCCGAGACACTTCGCATGGAACGCGAGACCATAGGCCACATGAAGGACGGCAACCAGCGCGGCTCTAACGATCCAATGCTGGTAGAGGGACGGGCGAGGATGAACACCGCGGAACGTCACCCGGAACTAAATGCTGGACAGAGGCAAGCGGTCGATGATGTGCTTCTGTCGCGGGAGAAGATCGTCGGCTTGGATGGGGTTGCGGGCGCGGGAAAGACGACGGCCCTGGCCGTGGTGCGCGAGGGTGCGGAGAACGCCGGGTATCGGGTAGAAGGCTTTGCGCCCACGTCTCGCGCAGCGCAGAAGCTTGGCGAGGCCGGCATCGAGACGAAGACATTGCAAGCCCATCTTGCTCAAGGACAGAAAGTGGATATAGGCGAGAAGCGCCTCTATGTGTTGGACGAAAGCTCTCTCGCTTCAACCCGGCAGATGCACGAGTTTGTGAGCCGCCTCCATCCAAACGAGCGCGTTCTATTGGTCGGTGACACCCGCCAGCACGAGTCCGTTGAGGCCGGTCGCATCTTCGCCCAGCTACAAGAAGCCGGGCTGAAGACGGTAAGACTGGATGAGATTGTTCGCCAGAAAGACCCGGAGCTAAAGCAGACCGTCGAGCAGCTTGCGCGTGGTGAGGTTGGACTCGCGATTGCGGGCTTAGACAGGCAGGGACGAATCCATGAGGTCAGAAGCCCAGAGGAGCGTATCGCGGTTATCGCGAAGGAGTACGCGAAGTCGCCGGAGAACACGTTGGTCGTCTCGCCCGACAACCGCTCCCGCGCCGAGATCAATCAGGCGATCCATACCGAGTTGCAAGCCAAGGGCGTTGTCGGCAAGGAAGAGCACCAGACGAAGGTGCTTGTGCCACGTCAAGACCTCACCGGAGCAGACCGTATGTGGGCGGCACGTTACAACGAAGGCGACGTTCTGCGCTACAGTCGCACCTCTCAGGAGACTGGCATCCCCAAGGGCGAGTATGCGCGGGTGACACAAGTAGATGCGCCGAACAATCGGCTCACTGTTGAACTGAAGGACGGCACCGAGAAGAGCTACGATCCACGCCGTCAGCAGGGCGTCTCTGTCTATCGTGAGCAAGAGCGGGCGTTTTCTACCGGAGACCGGGTACAGCTCACCGCTCCCGTGTCGGAGATGAAGCTGGCGAACCGGGAACTTGGAACAGTGGAGCGGATCGCCGAAGGCCGCATGTCCGTCAAGATGGACGGAGGCCGTGAGGTGCAGCTTGACCCCTTGAAGCATCCGCATCTTGACCACGGCTATGCCGTTACCAGCCACTCCAGCCAGGGACAGACCGCCGACCGCGTGCTCATCAACGTGGACACTGAGCTTGGCGCGAAAGACCTGCTCAACAATCGAATGGCTTATGTCGCCGTCTCGCGTGGGGCCTACGACGCGCAACTGTTTACCGATAGCCGAGAGAAGCTGGGAGCTGCACTCGGGCATGATGTCTCCCACACAAGCGCACTAGCGCCGGAGGTGAAGCAGGAACAGGCCGCCAAAGTGTCGGAGCAGGCAGTCGCGCCGAAGCCAGAGACCGTGGTGGAACAGAAGGCGGTCGCTGAGCCTATCGAAAAGGTTTATAGCTGGCCTGAGGTTGAGCGGCACTGGGCACCGCTCAACAATGCGGTGACAGCAGCCGAGGGAAGTCAGTTCGGATGGAAGGCCGAGACGGGGACGATCCAGTCATATGAGCATCTTGATACCCAACGAGGTTTGCACATTGACGGGCAGACCGGTCAGTTCTACGGGCAGGACGGAAGCCCAATCACAGCCAAGGAAGGTTTAGATCATGCGATGCCAAAAGGGGAGGCCCATTCGCATTCGCAGGATGTGGCGCAGGTCAAAGGGCAAGCCAAGAACGAGCAGAACACTGCTCCGAAGCAAGAGCAGGAACAGAGCATGGACATCGGCTTGGGCCTCTAATGGAGCAAGCCGCCGCTGAGGCCCCGGCACCCCGCGCGCGCTCAGTCTAAGAATCCAACCGGCGCCCTGTCTAGCCCGACTATGCAGCGCCTTCAGCTCGACATAATCCATTCGTCAATACACGCGTTCTCATTCAAAAATCACCTGATTTCTGTACGGTCCGTAGCATTGTGCAGGCACTCTCGTCCTTTTTATCACAAGCATTTTTCCAATAGCTCAGGCCCTGCTGAGTATCCTTGGTGATGCTTTGACCGTCGGCCAAAAGATTGCTGTGTCCATACTCAAATAGCATGCCGAGCCTAAAGCACACACTCATCTCTCCGCCCTCACAAGCCATGTTGTAATACTTGAGTGCCTCCTGATTGTTTGGTGCCGTGCCTTGAACAAGAGTCGAAGCATAGGACAAAAGAAATCCCGCTTCAGAACAGGCGCTTACTTCGCCAAGCTCACAAGCTTTCTTGTTGTATAGAGTGGCCTGCTGATAGTCTTGAGGACCTTTTATACGGATTGTGCCCTTTAGGAGGTCGTCGAGCAGACGCGCATAGCTTTTGCAGCCAGTTGGATCGTCGGTATCACAGGACATCTTATAGAAGCTCAATGCCTGCGTTTGATTTCCTTGGAGTTGCGATAAATCTGCCGCCTGATTGCAGCCACCTGGAATGCCTCCCTTGCAAGCTTTCGCAAAGGAGTCGATGGCCTGGGTGTAATCCCGGTCATGGATGCTAACAGCGCCAAGGTTATAGCATCCTTTGGCTAGTCCACCGTCGCATGCCAGCTTGGCATAGTTGTAGGCTTGCCGGTAATCCTGTGCGACACCGTGGTTCGAAATAGACAAGAGAGACAGATTGTTGCAACTGCGCCATTCCTTCGCGTCGCATGCTCCCATAAACAAAGAATAGGCATGCAAGTAATCCTGCTCGACACCATAGCCATTCAAATACAACTCACCTAAATCATTACAACCGGCCATCCCTTTTCCGTCACAGGCTCGCGTGAACAGTTCCAACGCCTTTCCATAATCCTGGGCAACACCCCGGCCATTCTCGTAGAGTTGCCCTAACAAATCGCATCCTCTAAATTGCGAAGCGTCGCACATCTGCTTATAGAAAGCGAATGCCTGCTTGAGATCCTTCGTAACCCCGTTGCCCAGGTCATACATGACGTCGATATTGGCGCACCCTATACCCTCACCGGCATCACAGGCTATCTTCAAATATTTGAATGCCTGCGCATAGTCTTGTTGGACTCCGTCGCCGTGTTCGAATAGAAAGCCA
>Ga0181535_10005188_pt1 | contig 14068 bp, 7 predicted proteins | sample PEATcosm2014_Bin_44_FD_119774 | JGI IMG/M metagenome (GOLD analysis project Ga0181535, IMG submission 119774) | Peatland microbial communities from MTU Mesocosm Facility, Houghton, MI, USA - PEATcosm2014_Bin17_30_metaG | ecosystem: Environmental > Terrestrial > Soil > Wetlands > Peat | place...
AGATAGGTATCGAAACGCTTGATCTCGACAAAGGGATTGATCGCGGTCAGCTTGTCGATGGCCGAGTCGAGCTTGAGCCGGCCAACGTCGCTGGTGTGGTGAAGCACCTGCCGTTGCAGATTGGTGTAATCGACCACGTCGAAATCGACCAAGCCGAGCGTGCCCACTCCGGCAGCGGCGAGATACAAAGCCAGCGGCGATCCAAGACCGCCCGTGCCTACGCATAACACACGCGCGGCCTTGAGCTTCTTCTGGCCCTCCATCGTGACTTCAGGCATGATGAGGTGGCGCGAGTAACGCAGAATCTCTTCGTTGCTCAGCGTTGCCGGACTCGCTTCGGTCAGTGCAGCCATTTGTTTTCTCCGTTTCTATCGGTCTTCAAAAGTTTGTCCGTACAACAGCTCCGGCCTAGATCCCGCCGGCAACAGAGGGCGCGATCGAAACGATGTCAGTCTCGTTGACCGGGGTCGCGTCCTTGCTGAGATAGCGAATATCCTCGTCGTTGAGGTAGACATTGACGAAGGAGCGTAGCTTCCCATCCTCGGAGAAAAGATGCCTGCGCAGGTCAGGATGCTGGGCGACCAGATCGCTCAATGCTTCGCCAACGGTCTGGGCAGTTACTTCAATGATTGATCGCTTTCCTGCGTAGGGCCGGAGAGGCGTGGGGATCAAGATTTTGATGGACATATTCTTCCTTCCTGCACGGTTGTGATTTGCAATGCTTCAGTTACTTCTCGATGATTTCAAGGGCTTCATCTTCAAAATGCTTGGCTTCTTCCTGGTCCAGAAGCAAAAACGAGTTAGTCAGCACGGTATGTCCTTTTTCGACGCTGGTAATCACGTACGAACAACCCGTCCAATGCGCTTCGGCGAGATCGGTGACGGACCAACGCGCTGGGTGATCGGGATGCGAGTGATAGAACCCCACAATGTCATGCCCGGCCAAGAGCGCTTCACGCTGGATGCGAACCAGTTCCGCTGGACTGATGTGATAACGATTCGCAGGTGAGTCCGTGCGCGTGTTTCCGCATTTCATTAATTTCCTGACGACCTTTCCACCAGCCTCGTCGAACTCGCCCACAAGAACACCGCAGCACTCATGTGGATAGGTAGTCTCGCCGTGCTGCCGCAACTGTTCGTAGAGGGTGACCGGTATCGTTAACGCCATGCTAACTCCCATGCCTTACGCGTTCTCATCCCAAAAGTGTTCACTCAAATATTTGTCGCCCGAGTCAGGGAAGATGGTAACCACCACCGAACCAGCAGTCGCATCTTTCGCAACCTTGATCGTACCGACCAGCGCCGCGGCCGCCGAAACTCCTATGAGTAGCCCCTCTTCCCTAGTCACTCTTCGGGCCATGGCCTGGGCTGCTTCTGTTTCGATGCCCAGCTCCGCATCCGCGATGCTGGGATCGTATATCTTCGGCACAATCGAGGTCTCCATGTGTTTGGTTCCCTCGATGCCGTGAAAGGGAGAGTCGGGCTGTAGAGAGATGCAACAAATTTCCGGATTCAGCTCTTTCAATCTGCGCGAGGTTCCAACGAAGGTTCCGCTGGTTCCGAGAATGGCCACAAAGTGCGTCACGCGTCCTTCGGTCTGGCGCCAGATTTCATCGGCAGTTCCGTTCGCGTAATGCGCGCGCCAGTTGGCGTCGTTGGAATACTGGTCGACGTAGGTAAACTTCTCCGGCTCGGCCGCCGCAAGTTCGCGCGCCTTGCGGATGGCTCCATCCGATCCTTCGCCGGGGTCTGTATAAATGATCGTTGCACCGTAGGCATTAAGGATGCGCTTCCGCTCCGCCGAAACATTCGAGGGCATGCACAGCGTAATCGGAATTCCGTATGCCGCACCCAGCATGGCGTAAGCAATTCCTGTGTTGCCGCTCGTAGAGTCAAGAAGCGTTTTGCCCGCTCCCAGCTTGCCCTCCCGCAGAGCTTCAGCCACTATATTCGATGCGGCTCGATCCTTCACCGACCCGCCCGGATTGGCCCACTCAGCCTTGGCCAGCACCTGAACTTCCTTGAGGCCGTTAGTTACTCGCTCAAGGCGCAACAGGGGCGTATTGCCAATTCGCTCCTTCAGATTGACGCCCAGATGGGTACTCATTGGTTCGCTTTCAATCTCCGTCCCGTCCCTGTCAAGCGGTTGCCGGACTTATCGTTTCGACTTGCCGCTTCGCCGCTTCAGTTGCAAAGCGCAGCGGCAGGCGCTCCACTCCCGAACGGAAGGTGAATACCTTCTGGTCCTTGATCTTCTGGTCCAGAGGCGAGGAACGATCCGGCAGAATCGGATACGCATGATTGCGTTCCGCTTCGCTGTTGAATACTTGTTGCAGCTCTTTCACCTTCTCGGGATACTTATCGGCGAGGTCGTGGGCCTGGCTGAAGTCCTCATTCAGGTTGTAAAGCTCCCACGGCCGAACGTCGATGTCTTTATCGCTGGGGTGTTGAATGGTATTCGGCTCCCAGGTGGGGTGGAAGCGGTCGCCTGCCCACCAGCCATCCTTGTAGATGGCGCGGTTGCCGCTGGTGGTGAAGTACTGCAGGGTATGGCGAGTTGGCGCCTTCGGGTTGTCAATGGTATACACCAGACTCTTGCCTTCCAGCGGAATCTGCTTCACGCCGTCGACTTCCTCGGGAAACTTTGCGCCCGTAATCTCATAGATCGTCGGCGCAATGTCGTTGACGTGCGAGAACTGGCCGCGCACGCCGCCGGGGTCCTTGATGTGGCCCGGCCAGGAGATCACCAGAGGATCGGTGACGCCGCCCAGATGCGAAGCGTCCTGCTTGGTGCCGACCAAAGGCGAGTTGAGCGCCCAGGCCCACGAAGCCGCATAGTGATTCATGTACAGTTCGCTGCCCAGCAGGTCGGCGATATCCGTCCGCTCCTCGATCGTTTTTGGCTTGCCATTCACATCCACGGCATCGTGTCCGTCCAGACCGCCCTCGGCGCTGGCGCCGTTATCGCCAAAGATCCATAGGCTGACGGTATTGTTGGTCTGCCCCTCTTCGGCAATCGCATCCAGCAGGTGGCCAACCTCGTGATCGGTATGCTCGGCGTAGCCGGCGTAGACCTCCGCTTCGTGCGCCAGCAATTTTTTCTGCTGCGGCGTCAGCGAATCCCAGGCGGGCAATCCATCCGGACGCGGGGTAAACTCGGCATTGGCGGGAATCACGCCGGTGGCCTTCTGCCGGTCAAAGGCTTCTTTGCGGACCTCATCCCACCCCTTGTCGAACTGCCCTCTGTAGCGCTCGACCCACTGCTGCGGCACATGGTGCGGCTCATGCGTGGCTCCCGTGGGGGTTGCATTCGGAGTTGTGTTGACCCGTTCGGAGGTGGTTTCCTGGTTTCGCATTCAGGAGATGTTCCGCTTTCAGTCATTTCGCATGAATGGGATCATTGGCTCGGCGATTGCGACGGCGGCAGTTTCTGTCGCACTGGTCAAGCGGGTCAAGTTAAAAGCCATCTCCGGGGAGACCATTGCGATTCCCCGCAAGGAACTGGGAAGCGGAATCCGGTACGCCGTGGGCGGCACGATCTTCGGATTGGGGTGGGCGCTGACCGGCGCCTGTCCCGGACCGCTGTTCGCGCTGATCGGAGACGGCGTATCGGTGATGATTGCAGCGGTTCTGAGCGCACTTCTAGGCACTTGGGTGTATGGATGGTTGAGGCCAAGGCTACCTCATTGAATTTCGCTTGGCGAATCTATCCGCTAACACGGGCTGGTTGAAAGGTTTAGGATGTTGTCGCACTACGAGATACATTGGCTCTTCATTCCGTCCGGTCCTGTTGCAGTTCCCTCTCGCAAAGCCAAGTGAAGATTACTGGCGTTACGATCAACACGTGAACAAGGGAGCTTAGCATTCCGCCGAGCACGGGGGCGGCTAGCGGCCTCATAAACTCTGCGCCGGTTCGCGTGGACCACATCAGTGGCAACAGGCCTGCAACCACCGTAGCCACGGTCATGACCTTGGGGCGAAGGCGAAGCAGAGCGCCTTCCATAACAGCTGCGTGCAGGCCGGCACGCGTGAGTTGGCCTTCGGCGGCGATGCGCCGCGTCACCGCTTCGCGGAGATAAATGACCATGACCACGGCGGTCTGGACGGCGGTTCCAAAGAGCGCGATGAAGCCAACCCATACGGCAACTGAGAAATTGAGGCCGAGCGCCTTGACGAGGAAGATGCCTCCGGAGAGCGCGAAGGGCACAGCCAACAAAACGTGCGCTGCCTCTTTGGCGGAGCCATAGGTGCGATAGAGCAAGACAAAAATGATTGCAAGCACAACTGGAATGACCAGTTCCAGCCGCTTGCGGGCGCTGATCTGGTTCTCGTATTGGCCGCTCCACTCGATGTAATAGCCTGGCGGCATCTTCACCTGCTGAGCTACGGCCTGTCGAGCCTGATCGACAAAACCTCCCACATCGCGGCCTCGCACATTCAAGAGCACCGAGCCGCGCAGCAGGCCGTTCTCGCTGCTTATCATCGACGGTCCTAGATCTGTCTTGATATTGACTACTTTATTGAGCGGTACCTGTGCTCCGTTGCTCCCGGTGACAAGCACATCTCCTAGCTGCTGCGGGTTCTCACGAAAGTCACGCGCGTACCGGACACGCACAGGGAAACGCTGCCGTCCCTCGATGGTGGTGGTCAGATTCTTGCCGCCCACAGCGGTTTCAATCGCATCCTCAACGTCGGCGACATTCAAACCGTAGCGATCCGCTGCAGGCCGGTCCACGGTCATCTCCAGATACGGAGAACCCGTAGTGCGCTCAGCGTAGAGGTCGGTCGAGCCGGGCACTTGGCTCACGACTTCCTTGATTTGTTCTGAGAATTGTTCGATCACACCGAGGTCGGGCCCGAAGACCTTGATGCCGATCTGCGTTCGGATACCGGTGGAGAGCATATCGATGCGATTGCGAATCGGCTGAGTCCAGATATTCGTCACGCCAGGAATCTGTAGCTTTTCATCGAGTCGCGCCAAGATGGCGTCCTTGGTCAGTCCTTTGGGCCATTGATCTTTTGGATTGAAGGTAATGGTTGTTTCGGACATATTCACGGGCGCCGGATCTGTGGAAGTTTCCGCTCGGCCCACTTTGCCGACGACCATTGCGACTTCAGGATCGGCAGCGATGACCTCATCCTGCTGGCGCAGAATCTTGGTCGCTTCAGTAAGAGAAATGCGTGGATCGGAGATAGGCATGAAGAGCGCGGTCTCTTCATCGAGCGGCGGCATGAACTCCGAACCGATGGTGGTTGCCGTGTAGACCGCCGAGCCGAAGAGCGCAAGCACCGCACTGAGCGTAATGATGCGGTGGCGCAGCGCCCACTTCAGCACGGGCTTGTAGATGGATTGCAGCAGGCGCATTACCGGATTCTCATCTTCGCGATGCAGTTTTCCGCGAATGAGAAGGGTGCATAGAACCGGCACCAGCGTGATCGCCATGATGGTGGAACAGACCATGGCAAAGGTCTTGGTGAATGCCAGCGGATGAAACATCTTGCCTTCCATTCCGGTAAGCGCAAATACCGGGATGAACGCGAGAATGATGATGACCATGGCAAAGGAGATGGGCCTGCCGACAAGCCGCGCGGCATTCAGCGTGATCTCCCAGATGTGTTCGCGATAGTTGCCGTGCTCGTGTTCGTACTGCTCTGCCTGGCGAATCACATTTTCCGTCATCACGATTCCCGCGTCGACGAGCACGCCGATGGCGATGGCGATTCCGCCCAGCGACATGATGTTCGACGAGATGCCAGCGCCCTTCATGAACAGGAATGCGCCCAGCACCGCCAGCGGCAGAGGAATGGTGACAACAAGAATGCTGCGAAAGTGCCAGAGGAAAAGAATGTGCGCCAGAGTTACAAGAATAATTTCTTCAATCAGTGCGTGGCGCAACGTGTCTACGGCATGATCGATGAGAATGCTGCGGTCATAGAAGGGAACGATTGTCACGCCCGCAGGAAGCCCCGGCTGAATCTCGCCGATCTTCTTCTTGATGGCTTCGATCACCTCGCGCGCGTTGGCGCCATAGCGAATGACGACGACTCCGCCGACGGCTTCCTCGCCGTCTTTATCGAGAACGCCGCGCCGAAACTCGGGACCGAGCTGAACACTGGCAACGTTGCCGACAGTGACAGGAGTGCCATTGTAGGCACCGAGCGAAATCTCTTCGATGTCCTTCAGGCTGCGAATCAGGCCGATGCCGCGCACGATGTTCTCTGTATCGCCCGTTTCGATTACCTTTGCGCCGACATTGTTGTTGCTGCGCTCGACAGCTCCAACCACATCCTTCAGAGCGATGTTGTAGGCGCGCATTTTGATCGGATCGAGGTCGATCTGATACTGCTTTACAAAGCCGCCGACGCTGGCAACCTCGGCGACTCCTGGCACGGAGTTCAGTTGATACTTGATGAACCAATCCTGAATCGAATGCAGAGTCCCGCTATCATACGGACCCTCGACCGTGTACCAGAATACCTGGCCAACTCCGGTTGCATCCGGACCCATCATTGGCGTCACGTCCGCAGGCAGAAAACTGCCCGCAAGGCTGAGCCGTTCCAGCACACGGGTGCGCGCAAAGTAGATGTCTACCGAATCCTCGAAGATCACATTCACCACCGAGAAGCCAAGGGCCGATGCCGAACGAACCGTGCGCACGTGCGGCAAGCCTTGCAGGTTGACGGTGAGCGGATAGGTGATCTGGTCTTCGACCTCTTGCGGACTGCGCCCCTGCCAGTCGGTGAAGACAATCACCTGATTCTCACTCAGGTCGGGGATCGCGTCGATGGGAGTATGCAGCAGCGCCCAATAGCCCCAGACCGCGAAGGCAGCGTAGATGGCCAGGATCAGCCAGCGGTTCTTCATCGAGAATTCCAGGATGCGGTTGATCATGATCTCTCCTACTGGGCGCTGAGATGAGTGCGCATAGATGCGATGACATTGCTGTCCTTGCGCGCCTCAACAAGAACGGTCCACGTTCCCTCCGTCGGCGCCTGGCCCTTGCCTTCGAATGTCTTGCTGTCGGCCTTCCATGCCAGTTCGCAGGAACTCTTCATCTCCGGCATCCCCATGGAAGGCATTGCAGGCATGATGAGCGTGACGGTGACGCGAGCATCGGAGATGGGCTTGCCAGCGGCGTCTGTCAGCGTTACACGGAACTTGTTGTCTTCGCCGGTCTTCATCGGATTGGGATCGGCGTGAAGGTCGATCTTCACCGCGTTTGCATCCGCACTTTTATTTGTAGAAGCGCCAGACGCTTGTTGGGTCGCGGCGAACTCCTTCGAGCCGCCGTAAAGTCCCGAAACTCCCGAACTGAGATGAGCCTGAGAGTCGATTAGAAAGTTGCCGTTGAGCACAACATGATCGCCCATCGCCAACCCATGCTGCACCGGAAACAAGTCTTCAGTCGCTGCGCCCACTTGCACTTCGCGTGCCTCGAAGACGCCGTTGGGCCTGGCGAGATAGACGATCTTGCGCGTGCCCGTATCAAGCACTGCCGAGCGGGGAACCACGATGGACGGCTGCGCGGCACGGCTCACGAATGTGGCGTTGACAAACATTCCTGGCAACAGGTGCATTTCAGGATTGGCGACATGTACGTGGACTGGAACGGTGCGCGTCTGCGGATTGGCGGCTGGCTCGATGAAATCCACATGGCCGTGCAGAGTCCTATTGGGCAGCGACTCGGCGGTTATCTCCACCTCTTGTCCCTGACGAATCTGCGGTAGTTGCTCCTCATAGACATCCGCCTTGATCCACACCTGATTGAGATCCGCGACCGTCAGAAGCGTGTCGCCCGCGTTCACATACTGCCCTTGTGTTACCTTGCGATCGACAACGGTTCCCGAGGCGTAGGAATAAATGGTGACGTGAGGAACGCCATCTTTCTCGGGCGCATCCGACTGCTTGCCATTGATCCCCCAAAGCTCCAGCTTGTGCTGGCTCGCCTTTACCAGTGCATCGGCTTCCGTGCGCGCAAAAGCATCCTCCGACTGCTTCAGCTGATTACGATTCTCCTCTGCCAGGTGGTACTCCTCGATTGCGGTCGCAACTTCAGGGCTGTAAATGTCTGCTACCGGTTGTCCGCTGCGCACGCGCTCGCCGGTGTATTGCACATAGAGTTTGTCCACGCGGCCGCCGATGCGCGCGCTGACGGCGGCAAGCTGCGCCTCCGGCTGCTCTACGCGGCCAAAGGCGGCAATATCCGTCTTCAGTGCAGCGGTTCGAACCTCGGCCACCTGTACGCCCGCCGCTGTAATCTCGGCCGGCGTCAGCTCGACCATCGTGCCGGACTCAGTGCCTTGTTGCGCGGTCTGGGGCTTATCTTGAATGGCAGCGACGGGGCTTGCCATATTCGCTGCCGCTGCAACTGGGCGCATCTCCCTCGCTGTCAGAAAGCCAACCACCAGAGTAGCGCTCAAAACTCCAGCGCCAACCCCGAATGCAAACAGCTTCTTTTCCTTGCTTGTCATTTGCTTGTCCTCACTGGGTTGAGTTTGGTTGGGTTCGCTATTGGCGCGCCGATAGCGCGTTCCAACTGCGCCATGCCTTCGTCTGTGGCTGCTGACGCCTTGTAAGTTGCGGTCTGAATATCCAGCAGCAGGCCCTGAGCGTCGATCAGGCTCATTAACTCGGCGCGGTTGTTCTGGTATGCAGCCGTTGAAGCTTTGAACGATGCTTCAGCTTGCGGCAGCAGCGTGTCGCGATAGAGCTTGACGCGTTTCTGGGCGGCTAGCACCGCGATCTGCGATTGCCGGATTTCAAGGAAGACCGTTGCCGCGCGCGCATCAAGTTCCGCCTGCGAGACATCCGTGGCCGCATCGGCCTGCTTCGTTTCGCCCTCATGGCGCTCGCGATTCAGCCGAGGAAGGTTCATCGACACTTCGCCCATATACGCGTTGCGCGCCAGCGATCCGGTTGGCATCAACATATATCCCAGACCGACTGTAAAGTCGGGCTTCATTGCCAGCCGCGTCAGCTTTCCTTCATCTCTGGACTTCGTGACTTGCGCGCGCAAGGCAGCCAACTCAGGCCGATGCTCCATCGCCGCTTGCTCCAGTTCCTCAATGGAGGGCAGCGCAGCAGGGCTTGTGTAGCTGCCGGCAATTTCGATTGCTTCTTCCGGCCGCCGGCCCATCAGAGCATTCAACTGGGCGCGCGCGTTGTCCCGCTCTTCTTCCCGCTCAATGAGTTGTGCGTTCAGGCGAGTCATAGCCATCTGCGCGCGCAGTACATCCGCCTGCGGGGCCTTGCCGGTGGTGTATTCTGCAAGCGCCGCGGTTATAGCTTCTTTGAGCAGGGAACTCTGACGCGCCTGCAACCGCTCTTCGTCCGCATTGCGCAGCAAACCGATACAAAGTTTGCGGACTTCGACAGAAATCTCCTGCCGCAGGGCTTCCAGATCATTGGCCGCAACCCCTGCATCGTCCTCCGCCAGCTTGGCGCGCGCATCCCGCTTCTGGCGGCTGAGGAAGGTCTGTTGCAGCGAGACCATTAGTTGCGCCTGATTCAGATCCCAGGGCTTTGCTACCGGCGTATCCCAGTCGCGCACCATCAGCATGGGATCGTCAAGGCTGTGCGCAGTGGTGGTCTTGAGCTGGGCCAGCGACAAACGCCGCACCGCCGCTCGAATATCGGGGTTGCTCTGAAGCGCAGCCGCTACAGCGTCATCGACAGACAAAGCCGAAGCAGACGCATCGAGCGCAGCAACGGAGCGCGGCTCCGTCTGCCCGAAACAGGCAATCGACAGCGCCAGCACAAACGGCGCAAAAACATAGGTGGGTTTCACTCTTCAACTCCGCGTGAATCGGCAAAAGGAGAAACGCCAAGGCGCAGAGACACGCACCCCGGAGAGCCAATGCGGAAGTGAAGATTTAGATTCTAAAGATGAATGCGCCCGTAGGCGGAGAGTGCGGAGGAATCACCGTCAATCTCGGGAATTCACTCCGTGAAGAGAATTCGTCCAGGGAGATGAACTCCTGCGCAACGGTCATTGGAGCCGAACCCGGAAGGTTGGTCGCAACAACGACGACTGGCAGTGGGGCGCTGGCGGTGCAGCAATTTGTTTGAGCGGTCTTGCCGGACTCGGATGCGGGAGGGCAGCAACCGTGCGCGGCATTGTGCGCCGGTTGCAAGCAGGTTCCAAACGGCGCAAGCAATGAGCCCATTAAAACGATGGCCACCGCCGCGCGTTGAAAGACACCTCTCCGCATGACCGAAGTCTACCACAATATCGATTTCACGGAGTGATGTATATCACTGGATAGCGTTGGGAGTGGGGTTGAGACTCCCGAGCAATCCTCGTAGATGTCCAACTCTACCGACAAGCCACCTCTTGCTACCTATTTGGAATCATCCACCGACCAGAGCAGGTTTGCTGCTCAGAAGAATTCTCGGAAGCGGATGACACCGGCGATTTTTGAACGTCGCGACTTCCCCTGAACGCACACATCTACGAATTGATAAAGAATTGTCGAGGCGCTCAAGGAGAGCTGATGGGATGGAGAGTCGGCATTTGTCCGCCGATCTGCATTGGCATGATCCTGATTGACGGGAACAGGCCAAGTTACTATTCCATCCAAGATGCTGCCTGCGGACTTTGACAGCGCGACCGTCCGGCACGAAACCCGCGGCCCTGAATTTCGGTCCTCGTTTCGGTCGTTCGGAACAGCGAGTTTCGGTCGCAGGGATGCTAAATGAACCATCGCCGACCGGTCCGATAGCGGTCCAATAACGCGCGCCGAGAGGGCTAAAGAGGAACTGAGGGAGCCACCTGTCCCGCAAAGAATCAATGAGTTACCTCAGTTGTGCCTTTCACCGGCGATAATCGCAATAACGCCTGATCGGAGTTATCGCACGAAGGGGAGCGTACGAACTAAACAGAAATATTTGAGAAAGTCATTATTGAAATCGTTTCAATTCTCAACATCGATCTACTATATGGACTCGTACGATCCGCGCGATGGCAGTCAACGAAATCTATCCGAATCGCGGGGCCTGTTCCGGCTCCTTAAAATATATATAGAGACAACTCGCGAGGTATCTCTTTATTGAATACTCGATTCCCTACTGTCGTCGCAAATCGCATTTTGCTATTACAACCAATTGCATTCTGCAATCTACAGCCCGCACTTATTAACAATACGTAACCGCCCTTGAAATGTTCTGTGGACTATGGCGCATCCGAATGCACTGTGTTATTCTCGGTTCGCTTCCAATGGAGACAAATTCCCGTCGTCTGCAATCCCTGCAGTTCCTCTGGGTTTGTCATTGGCCGTTGTTTACCAATTCGGCGGTAGATTGCGGTGAGCAAGTCCACCCCCCTCTCAGGAGCGATTCAGCTATGATCTTGATGCCTCCCTCAGTCGTCCCGGCGACCTACGCCGTTGCCATCCCTCGTGTTTCCTGCCGTCCGCAGACGCGGAAATGGCTGATTGTGCTGTGTACTGTTCTGGCCGTGCTGCTCGGCGGAGCGGTAAGCATCGCGTCAGCCCAGACCGCTCACTTCAGTGGTGCGCAAACCACACTGGTTGGCCCCACAGTGGGTGGCGGCTTCGTTCAACCTGATGGGGTGGCTCTGGACAGAAGAGGAAATCTCTATGTTGCCGACTCTGACACAAATACGATTTATGAGATGCTGGCGGTCGACGGTACAATTCCGACCGCACCTACTATCAGAATTCTGGCCGAAAACCTCGGCAATCCCGAAAGCGTCGCAGTGGACTCTAGTGGCAATGTATATTTTACCAACATTGACACATCGGCAAACATTGGCAACAACACAGTCAAAGAGATACTGGCGGTAAATGGGAGCATCCCCACCTCTCCGACCATCATAAGCTTGGGTAGCGGCCTTTTTTATCCGGGCGGTGTGGCAGTGGACGGCAATGGCAATGTATTTGTAGCCGACACTGACCATCATGTAGTGAAGGAGTTTCTGGCGGTTAGCGGAATCGTCCCGGCCTCGCCCACTATCAACACGTTTGGAAGCGGATTTCTCGAGCCATGGGCTGTGGCCGTGGACAATAGCGGAAATGTCTATGTCGCCGATGCCTGGGACTTTGGCATCAAAGAGTTACTAGCGGTAAATGGCAGCATCCCCGCTTCACCCACGCTCCAGGTGTTGGGTAGTAGTGTCGCATATCCCACGAGCGTCGCGGTCGACAAAAGCGGGAATGTTTACGCAGCAAATAGCGGCGTTGATGAAGTCTACGAGATTGTTGCGGTCTATGGGAGCATTCCGACCTCACCAACCGTCAAATCGCTGGCTAATGGCATCAAGTACCCCAACGGTCTTGCTATTGATGGCAGTGGAAATCTATATGTTCTCGGCAGCACGACAACGAACAACTATGTTTATAAAGTGTCGCCATCGGGCAATTTTGGAATGGTGAATCTCGGAGCAACAAGCGCGACAATCTCCATGACCTTCACCTTCGACACGGCCGGCACGCTGGGTTCGACAGCCGTTCTAACGCAAGGTGCAACCGGGCTGGACTTTGCCGATGCTGGAACTGGCACATGCAAGGCGAACACAGCCTACGCCGCTGGCCAAACTTGCACCGTGAACGTGACCTTCACTCCGAAGTTCGTCGGAACCCGCTATGGAGCAGTGGCGCTCTATGACAACAGTGAGAACGTGATTGCCACCGGCTACTTGCAGGGCACAGGCATCGGGCCGCAGATCAACTTTTTGCCGGCTTACGTGCCGACTGGCAATGAAGGCGAACTGGGTGGCGGATTCAGCAATCCCAATGGCGCGGCGGTGGACGGGAGCGGGAACGTCTACGTCGCCGATTACGGCAACAATGCTGTGAAGAAGATTCCCCCTGGCTGCACGAGTGCAAGCTGCGCGACGACTCTGGGCGGCGGATTCAACGGTCCCCTTTACCCGGCGGTGGACGGGAGCGGGAACGTCTACGTCACCGATTCCGACAACAATGCAGTGAAGATGATTCCGCCGGGATGCGTGAGTGCAAGTTGCGTGGCGACACTGGGCGACGGCTTCAACATTCCCGATGGCCTGGCGGTGGACGGGAGCGGGAACGTCTATGTTACCGATCGCATCAACAATGCAGTGAAGGAGATTCCGCCGGGATGCGCGAGTGCAAGCTGCGTGACGACACTGGGCGGCGGCTTCCTCTATCCCGAAGGCGTCGCGGTGGACGGAAGCGGGAACGTTTACGTCCTCGATTCCAGCAACAGTCCGGTGAAAGAGATACCGTTGGGCTGCGTGAGTGCAAGCTGCGTGACGACGCTGGACGGCCTCTTTAGCTCTCCCGCTGGAGTGGCGGTGGATGGGAGCGGAAACGTCTACATCGCTGATTTCTTCGGTGCCGCGGTGCAGGAGAAGTCGGCGAACTGCTCAAGTGCAAGCTGCGTGACGACGCTGTTCGGCGGCTCATATCCCGAAGGCGTGGCGGTGGATGGGAGCGGGAACGTCTACGTCACTGATAACGGCAACAATGCGGTAATGAAGATCGACCGCGTTACAGCGCCCTCGCTGTCCTTTCCCTCGACGCATGTGAACGCGACCAGCGCCGCGCAGACGGTGACCATCACCAACGATGGCAATGCGCCACTGAACTTCACTAATATCACCTATCCCGCCCTCTTCCCGGAGAGCACTTCGGCCACCAACGATTGCGAGACAACCACTTCGCTGGCATCGAATGAAACCTGCACACTGACGATTGATTTCGCGCCGACAGCGGTGGGCATTCTCAGCGGCTCGCTCGTGCTGACGGATAACAACTTGAATGCTGCGGGGCAAGGCTACGCCACGCAGAGCATCGCGCTGAGCGGCACGGGCACTCAAGCCACACCTACGATTGCATGGGCAACGCCCGCGCCGATCACTTTTGGCACGCCGTTGAGCGCAGCACAATTGAACGCTGGCTCAACGGTGGCCGGAACCTTCACATATTCACCCGCAGCCGGAACAGTACTCACCGCCGGACAGCAGAAGCTGACGGCAACCTTTACTCCGACTGACACGACAGGCTACACAACAGCCTCGGCTACGGTGACGCTCACGGTAAACCAGGCTACGCCAGCGATCACCTGGGC
>Ga0181535_10005197_pt1 | contig 14049 bp, 13 predicted proteins | sample PEATcosm2014_Bin_44_FD_119774 | JGI IMG/M metagenome (GOLD analysis project Ga0181535, IMG submission 119774) | Peatland microbial communities from MTU Mesocosm Facility, Houghton, MI, USA - PEATcosm2014_Bin17_30_metaG | ecosystem: Environmental > Terrestrial > Soil > Wetlands > Peat | place...
AATCAACAGCACGTCCAGCGATGTCTGCCTGAGCTGCCACGGCACGACGCCCATCGTGGCCCGGCCGGCGGTGGATTCGCGCGTGCGTTACGGCACGTCTCCGGAAGGCGTCAAGACCCTCAACATCGTCACTCCCATTCATAACGAGCCTTCGTGCAGCAATGCCAGTTGCCACGCGCATCAGGCCAGCACCAAAGTGCTCGGGGTTCTGGACGTGGCGCTGAGCCTCGACCCGGTGCAGCAACAAACTCGAGCCGTGACCCTGCAAACGATCCTGGTGACGGTGGTCGCCGTCATCATCGGCGCGGCGTTCGTCATCCTGTTCACGCGGCGTTTCGTCGCCACCCCCATCCGCGACGTCATCAAGGGGACGAAAGCCCTGAGCGCCATGCAGCTCGACCGCCCCCTGCAAATCCGGCGCGGCAGCCAGGAACTGGATGAACTGGTGGACTCGTTTAACCGCATGCGTGAGCGCTTGAAAATTGCCGTCGATGATTTGAACGAAATGCAGCAGACGCTCGAAACCAAGGTCGAAGAACGCACCGAACAATTGCAGGCGGCCCATCGCAAACTGCTTCAGGCGGACCGGCTTGCTTCGCTGGGTCAACTGGCCGCCAGCGTTGCGCACGAGATCAATAATCCCGTTTCCGGCGTGCTCAACCTTTCCACGCTGCTCGAGCGCCTGATGGCCGGCGGCGAATTCCCTTCCGGGCGCGAGGCCGAGTTCCGCAAGTACCTCAGCCAAATCTCGGCGGAAACGACTCGCGTGGGCCGCATCGTTACTGATTTGCTGGCGTTTTCTCGCCGGTCCAAGCCCCAGCGAGTTCCCGGCGATTTGAACAAACTCGTCCGCAGCACCCTGCGCCTGGTGGGACACAAGCTGAAGCTCATGAACGCGGAAACGGTTTTGGATTTGCAGGAAACGCTACCTCTGGTTGAGTGCGATCCTTCGCAGATCCAGCAGGTGATTCTCAATCTGATCTTGAACGGCGCGCAGGCGATGCATCCCAAAGGCGGCGGAAAGTTGACCATGCGCACGCGCCTCGTTCCCGGCGGGGACTCGGTAGAGCTCTGCGTGCGAGATACGGGTGAAGGCATCGCCCCTGAAAACCTCGCGAAAATCTTCGACCCGTTCTTTACCACCAAGGCCGAGGGAAAAGGAGTGGGCCTGGGATTAGCCGTGCTTTACGGAATTGTGAAGGACCACGACGGCGAAATCGAAGTGACGAGCCAGCGGAACGAGGGCGCTTCGTTTACCGTCACACTCCCACTCAAGGCCAAGAGCGGCGCCGTGGAAGAACAGGCAGTCCATGTCCATGCGGAGTGAAGGCGGTTCAGGTAGCAGCGGCGGAGAGGCGTTATGAAGAAAGTTTGGCCCATCCTGGTGGTGGACGATGAAGAGGTCATGTGCGAGTCGATGGCGGCGTGGCTGCGCGAGGACGGCTATCGCGTTGACACCGCGCCCGACGGCCAGAAGGCCCTGGAGATGGCGCGGTCGTCCGACTATGCCATTTGCTTCATCGACCTGAAAATGCCGGGGGGCATGGACGGCATCGAAACGATGATGGAAATTCACCGCATTCGGCCGGAAGCTTCCGTCATCATCATCACCGCCTACGCCACCGTGGACACCGCGATCCAGGCCATGAAAGAGGGCGCACAAGAGTACATCGTAAAACCCTGCCATCCGCAGGAAATCTCCATGCTGGTTTCGCGCATTCTCAAACTCAAGAAGCTGCAAAGTGAGAATGCCATCCTGCGAAAGAAAATCAGCCGCCAGTACCGCCACCGCGACATCATCACCAAGAATCCACGCATGGAGGAGATTTTGGCGCTGACGCGAGAGATTGCGAGTATCCGCAGCACCGTGCTGATCTGCGGAGACAGTGGCACGGGAAAGGAACTGGTGGCGCGCGCCATCCATTACTCCGGTGAGCGCGCGGAGAAGCGATTTGTGAGCGTGGGCTGCGCGGCGCTGACGGAAACCCTGCTCGAGAGCGAATTGTTCGGCCACGAGAAGGGTGCCTTCACCGGCGCCGAGGGCCAAACGAAAGGCAAATTTGAGCTGGCCGACGGAGGCACGATCTTCCTTGACGAAATTGGTGACATCTCGCCCAAGCTCCAGGCGGACCTGCTGCGAGTTCTCCAGGAGCGCCGCTTTTATCGCGTGGGGGGCTCCGAGGAAGTCAGCGTGGATGTGCGGGTGATCGCCGCGACCAATAAGAACCTGGCGGAAGAAGTCAAGCAGGGGCGATTTCGCGACGACTTGTATTACCGCATCAATGTGATTGAGATTCGCATTCCACCCCTGCGCGAGCGGCGCGAAGACATTCCGCTGCTGGCGGAGCATTTTGTGGAGCGCATCGCGTCGGAACTGGGAAAAGACATCGCGGGCATCTCCGCGGGCGCGCTCAAGCTGCTGATTGAGCACGACTGGCCCGGTAACGTGCGCGAACTCGAAAACGTGATCGAACGCGCTATCGTGACCTCACGCAATGGATCGCTTGTCGAAGGCGATTTCACCTGGATCAATCAGCGCAACGCCGCAAAGAATTGGGAGATTCCCGACGTCCCGTTGGCCGAGCTGGAACGCCGCGTCATCCTGGCCGCGCTGGAACGGAAAGGGGGGAATGTTCGCGAGGCCGCTACCGCCCTCGGAATCGACCGCTCGACGCTATACGATAAGCTTAAGCGCTACGAGATCGCGCACTGAAGCGGGCGTATGTATCTCTCACGGAATATAGTGACGAGCTCTTTTGGTAGCGCGGGCGTCTCGCCCGCTGGTGCGTGGGCATCCTGCCCGCGCACCGAAGGGAGCGGGACGCTCCCGAGACAGTGGGCAAGATGCCCGCGCTACGAACGTCCCTGTCGGTATGTTTTGTAAACCTCAGCAAATGCTGGACGTCTTGACAGCCAAACTCGCAACTGTCCTTATCAGCGGAAAGAGCACGGCTGAAGCGGTCGCGGCCGAGCCCCGGCGGTTCCAACGGTGCTCCGAGACGCGCGCCCTGCTGTGAAGTCCTAACTATTCCTTTGGTAGGACTTCTTTGATATAGTTTGGTTGTATGAGCGTCGGGGAGAAAATTCGAACCCTTCGCGAAGCCAAAGGGGTTTCGCTTGCTCAAATCGAAAAGCGGTCTGGGCTCTCACGATCTTATGTCTCCCGCGTCGAGAGCGGTCACACGGTCCCTTCCCCGTCAACCTTGGAGAGGTTCGCTAAAGCAATGGATGTGGAACCGTCCCGGTTGCTCTTCGACGAGGAGAAACCTCCCCGGAACTTTGGGCCGACGCTAATCACGACTCCGTTCCCTTCGACGGCAAGGATCGCGAAGATTTTTGGCATGTCAAAAGAACGGGTGGATCGTATCGTCCGATTGGTTGAGAGCATCCAGAAATCCAATGGAAAGCTTCGTCCGGCGGGCTAACTGTAGGCTGAGCTTTCACTCGTTAAGCCAAATTCTCAGCAAGTACTCCCCCAGGCCCTCCCCCGATCGACTCCCCAATGCCGGAAGCCACCAACACTGCGACGAAGCACAACGCCTCGAATGGATCCGATAAAGTCTTCCTCAACATGCCGTACGATAGGAAGTTCGAACCTCTGTACCTAGCATTCATTGCCGGCCTCTCAGGATTTGGTCTAATCCCACAAGCAGTGCTTCAGATCCCGGAAAGCGAACGTCGACTTGATCGTATTTTTTCGCTAATAGGTGAATGCAAAATTTCATTTCATGATCTCTCGCGCGTTCAGCTTGACTCAAAGCCGCCTAGGACACCCAGGTTCAACATGCCTTTTGAACTTGGACTCGCGGTGGCGTGGCAAAGCATCGGCGACGCTTCGCATCGCTGGTACGTATTCGAGGCCGAGGCCCACCGGTTGCAGAAGTCCCTCAGCGACCTCAATGGCACCGACCCCAAAATCCATTCCTGCCGGCCCCTCGGCGTGCTTCCGGAGGTCGCGAATGCGTTGACTCGATCGAGGCACCGGCCCACCGTCATCGAGCTGGAAGCTATCCTGGGCGACTTAAACAAGGCCGCTGTCAAAATCAAGACGGAACTGCGGACCAAATCCCTGTTCGGATCGCGCGCGTTCGAGGACTTAGTCCTCGCAGCCAAGCTTATCGCCCGTACACACGTTGCGTCCTTGCGGTAATTACCTAGCGAATCATCACCAAACAATTAAGCCTGCAAAAAGGTCGCCGCGAGCACCGCGTCCCAGTCGGCCGCGGGCATGGCATCCATGAGATCGGACATCAGTGTTCCGCCGTCGGCCAGGCAAGGCTGAGCGTTGGGCGTGGAGAATTGCAATTGCAGACGATCGAGTTCTCCCGCCAGCCATCCCGGCACTTCCGCGTCGCGCAGCAGATGACGGAGATTCACGGGGTGATGCGGGCGAAGTTTCAGATACCAGCCCTGCTTATCTCCGCCCGTGGCCACAACGGTGCCGTCGACTGGGGCACGAACCTGAATTTCATGACCGTTCTTCGTCATCCGCCAGGCAACGCCGTTGCTCTCGACCGCACTACCCTGGGCAGGCAATTGGACAGAATCGGGGCGGCCAATCAAGTGCTGAGCCAGTTCATCGAGACCGATCGTCAAGGCGCCGTCAGCTTCCGGGCGCACCCAGGTGTGGCCTCGATGGTAGAGCAGATCACTCGAGAAGCTGACGCCTGCCTGCAGGGAGGCCGCTTTTGCCGGCAGCGCGGCGAACTCCGCGTATTGGGCGCAGTGGCGGCAATCGAAGGCGTTGGGGCAGATTCTGTTGTCCAGACGGCCGGCGAGTTCGTGACGGCAGCGGCGCTCGGCTTCCGGCAGCTCCGCGAAGTTCAGGCGCCAGCACGTCTCCGCGGCGTGGTGGGTGCGGAAGTCTGAGGCAGTCCGCCAAATCGCGCGGGCGAACGTGGACACGATGGTCAACACGACCACGAAGAAAAGGGAAAGAAAAATGATATGACCCGGGCTCCAGTGAAATCCATCAACCCACGGAAACATTTTTGTCCACTCCTTTAGCTTGCCCGAATAGCGGCAAATAGCGATAGGACAACGAATAGAGAATCACGCCATAGGCAATCACGCCGGTGAAGGTCGCCACTTCCTGCCAACTGGGAATGTATTGCAGAAAGTCGTCGAAAGGCAGCGTCGGCAGGGCGAGGGTCTGCACGGTGAGAATGAACCGGTTCAGCAGAACGCCAGAGCAGGCCAGCGCGGCTCCGCACAGCACCCAGCCGCGTTTTTTGTTTGTCATGGGCAAGGTTAGAAGAATCGCCGGGAGTAACCCCAAGGGAACGATCTCGAGAAACAGCAGGGCTGAGCCAAACGGCTTATAGGAGTAGAAATCCCAAGGGGAAAAGCCTACCGCCCTGGAAGTAACGTTCAGCCAAATCAGCGTGTCGATTGCTTTCGCCGCCACATAGATGCCAAGCAGGACCCCGGAGATAAATCCCAGCTTGCGGAACACGCTGGGCAGCGCCAGTCTCCGCCCCGCCAGAGTTTCCGCTGTGGCCGTGACCAGCATCAGGAAACTCGGCCCCACAGCGAGAGCGGAAAGGATGAAGAGAAAGAATGTGGACGGCCAAATGGCGAACCCCTGGCGAAATGCAAAGGGGCGGCCACGCAACACTCCGTAAAGTCCTCCAAGCGATCCCTGGTGGAAAAACGAAAGGAAGGCGCCGAGTCCGGCAAGCACCGGAACCATCTTATGAAGCTGGTATTCAAACACCAGGAATGACGGCACTTTGCGCATTTGCCGGTTACGCAACAGCACGGGCAGGTATTCCAGGATGAGCACGAACAGATAACAAGTAATGCAGAAGGTGACCTCGGTGAGCATCGAGTGGGTGTTCGGGTGCCAGAAGGTGAACCACGCGCGCAAGGGTTGCCCGACGTCCACCATCAAGACCGCCACCGCACCGCTATAACAAATCAGCCCCACGACGACCGCGCTGTTCAGGATGGGCTTGAGGTCCTCCTGCTTGAGGATGTAAACCAGGAAGCCGGTGAAGAAGGCTCCCGCGCCCATGGCGATCATTCCCAGATCCAAATAGATCCACATTCCGAAGGCGAAGCGGTTGTCCATATGGGTCTGGTTCAGGCCGTAGTATAGGCAGAGTGCGGCCGCATAAACTCCCAGAGCCACCAGGGCAACCCAGGGGACTAGCCAGAACATAAATCGCAACGTCGAACTTCTTGTGACGCCGCGGGCAATCAAGCGCCGGTCAATCAGAAGCAGATCAGCCATGTTGGGCCTCCGTAGCGTGATCCGAATCGCGTTCCGCGAGCGCTCTCACCCAAGGTTCCTGGGATTTGTAGTAAACCTTGGGCTCCGTGCCGAGCCGCGCCAAGAGCCGAAAGGCGCTCGAGGAATGCGCCGCGGTAAAGACGGAATCGTTTTTGTCGGCCAGATTTCCGAAGGTGATGGCCCCGGTAGGGCACGCTTTGGCGCAGGCGGGGATGTAATCTGCGGGATCGATTTCCTTTTTCCCCGCGGCTGCGGCTTTTTCCTTGGCGCTGTGCAGCCGCGCGGGGCACATATTGCATTTCTCGACCACTCCGCGCATCCGCACGGCAACGCCGGGATTGAGGCTCTTCTCCATTCCGGCGGGCCAGGCAGGGTCCCACCAATTGAAGTAGCGGGCATGGTAGGGGCAAGCGGTCATGCAATAGCGACAACCCAGGCAGCGTTGCGGCATCTGCACCACGATGCCCGTCGCCTTGTCTACTTCCACCGCCTGCTGCGGACAGACGGCCACACACGGTGTTTCGTTTCCGCAATGCATGCAGGCAATAGGAAAAAACGCCTCCCGGCGGGCCGCTCCCTCCATGCCGTTCGATACTTTGCGAACCAACATCGGCGTCAATCCTGTCCGGGGAGTCGCCCGCGGAGCCGCAGGCGGAACGTTGTTTTCCGCCGCGCAGGCCACCATGCAAGCGCCGCAGCCGGTACAGCGATCCAAGTCAATTACGAATCCGTAGCGGACGTTCATGCTTGCCTCCCTACCGGCAGCTCGCGCAAAGTCGATTCCTGATACAGTTTCGTCGCCAGCGCCGGAAGTACGGGTAGAGCCCAAGCCGTGGCCCAACTCGCGGCGGGCGAAACGCCAACTCCCGTGGGCCATTCCTTTAGCTCACATCGGAACCTGCCGTCGCGCGGCGGATCGCCCATCCAGACCGCGCCCTTGCGAAGTTGTTCTTCCAGATGTTGTGCTGAATCGATTTTGCTCAAAGCGAGAGTCTGCTCACCATAGACCGTGCCTTGCCGGGCGCGGAAAATTCCCTCGCAACGCGCGTGAATAACTTTATCCACCGCCGGCAACGTGGCGTCGACGTTCAGCAGAAACTGTGCGGCACTCTGAACCTCGGTTGCAGGTGCGGCGAGGTTCATAGCCACTGAATAGGTCTCGCGAGCGGAAGTGGGCGGCGTGGGCACATCCGTAAGCTCCTCCAGAAATCCCGGAGCGGGCAGCAGCCAACCCGCGGTGTTCCCGCCGCCATCCCACGCGGCGAAGCGAAACACTTCAGCATCGGCCTGAGCTGCGAATTCCCAAGGCACGGTCGAGTCAAGCAACATGGCTCGAAGCGGGCTGGAGGCGGCATCCGGAACGTGCGGCGTAGTATCTTCCTTGATCCTGACAATCCCGCCCGGTGCCGCCACGGCGCCGAGCAGATCATTCAGCGCGGCGATTGCCGGATTACCGTCCGCCGCGATCGCCACAACCGGCCGATTCTCCGCCATCGTTCGCGCCAGGTCGCGAATCCCTCCAGCCGAGAGGCCCGTTTGAGCAGCGGCGTCGTCCAGGGTCAAGTGCGGCATGGGTCCGGCCGATTTCACCAAGCGCTCTTCCAACAGAACTCGCGCCAAGCCCGCAGCGAGCTGCGTTTCGCTGCCCCCACGAATGGGGACCCACTGCCATGCGCGTGCCGCCGTCCGGGACAATGCCGGCTCGATCTGGATCAAACGCAGTTGCGGGTCGGAAGCGCCGGCGGCACGGTCGGCCCAAAGATGGGTGAAACGGCCGGGAATTCCCCAGCCGTCCAGGAGCGGCGCGCCAAAGCTCACGACGGTGCGCGCGTTTTCCATATCGTAGCCGAGTGAGGCCACCGGAACACCGCTCCAGTCCGCGTAAGGAGCAAGTGCCTGGCTTTCCGCGCTCAGCACAGCTTGGTAGCTGCCTTGCTGCTTTTGGGTGAACGCCTCGAATACCGAGGAAGCGGCCCTTCCCGGCCGGCCATCGACGATGCCAATAGGTCCCTCGCTGCTAGCCTTTCGAAAGGCCGCTAGCGCCTCACTCCATGACGCCGCGCGACCGTCGTGGCGCACTTCGCGCAATCTGCGGGGGTGCCAATTCAACTGATGAGCGGCAAAGGCGAGCGGGCACAGGGCGCCCTTGGTGAGCGGATGAGCGCTGACACCGACAACTCCTACAGGACACTTCCCCGCCATGCGGACGCGAATGCCGCAGCCGCCCTCGCACAAAGTGCAGGTGGAGTATTTCGTTCCCACCGGCCCGTGAGCCGGCTGTGGAATCCAGGGAAAGTTTTGCGTCCAAATGGAGGCGTCGCTCAACAACTTCCACGGCACCGGACTTAACACCAGTCCTGCCGCGGCGCCGGCAGTGCTGATGAGCAGGTCTCTCCGGGTGAACTTCATAACTCTCCTTCATTTGTGGCAACCGAGGCAGCCAACTTCAACGTTGCGGCGATGGTGGCAGTCCTCGCAGTCACTCATCTTCATGCCATCTCCCGGGGCACGCTCTAGTCGGGACATGGAATGGCCCCAGATGTCGCGGCTGTAGCCGCTGATGCGGTTTTGTTCGTAAATTCTTTGCTGGTCGGATTCCCCCATGGAACCGTGACAGTCCTTGCAGGCTAAGCCGGCGCGGCGAGTGTGAATCGCATGCGAGAACCACACGTTCGCCGGCTGCCGCGAATAGACCAGCCAGGGGGTTTCGCGCGACGGCTTGATGTAACTGTCGACCAGCGTGGCTTCGGCTTTGGATGTCCCCATCTTGTCAGCGTGGCAACCTGCGCAGCTTTCCACTTCGGCGATTCCCCCGAACTCACCGTTGGTCCCGAGCAGGTGGCAGGAATCGCATTGCGCGAGGCCCGATTTTTCGGCGTGGGTTTTATGCCGGAATTCCAGCGGCTGCGCGCGCCGGACGTATAGAGCATGAGGGAAAGCGGCCCAACCGGTCACCAGGGCAAGAGCCATTCCGACGCCAAAGATAAGTAGGTTTCTCTTCACGGTTGCTCCTTTGAACCCCAGTGCGTGCTCGAAAAAAAGCGCTGGAGCAAACACACCAGTTGTTCCCGCGTCAGGAATTGTCCTACCCCGCACACGGGGTCGCCGCCATCGCAGCTCAGGTTGTGCGTTGCGTGGATTTCCTGCGCCAGCAGTTCCCGCTCTTCCGCTTGCCAAGCCGCGGCATGGGGCCCGCCGATGAGCCCGGCCGCCGTCTGCTCGGGCAGACGCCAGCCGGCAAACAGCCATCCGGAGCCGTAGGGGTCAGCGAGGATTCGCTTGGGGTCGCCGCGCAAGTGGCCGTTTACTTTTTGGATAAGCAGTGGATTGGGAAAAGTCATAAGCCACTCCACGCCATGGACGGTTAGCGCGACCACGGGGCGGTGGGTCCCGTGCGTGGTCACGAACGTGATTCCGTCAATGCTCGCAACCACACGGGCCAGAAATGCGTCGATTCCGACGTGACACAGACCGGACTCGTCTGCGGCCAGCCAGAGGTGGTTTGGCGCATACAGAAAGCCCGCAGGCGCGTCAAGAACGCCCTGTGGCCTCGTCACCGAGAGGTACAAATCGCAGAAATGGTACCCGCCGTCCGCGCAACTCGAGAATTCCGACTCGCTCAAGGGAATGAGCTTGATGGGGGATGCAGCCTCGCAATACTGGACGCGGACCTCTTCGAGGTGGGGACAACGCTCTCGTCTCACCACGTCGTTTCGAACGAGTTCGCAGCGGTAATACTCCGGTGACGCGCAGCGGCCCGCCACGGAAGCCCCGGGTCCGTCGAGAATTAACTTTCTGGTCGGAGCGACGTGGCAGGATTGTGCACGGCCTTCTTTAAGAAATGGACACGCCATGTTCTGACTCTTAGCTGCCTTTCTTTGGTTCGGCCGGAGCCGGCGAGGGATTGACCGGCTCGCCTCCGTCCGCCATGGTTACTCCCAATCCCGGCACTAGCCGGCCGTCCCGCAACATTGTCGACAGCTCCGCGTCGAGGTTGGCCACATCGCGGGACTTCCTATAGCGGCTCACAAGCTCGCAACCTAGCGCGTACGCGACCACCATCACGGCCAGAAGCACAACTACTCCCAGCACGATGTTTGTCGCGGTCAGCCAAAAAACCCAATCATCCTTAGGCATTTCAGGAGTCCTCCTGTCTGCTGTAAGAAACAGCAGTAGGGCTCGTCTTATGCAACTCTTCGGCCAGAACGTGTTTTGAACAACTTAGGCGCCTGTGGGCAATGATGTTGCCGGATTTCCCGACGACGTCGTCGGAATTCCCGACAGAGGCGTGTGAGCTGAGGTGTGATAACGGGTGTTGTGCGGTTTTGACGGGTCAGGTCTGCGAATCAGACGATATCTAATGCGCGGTCGACATTCCGAGGACGATGATGGAACGGTTGGGCGGGACGTCGCGGCGGGTTTACCCCGCCATATCGCTCGAGATCTCAACTTGCGATGGCGGCGTAATGCCGCCGCTACGCCTCATTTAGTCAGCCCGCTGAAGCGCGGCCGAATGCACGCGCCACAATCAGCGATTCCCCGCCGGCTCGGGCAAACCGGGGCCCGGGGTGACAGCCGAAGTCTGGGGCAGGGGCTCGATCGGCATGACAATCCAGGCGATACAATAACCGAGGATTCCCCACCCTCCAATAAAGGCCAGCATCAGCCAAAGGATTCGCATCAGAGTGACGTCGATCTCGAGGTATTCCGCGAACCCGCCGCAAACTCCTGCGATTTTGCTGTCGGTGCGCGAACGCATCAGCTTCTTGGCAGGTGTGCGCACAGGAATCGAAAGCGACGTCCCACAATGGCAGCAAAAATTCACTTGTTCGGAATATTCCTTTCCACACTGAGGGCAAAACATTTTTTCCTCCCCGGCAATGACCACCGCTATTTCTGTATACGGTCCTCAGGGCAAAAAAGTTCCTTTCGTCGTGCCGGCCGTTTCATGTACAGATCAGCGGGGCGCCTTCCGGCCCTATCAACCCGTCGCTTAGCGCGCCTTACTGGTGGAATTCATAGCTCACCGGTGGAGTTTTGGAGTAAGATTCCGCCGTCACAGGTTATCCGTATGAAGGGCTTGCCCTCCTGTTTTCTGCGGGGGAAACTAGAGTATGATTTGGCGATCGCGCAGAAAGCTCTTCGTCCTCCTTCAGGGTTTCTCCCTGCGCCGGAGGGTGGCCTTAAGCCTCGCGCTGGTGCGGCTAATCCTGGTGCCCGTCATCTTTCTGGCGGTGTACTACCTGTTCGCCATGGGTAAGATCGTGGACCGCATCGTGAACGTCGATGCGCCCGTCGCCACCAGCGCTGAGCGCGCTTCCATCAATATGCTCGACGCCCGGAGGGCAGAAACCAACTACTTTCTCCTGCACGACCCCGACGACATTGCTCGTAACCGCGAATCGCTCCGCCAACTGGAGTTGACCGTCGAGGCCTGCCGCAAATTGCAGCCGGAAGAAAAATCCACATTTGACGACTTGGATGCGGAGATCACATTCTACCGGATTAGCTTTAACCACGCCGTGCAGCGGTTGGGCGAGAGCAATTTGCCTCCCGTTCAAAGCCTGCGGGAAGTGGTGCGAACCTATCAGAAGGACCTGGATGAGGTCCTCGCGCATTCGCCCAAAGAAAGCCGCGCGCGCTTGATTGATATGCTCCGCGCTCGAATCGAGTCCTTTGATGCCGAAGTCGCGGCGAAAGTGGAGGAAAGCGACCCGGAGATTCGACAAACCTCCCGGGACCTGGCGACCGCCAGCCAGAGGATTATCAACCTCTCAACCGCACTCGAAAACCGTAGTTGGCAGCGAGTTCAAAGAGATCACCAGCGTGCCCGGGCGTTATTGGTTCGCGCCGAAATAGTGGGCGGGATCGTATCCATAATTACTTTGCTAGCGAGCGTCTGGGTCAGCTTCACACTTCCGCGCCAGGTTGTGAAGCCCTTGACCGACCTGAAACAAGCTGTCGACCATGCTGCGGCAGGAAACTACGAAATCAAATTCGAGGTGAAAGGCGAGGGCGAGGTGGTGGAACTCGCCGATAGCGTCCGCGAGTTGATTTCCCACCTGCGGGATAAGCACAACGATGGTGGCACGGGTTAAAGATCGGCTGGACGGACCGTTCTTACGCGCGGGGTCACGTCAAAGTCCGCGAGTTCCCCGAAGGGGAAGAATATTACTAGCCGTAGGTGTAACCCACGGGCCAGGCGCGCAGAGATATTCGACCCCGAAGGGGTCGAACCTACGTTCCTACAGCTTTCCACGAGTTTCACTCGTGGCTAATGACCTTCGGCTTCTGCAGGGCCGCCAAGCTGCCCCGACTTTGACGAGGCCCTGTTCTCACGCGCAATCCGCTTGACGAACGGCATATTTCCATTTATCTCTGTTAGTCCGCTCGATTAGAGGAAGTGAGCAGAAAAGAGGAGTCAATTATGAAGGGCAAACCGGAAGTCATTGAAGTCCTGGCCAAGATGCTGAAGGAAGAGCTTGGCGCGATCAGCCAGTATTTTATCCATGCCGAAATGTGCGAGACGTGGGGATATAAGAAACTCAGCGACCACACGAAGAAAGAATCGATCAACGAGATGAAGCACGCGGAAAAACTCATCGAGCGCATTCTCTTTCTGGAAGGCACCCCCAATCTAAACGACATGCCTAAACTTGTCGTGGGCAAGGATGTGAAATCGCAGTTCCAGAACGACTTGGCGCTGGAGAAAAATGCCGTGGCTGAGTACAACGCCGCAATCGCCGCCGCCCGGAAAGCGGGTGACAATGCCTCGGCCGACCTGCTCCAAGTGATTTTGGCCGATGAAGAAGAGCACGTCGATTTTTTGGAAGAGCAGCTTTCGCTTATCGACCATATTGGGATTCAGAACTATCTTGCGCAGAGTATATAGAAGAGACCGCGAAAACTCCGCGTTGGACCGCCCCGTCTGGGATTCATACCCTTGTCCCATCCGAAGGAGAAGTGGGCCGCCGGGCCGTGGCTGAGGGTTGAGTATTTGGAACGGTCCGCATCAGTAACTTGGGGTGACGTCCGAACCGAATCCCAGGTCCTGCACCAGCCCCTACCCCTTAATCACTCCCAGGGGTTTCAGCCGCGCCACACGGCGGGCCAAGCCCGCATTGTGGACCACGTCAATGACCGCATCCACGTCTTTGTAAGCTTCCGGAACCTCTTCCGTAATGCCGTCGCGCGAGTCGGCGCGCACGATGATCCCGAGGTCTTCGAGGCGCTGCCGGGCGTCCTGGGCAAAGCGTGATTTCTTCGCCGCGGTGCGGCTCATCAAACGGCCCGCGCCGTGGCACGTGGTACCAAAAGTTTCCTGCATTGCGCCTTCCGCCCCCACCAACACATACGAAGATGTCCCCATCGATCCGGGAATCAAAACCGGCTGCCCGACGTGCTGGTAGACGAGAGGGACGTCGCGATGGCCCGGCGGGAAAGCGCGAGTTGCGCCCTTGCGGTGTACCATGACCTCACGCTCGCGCCCTTCCACTTGGTGCCGTTCGAGTTTGGCGATGTTGTGGCACACGTCGTAAATGACGCGCAATTCCTCCTGCTCACCAAAAATCCGCTTGAACGCCTGCCGGGTGAAGTGGGTAATTCCCTGGCGGTTGGCCCAGGCAAAATTCGCCGCGGCGCGCATGGCGGCAAGATAGGCTTCCCCTTCCGGCGACTTCACCGGCACGCAGGCCAGTTGGCGATCGGGCAGATCGATCCCGTAGCGGTGCATGGCCGGACCCATTTCGCGGAGATAGTCCGTACACACCTGGTGGCCGAGGCCTCGCGAGCCGGAATGAATGAGCACGACGACC
>Ga0181535_10005198_pt1 | contig 14048 bp, 8 predicted proteins | sample PEATcosm2014_Bin_44_FD_119774 | JGI IMG/M metagenome (GOLD analysis project Ga0181535, IMG submission 119774) | Peatland microbial communities from MTU Mesocosm Facility, Houghton, MI, USA - PEATcosm2014_Bin17_30_metaG | ecosystem: Environmental > Terrestrial > Soil > Wetlands > Peat | place...
GCATCGGTGGTGTAGAGATTGTTCTCCGAAAGGGCGAAAGCTCCGGCCGCGGTGGAGGCCCAGGTATCCACCAGGGTGGCCTGCACTACCTGGTATCGCTCGTGGCTGCGGCGCACGAAACTGCGGCCGTCTTCGACGAAGATGCGCACGTCGGGCCGCAGGTAGATGCCGCGGCTCTGGGCGACGTATTTATCGCGCATCACGGTGGTGGCGATGATGGGGTTGATCTCCACGCCGGTGATATCGTGACTGCCGGAAGCCAGCGCGCGGGCCACGTCCCAGCCGCCGCCGGGACCGATGATCAGCGCCTTCGCTCCAGGGCGTACGGCATAGGGCAGGGCCGGACCCTGCTCCAGGAGTTCGTGGCGCTCGCGAGCGGTGAGGTGCGCGAAATCGAAGCTGGCGATGCCGGTGGAGGCGTCCGCGTCGATGAAGATGGAATAGTTGCGGACGGCGATACGCGAGAAGCTGTTCCACTTGACGAACTCTTCCCGCTTCAGCTTCTGGCCCTTGGCGTAGCGGATGGCGATGATATTGTGCGCGCCGTTGTAGAAGACGAAGGAGAACAAGGCCAGCGCCAGGGCCACGGCGGCGGCGCGCAGCTTAACCGAGCCGGCCATGCTGTGCCAGATGGCGCCGGCGGCGGCGAACAGCACGGCCACGAGCATCACGGTGCTGATGCCGCCAAAGTGATCCAGGAAGGGGACCAGCAGCACGCATCCGGCGGAAGCGCCCAGAAGGTCGAAGAAATAGACGCGGTCGATGCGCTCGACGGTTTCCGAAATGGCCAGCGAGACGATGGTTCCGGAGACGAAGAACGGCAGGGCGGTGGTGAAGTAGACCAGGGTCAGGCCCCAGGCGCCGGGCTCCTCTTTCTGCGCGACGACCACGGCCAGGGCCGCCATCACCAGCAGGCTGTTAATCATGCTGAGATAGCCGAGCTTGCGGAATAGCGGCGTTTTCCAGCCGGCCACGATGTAGGAAAAAACGCCGCCCACGCCCAGGCCGAACAGGGCGATGGAGATGGCCAGGAAGGCGAAATGGTAGTAGAAGACGACCGAGAAGATGCGCGTGAGCGAGAGCTCCAGCAGCAGCGTCGCCAGGGTGGTCAGCGCCACGCCCAGATAGAGGTGCGGCCAGGGGATGGAGGGGTGTGCAGAGGAGGGCAACCTTTATCTTAGAATGTATCCGCGCTACAAATCTGGGGGCGGCTGCCTGGCGGACCGGCAAATTCCGCATTTCAGGTGCAACCTTTGCATCCCGGCTCCGGTAATTTTTGCTAACCCGTGCCGGCTCAGCGGCATTGGGCCTCCACGTGGCTGGAATTCCGATCTGGACCGTCTCGTGCTCACGACCAAAGTCAAACCACGATTGCGGCCCTGCGCGCCTGATTGGGTGGGCCGCGCCGGTTGACAAGTGAGTATGGCGTTTGTGGGGCGGGCAATCCTGCCCCGGGTCCCCTCTGGGGGCGGCTTTCAGCCGGCTTGGCCGCCTGAAAGGCGGCTGCGGCCAGGATTGGCCGCCCCACGGTGCAACCGAACTGCATCTGTACGATGTACTAGAAAGGGGCGGAGTAGGCCAACGGAATAAGCCACCTGCCGCCAGGTGTTCGCATCTACGCCGGCCTCAATCTATAGCCTGGAACTCGGACCTGAAAAGGAGATCCCGATTGACAGATGACATAAACAACCCCTCACGCATCGCCCCCGACCATCAAATCGCGGCTCCACGTCCCCGTCATAAGATTGCGTGGATCGTGCTGGGGATTCTGTTGTTGCTGGCCCTCGTAGTCGCGATCGTGCTGATCTTGCAGCACCGCGCCGAAGCCAAGAAAAAAGCGGCGGCCCTGGCACACCCAGCGCCCGGGATCGCCGTCACGAGCGCGACAGCTCAAAAGGGCAACATCGGCGTGTACCTCGACGCAATCGGCACGGTGACTCCGGTGTATAGCGATTCGATCACGACCCAGGTGGACGGCCTGATCGTGGCCGTGCATTACATGGAGGGTCAGCGGGTAAACAAGGGCGATGCGCTGATCGACATCGATTCGCGTCCGTATCGCGCGACTCTTTTGCAGGCGCAAGGTGCGCTGGAGAGAGACGAAAATGTGCTGGCGCAAGCCCGCATGGACCTGGAACGCTACCGTACCGCGTGGGGGCGCAACGGCATTGCCAAGCAGATCCTGGACGATCAGGAAAAGCTTGTGCTGCAGGACCAGGGCACCGTGAAAAACGATCAGGGAACGGTCCAATACGACCAGGTTCAGGTCGATTTCTGCCGCATCACCGCACCCATCGCCGGCCGTGTGGGTTTGCGGCTGGTGGATCCGGGCAACGTGGTGCAGTCCTCCGGGACCGTGACCCTCGCAGTTATTACACAGTTGGAGCCCATCACTGTCATCTTCACCATACCGGAAGACAGTCTGGGACAGGTTGAAGGCCGCTTGCGCAAGGGCGCCAAGCTGCCTGTGGATGCCTTCGATCGCACCGCGCAGAAGAAGATTGCAAGCGGGACGCTGCTGACCATCGACAACCAGATCGACACTACCACCGGGACAGTAAAAGGGCGCGCACAGTTCGCTAATACCAACGATGTCCTGTTCCCGAACCAGTTCGTCAATACGCGCCTGCTGGTGAATACGCTGCAGGGAGTGACGCTGATTCCAGCCTCCGCCGTTCAACAGAACGGCCAGGCATCGTTCGTGTACATCATTCAAAACAATTACGCGCACCTGCGGACGGTAAAGCCGGGGGTTACCGACGCCGGTTTGACGCAGGTTGACGGCATCCTTCCAGGGGATGTGGTGGCCAACAGCAGCTTCGATAAGTTGCAGGACAATGTGGCGGTGGCGGTTTCGAACACGCCCGCCGCGGCCAGCACCAGTAGCGGGAGCCCAGCCCATTGAGTCCATCCCGCCCATTTATCCTGCGGCCGGTAGCTACGGCTTTGCTGATGGCCGCAATCCTTCTGATCGGTCTGGTTGGCTATACACAACTGCCTGTCTCGGCCTTGCCGGAAGTCGATTATCCGACGATTCAGGTGCTGACGTTTTATCCGGGAGCAAGCCCGACGGTGATGGCCGCGACTGTCACGGCGCCGCTGGAGCGGCAATTCGGCGAACTGCAGGGCTTGAGCCAGATGACCTCCACCAGCTCCGGAGGCACTTCCGTTATCGTGTTGCAGTTTAATCTGACCATGGCTATCGATGTAGCCGAGGAAGAGGTGCAGTCCGGCATCAGCTCGGCGCAGAGTTTGTTGCCATCCATCCTGCCCGCGCCGCCGACCTACAGTAAGACGAATCCAGCCGACGCCCCTGTGCTGACTCTGGCCATCACCTCGAATTCCATGCCGCTCTCCCAGGTGGAAGACCTGGTGGACACGCGTTTTGCGCCGAAGATTTCGCAGCTCAACGGGGTGGGACTTGTGACCATCAGCGGCGGCCAAAAACCTGCCGTACGCATTCAAGCCAACCCAAGGGCGCTGTCATCCTACGGCATCAACCTGGAAGACCTGCGCACGGCGCTGACGGCGGCCAGCGTGAACGCCGCCAAAGGGAACTTCGATGGGCCGCGGCAGGATTACCAGATCGACGCTAACGATCAACTGGTCACCAGCGACGACTACCGGAAGGTTGTAGTGGCCTATCGCAACGGCGCTCCGGTGATGCTGACGGACGTGGCGCGTATTGTAAATGGCGTGGAGAACAGCAATCAGGCGGCGTGGATGAACCAGACCCCCGCGGTGATCCTGAATGTGCAACGCCAGCCCGGAGCCAACACCATCAGCGTGGTCAAGAGCATTAAGAGCCTCATGCCGCAACTGCAGGCCAACCTGCCTACCGGCATTGTGGTGACCACGCTTACCGATCTGACTACCGCGATCGAGGCATCGGTTTCCGACGTGGAGTTCGAATTGATGTTGACGGTCGGACTGGTGGTGCTGGTCATCTTCCTCTTCTTGCGCAGTCTCTACGCCACCATTATTCCGAGCGTGGCTGTGCCGCTGTCGCTGGTTGGCACTTTCGGGGCGATGTACCTGCTGGGTTACAGCCTGGATAACTTATCGATGATGGCGCTGACCATCTCCACCGGGTTTGTGGTGGACGATGCCATCGTGATGATCGAGAACATCTCGCGGTACATCGAAGCGGGCGATGCACCCATGGAGGCGGCACTTAAGGGCGCCGAAGAAATCGGCTTCACCATTCTCTCGTTGTCCGTGTCGCTCATCGCGGTACTGATTCCGCTCTTATTCATGGGCGACGTAGTGGGGCGCCTGTTCCGCGAGTTTGCCGTGACACTGGCCGTCACGATCGTGATTTCGGCGGTGGTCTCCCTCACGCTTACTCCCATGATGAGCGCGCGCATCCTGCGGCGCCAGGTTAAAGAGCAGCAGGGGCGGATCTATAAGGCCACGGAACGCGCTTTCGACGGCATGATCGCGTTCTATGGCCGGACGCTGAAGTTTGTGCTTCGGTTCCAGACGATTACACTGCTGGTGGCGGTGGCGACACTGGTGCTCACGGTTTTCCTCTACATCATCATCCCCAAAGGATTCTTCCCGGTGCAGGATACGGGCGTTATCCAGGGCATATCGCAAGCACCGCCGGCGATCGGCTCGAAGGCCATGGCAGAGAAGCAACTGGAACTTACCAAGGCGGTTCTGAGCGACCCGGCGGTTGAGAGCATCTCCTCGTTTATCGGAGCGGATGGAACGAATACGACGCTGAACAGTGGCAGGATGTCGATCAATTTGAAGCCGCTGGATCAGCGCAAGATCAGTGCGTCGGACCTGATCCGCAGACTGAACGCCAAAGTGAACCAGGTTGAAGGCATCCAGTTATTTATGGATCCCGTGCAGGACATTACGGTGGACGACCGGGTGAGCCGCACGCAATACCAGTACACTCTGGAAGACCCCGACGCCGGCGAGCTGAATGACTGGACCAACCGTTTCGTCAACCGGCTGAAGCAGTTGCCGGAGCTGGAAGACGTGGCCACCGATCAACAGTTGGGCGGACTGGCCGTATCTCTGGCGATCGACCGGGTGACCGCTTCGCGGCTGGGCATCGCGCCTTCGACCATCGATAACACGCTGTATGACGCCTTCGGCCAGCGGCAGATCAGCACGATGTATACGCAGGTGAACCAGTACCATGTCATTCTGGAGAGTCAGCCGGAGTTTCAGAAAGATCCCAGCAAGCTGGATCAACTCTACATTCAATCCAATGCGTCCGCGGGCGCCAGCGGCACGGGAGCTTCTTCCTCATTTGCGTCTTCCGGATCGTCTTCGGCGGGGTCCAATGCGCTGACCAGTTCCGCACTGTACACTCCGGCGGCAAGTACGCTTGCTCCCCCTGCGAACGCGCTGGCGGCGACCGCCTCCACGGTCACTACCAGTTCGGCCATGAGCAGCGCCGTGCCGCTGAGCGCTTTCTCCCACTTCGTGAAGACCACAGAGCCGCTCGCCATTACGCACCAGGGTCAGTTTCCGGCGATCACCGTGTCATTCAATCTGGCGCCGAATGCCGCACTGGGCAACGCCATTACAAGCGTCAACAAATTGCAGAAAGACATGCACATGCCTCCCAGCCTGCAGGCAGGTTTTCAAGGCACCGCGGAATCGTTCACGAATTCGCTGGCGGGTGTGCCGGTGCTCATTCTTGCCGCGCTGGTCACGGTGTACATCGTGCTTGGCGTTTTGTATGAGAGCTTCGTGCACCCGATCACGATTCTGTCCACGCTACCTTCTGCGAGCGTGGGCGCTTTCCTGGCGCTGCTTCTGTTTCACCAGGATCTGAGCATGGTCGCGATCATCGGCATTGTGCTGCTGATCGGCATCGTGAAAAAGAACGGCATTATGATGGTCGACTTCGCGCTGGAGGGTGAGCGGAAGCACGGCAAGAACGCCACGGACGCAATTTACGATGCCTGTCTGCTGCGCTTCCGCCCCATCATGATGACGACCATGGCGGCGCTGCTGGCCGGACTGCCGCTGGCGCTGGGCACGGGTTTCGGCTCCGAGTTACGCAAGCCGCTGGGCATCGCCATGGTGGGCGGACTGCTGCTCAGCCAGATGCTCACGCTTTACACCACGCCGGTCATTTATATCTTCTTTGACAATCTGGGGCACCGGTTCGGGCACAAATCGAAGCAACCCGCAACCGGAGGCGCGGAACTGGCAGGGCCGGCATGAACATCTCGGCGCCTTTCATTAACCGGCCAGTGGCAACCACGCTGCTCACGGCGGCGATTGCCCTGGCCGGAGCGGTGGCGTTTGAGGTGCTGCCGGTGTCGCCCCTGCCGGAAGTCGACTTTCCGACTATCTCAGTCAGTGCAGCTTTGCCGGGGGCCAGCGCCGACATTATGGCGTCGTCCGTGGCCACTCCGCTGGAGCGGCAGTTCGGCCATATTGCAGGAGTGACGGAGATGACCTCCGCCAGCACGCTCGGCAGCACATCAATCACCATTCAGTTCGACCTCAGCCGGAACATCGATGGCGCTGCGCGAGATGTGGAGGCCGGCATCAATGCGGCGCGAACCTATCTGCCCACCAACCTGCCGGGCAATCCGACCTATCGCAAGGTCAATCCCTCCGATGCGCCGATCATGATCCTCGGCCTTACATCGGAGAAATACGGTCCCGCGACGCTGTATGACGAAGCTTCCACCGTCATCGAGCAAAAGTTGTCGCAGATACAGGGCGTAGGCCAGGTCAGTGTCGGAGGCGGCGCGTTGCCCTCCGTGCGCGTGGAGGCAAATCCCACACAATTGGCCAGCCACGGACTTACCCTCTCGAGTCTGAAGTCCGTGCTGAGCCTGCAGAACGCCGACCTGGCCAAAGGCCAAATTTCCGATGGCATAGTGACCGCGGACATCCTGGCCAACGACCAGATCTCGAAGGCGGACGACTACAAGCCGCTGGTGGTTGGCTATAACCACGGCGCGGCGATCCACCTGTCGGATGTCGCCGAGGTGACGGACTCCGTGCAAGACGTCCGGGCGGCCGGATATTTGAACGCCAAGCGCTCGATTTCCGTGATCATCTTCCGCCAGCCCGGCGCCAACATTATTAATACGGTAGACCGCGTGCGCGCACAACTTCCGTTTATTCAGGCATCCATTCCGCTGGGCATCGATACCACCATCGTTCTGGACCGGACCACGACTATTCGCGCCTCTGTCAGCGACGTGGAGAGGACGCTGCTGATTTCCATCGGCCTGGTCATCGTGGTGGTTTTCATTTTCCTGCGCAACGGCCGCGCCACGCTGGTTCCCGCTGTTGCGGTGCCGGTCTCGCTGATCGGCACCCTGGCCGTGATGTATCTGTTCGGATACAGCCTTGACAACCTTTCGCTGATGGCGCTGACGATTTCAACGGGTTTTGTGGTGGACGACGCCATCGTGGTGATGGAAAACATCACGCGCCATCTGGAAAATGGCATGCAGCCCTTTGCCGCGGCGCTGAAAGGCGCGGAGGAAATCGGTTTCACCGTCTTCACCATCAGCATTTCGCTGATTGCGGTCTTTATCCCACTGCTGTTGATGGGCGGAATCGTCGGCCGTCTTTTCCGCGAATTCGCCGTCACTCTCTCGACGGCCATTTTCGTGTCCATGATCGTCTCACTGACCACTACGCCGATGATGTGCGCCTACCTGCTGAAGAACGAGCGCACGGAAACACATGGGCGCATTTTCACGGCCAGCGAAAAGTTTTTCGAGTGGGTGCTGTCGTTGTATCGCGGCAGCCTGCGTTGGGTGCTGGATCATCCGACTCCCATGCTGGTGGTACTCTTCCTGACCATTGCGCTGAATGGGGTGCTGATCGTGAAGATACCCAAGGGCTTTTTCCCGCAGGAGGACACGGGAGCGATCACCGGCGCGGTGCGAGGGCCGCAGGATGCATCTTTCCCGGCGATGAACGACTCCATTCAGAAGATCGTTGCCGTGATCGAGAAAGATCCTGCCATCGCGAATGTGATTGCGTTCACCGGCGGCAATGGAGCCACCAATACAGGCTCCCTATACATTGCGCTGAAGCCCCTGGCGGCGCGCGACGCCAGTGCCGCACAGATCATCAACCGCCTGCGCCCGAAATTGAGCCGGCTGCCGGTGGCTACCGCGTTCCTCCAAGCCGTGCAGGATCTGCGCATCGGCGGGCGGTCCAGTAATGCGATGTACCAGTACACCAGCCAATCCGACAATATACAGGAGCTTTCCACGTGGGGGCCGGTCCTGCTGAACGGCATGCAGCGCCTGCCCGGTCTGCAGGACGTCAGCTCGGACCAGCAGAATGGCGGCCTCGATGAGCTGATGACCTTCGACCGGGTCACGGCGGCAAAGCTCGGACTTACCGTACAGTCCCTGGACTCGGAGTTATACAGCGCATTCGGCCAATCGGAAGTATCCATCATCTACACGCAGTTAAATCAGTATTACGTGGTGCTGGAGGCCGCTCCCCAGTATGGGCAGAGCCCGGAAGGACTGAAAGACATCTACCTTCCGGCATCCGGCGGCAGCATTCCGCTGCGCGCGGTGGCCAAGGGCCAATCCAACACGATACCACTGGCCGTGAACCATACGGGCTTATTCCCGTCGATCACCGTGTCTTTTAACCTGGCGCCAAACCTGTCTTTGAGCGATGCCACCGCGAGCATCGGCGCGCTTCAAAAGAAACTGGGCAAGCCTTCCACGATTCAAGGATTTTTTGCGGGCACGCTGCTGGCGTACCAGCAGTCGCTCAGCACCGAGCCCATACTGATTCTGACGGCTCTGCTGGCGGTGTACATCGTTCTCGGAATTCTGTATGAGAGCCTGGTCCATCCGCTGACCATCATCTCCACTCTGCCATCGGCGAGCGTAGGCGCCATGCTGGCACTGATGCTCTTCAAAGTGGATCTGAACGTCATTTCCATTATTGGCATCGTGCTGCTGATCGGGATCGTAAAAAAGAACGCCATCATGATGATCGATTTCGCTCTGCAGGCGGAGCGCGAGGAGGGAAAGAGCACAGCCGACGCGATCTTTGAAGCGTGCATGTTGCGTTTCCGTCCGATCCTGATGACCACGATGGCTGCGTTACTGGGAGCTCTGCCGTTGGCGCTGGGGACGGGTATGGGGTTTGAGCTCCGCCGGCCCCTTGGCATCACAATTGTCGGAGGGCTGATTTTGAGTCAGTTACTCACGTTCTATACAACGCCGGTCCTCTATCTGGCATTCGACCGGCTGCGGCTACGGATGCGGGGAAAGCAGCACTCGCTCGCCGGCCATGGGGCGGGGCCGGCCCCCAGCGCCGCGGTTTAATGAGAGCGATTATGGGGCGCATAAGATTATGACTTCTCCACGCAGTGCAGTTACCAGCCACGCGGCCTGTGCCGCGGCGATCTGCATCTCTCTACTGAGCGGCTGCAATGTGGGGCCCAAATACGCCCCGCCCGCCGCTCCCGCTCCGCCGGGTTTTAAGGAGGCCGCTCCCGCGGCTTACAGCGCGGCGCCGCCGGGCACATGGCAGCCTGCGCAGCCTCAGGATGCGGCGCTCAAGGGGAAGTGGTGGGAGATGTTCAAAGAACCCGAACTCAACGCGCTCGAAGATCAGTTGAACATCGACAACCAGAACATCGCGCAATACTTCCAAAACTTCATGGCGGCCCGGGCGCAAGTGAGCGAGGCTCGTGCCGGCTACTTTCCCACCGCTACGGTGAATCCCTCGTACACTAGGACCTCGGTGGGCACGGCCGCCGGGAGTACGGCAACTGCAACCGGCGGGACGACGAGCGTTTCAACGACGGGCGTTGCGCCGGCGAAAGGACGCACCACCATCAGCGATTTCTCCCTGCCGTTCGATGTATCGTGGGAGCCGGACCTATGGGGCCGCGTCCGCAATACGGTCAGCGAGTATCGATACGCCGCCCAGGTGAGCGCCGCGGACCTCGAAAACGAGCGTCTCACGGAGCAGGCCGATCTGGCGGAGTATTTCTTCGAACTCCGCGGGCAAGATGCACTGCAGGATCTGTATAACCGCACCATCGAGGCCGACCGTCAGGCGCTCGCCCTTACCCGCGCACTATATGAAACCGGCATCGACAACCAGGAGGCCGTGGCTCAGGCGGAGGTGACGCTCGCAGACGCGGAGGCGGCGGGGATCGGCATTGCCGTGAACCGCGCCTTGTATGAGCATGCCATTGCCACGCTGATTGGCAAGTCCGCTTCAACGTTTTCGATGCCTGTGAAACTCCTGAGTACGCCGGTTCCGGCGATCCCTGTCGGCGTGCCTTCGCAGTTGCTGCAACGGCGCCCGGATATCGCGGCGGCGGAGCGCACCATGGCCCAGGCCAATGCCATCATCGGAGTTCAGAAGGCGGCCTACTACCCGACGCTGAGCCTCACGGGAAGCGGTGGGCTTCAATCGTCTGCCATCGCGAAGTTATTTTCGTTGCCCGCGCTTTTCTGGTCGCTGGGGGCTTCGGCCTCCGAGACGATCTTCGACGCCGGCCTGCGCCGAGCTACGGTAACTCAGTACACGGCAGTCTATAATGCCGACGTCGCCGCCTATAAGCAGACCGTGCTCACGGCGTTTCAACAGGTGGAAGACTACATAGCGACTCTGCGCGTGCTTTCGCAGCAGATCGCCCGTGAAGATGTGGCGGTACAGGCAGCGCAAAGATACGTCGACATCGCCACGGCGCGGTACCAGACCGGTCTGGATCCCTACCTTAACGTTTTGATTGCGCAGGATATTCTGTTGGGCGATCAGCAGGCGCAGGTGACTCTGCGCATGAGCGAGATGACAGCGGCGGTTCAGTTGATCGAGGCGCTTGGAGGGGGATGGGACGTCGCGCAGCTTCCCACGGCATCGCAGGTTACGTCAAAAGAGACGCCGGGACAGGCCGCCAAGACTCCATAGCGCGAAATCATGCGGCAGCACCGCCGTCGTCGCACTGGCCCGTAAAGGCACAGCGAAGAAAAGGGCAAGCCTTATCTTATTGAGGCTCGCATAATACAGTGACAGCAACTTAGTCAATGGGGGGCGGGCAATTTTGCCCGCCCCACGTCAGCCCCGATCCAGAGAGGCACATTTCACGCGAAAACCGTCACTGTATTACGCGAGACTTAATAGAATGGATGAATGGAACATTTCGGGGACCGTGCCGGCGCGGAACTGGCGCGCGTGGTGGATGCGGCGGAAATGGCGCTGCGGCAAGTGAGCGAAGAGGAGAGTGGACGGCCGGTATTGGCCGGCGGCTGGTCGCGGAAGCAAGTGTTGGGACACCTGATCGAGTCCGCCTCGAACAATCACCAGCGATTCGTTCGGGCGGCGCTAGCCGATGCCTTGGAGTTCCCCGCCTACGATACGCCCGGCTCGGTGCGCGTAGAGGCGGTGGAAAGCGCCGGCTGGAAGCTGCTGGTGGACCTTTGGGCGAGTTACAACCGTTATCTGGTCCACGTGATTCGCCACCTGCCCGCCGCCAAGTTGGACGTAGTCTGCCGGATCGGGGTGAATGCGCCGGTTTCGCTGCGGTACCTGGTGGAGGACTATGTGCGGCACCTGGCGCACCACCTGGATCAGATCGGCGTGGCCACGGGGCGGTGACGGCCGAGCCAACGGCTCCAGGCGACGACTCCCAACTCGGGTTGCGGGGGATCGGGCAGCATGGACAGGAACTCGATCTCATGGCCATCCGGATCGTTAAAGTAGACCGATGCTGCCGGCATCCAGGCGAGCACCACCGGTTCATCGGCGGCGGTACCCGCAAAGTCGCGCGGGGTGACGTTTGCCGCGCGGAGGCGCGCGGGCGCTTCGAGCAGATCCGGTAATTCCACGGTGAAGGCAAGATGCAGCTTCATCTGCACGGGAGCGGTTCCTACCTCCCACAATCCCAACATGGCTTTGCCGGGCGCGCCGATCCAGTAAAAGGCGACCTTGCGTTCGGGGAAGACGCGAGCCAGTTGCAGGCCTAAGATGCCGCCATAGAAGTCCATCGAGAGTTGCAGGGCGGCGACGGTGAGGTGAGTTTCGAAGAGGCCGTTTATGGGAACGATCATCAATCCTCGGCGAAGGGCGGTCAGGCTATCACGCCAGCGGCTTTGTATCGTGTAGCGCGGGATGCCTCGCGCGGCCGGGGCGGCTTCACTTCAGCAATTCGTCTACGTTTCTGGCGTCGAGCACGCGCTCACTCAGATCTTCAAGCTCGGACGTCGAGAGCACCTCCAGTTTTTCGCCGGCCCAGATCGGGAGGGCACCGAAGCGCTTCTCAATCAGCCGTCTCAGGACGGTGCGTTCGCCTGTTTGCAGACCCTCCTGACGGCCCTTCAGAAACACGGGACCTAATACTTCGTTTTCCAGGATATCGATGTGAATCGGCATTTTTCGCGCCTCCCGCTCTACGATCTTTGCCAAGCGCCGCGATCCGGCCAGAATCAACAACTGGGCCAGCGCCGTCTCCAGCTCCGCCACAGCCAGGCCCGCGATCCGCTCCACAATCTTGCGTACCGCTCCTTCATGGTCTCGCAATCGCGCCAGAATCGCAATTACATTGTCTCCGACGTCCTCGCTTTCCAGCAGGCGATCCCCGTCCAGTGTGCGAATGTCGATCAGGCGGTACTGGAACAACACGCCGGGACCGCGGAGTTCGTTCTCCATTCGCAGGGCCGGCTCGCCCACATACAAAACGATCTGGCGCGGGAATCGTTCGAACAGCCGGAAGACGCTCAGGCAGTACTCGGCCATGCGCAGCGGCATGGCTGAATCGTTGCCGCTTTGCAGTTCGACGTGGACCAAACCGCCGTCGACGGTTTCGCCGAGAAGATCCAGCCGCAGGTTCCGCACTTTTGGCAGTTCCACATCCAACCATTTCGCGACCACCGTTCCGGTCAACTCGCGCATGGTGAGCGCGGCTGAACCTTGAAATAGTAGTTTTAGGGCGACGTCGTATTCCTGCATGCAGTTGCGCTTACGGAAAAGAGTGGAATACTCGCGGTGTTTCTCTCATCCGCGATGAATGCGGGCGCTATGCCGTCACAAGCGCCTTCAGATTCCGGCCGCAGATGACACTCGCTTCGTGCTTGTCGCCGCGCGGTCCCTGCCAGTGCGTCTCCAGGCTGATCCAACCTTTGTAACCAACGTCCGCAAGCGCGCGGATCTGGCCCTTCCAATCGATGCCACCTTCGCCCAGCGCGCACCAGATGGGACGGTGGCCCTCCACGCGGCAATCCTTGGCGTGCACGTGGACGATGCGCTCGACGGGCAGGCGGCGGTAGCCATCCGGGAACGGCGTCTCGCCGGAGACGTATGCGTTGGCCGGATCCCAGACCACCTTCAGATTGGGATGCGCCGCCGCTTCCAGCAGCCGCGCCGTCTCCGCGCCCGTGGCAATGTTGCAGGCGTGCTCGTTCTCGATGCCGATGGTGCGCCCGTGAAGCGCGGCTTGCGCGGCAAGGTGTTCCAAAACGCGCGCGACGCGCTCGAAGCAGGCGTCCGGTTGCACCGCGCGCCAATACGAGAAAACGCGAACGATGCGCGCGCCGGTGCGCTCCGCGATGTCGAGCGCGCGGTCCGCCAAGCGCGGCTGATCCTCGAAGGTGTGGGTGGCAGCGAACACGTCCTGCTGGAAACGGGCGTCCACTTCGGGCGAGTTTGGCAGGACGCATTTCAGCAGGGGGGAGGCGATGGAGACGATTTCGAGACCGTGGCGCGCAACGATTTCGCTGGCTCGGTCCAGTTCAAGGTTGCTCAGGTCGATGATGTTCTTGCCGAACAGCATGCGCAGTTCGGCTCCGGTCATGCCGATTTCCGCCATACTGCGGACTGCGGTTTCGAGGTCTTGCGAGAATTCGTCGGTGATGGCGGCGATGGGAAAGAGTTGAGTCATTGAGTCTCCAATCACAGGCTAAAGCCTGTGCCACCAGGGAGTTTAGCTACGCATACGTAATAACAGATAGAGGCCCGTGAGGGAGAAGAGCGCATCGGGCGACCAGGCCGCGATGGCGGGCGGCAACTGGTTCACATCCCCAATCTTTTCGAACAGCAATCCGATTCCCCAATAGGTGATA
>Ga0181535_10005199_pt1 | contig 14047 bp, 11 predicted proteins | sample PEATcosm2014_Bin_44_FD_119774 | JGI IMG/M metagenome (GOLD analysis project Ga0181535, IMG submission 119774) | Peatland microbial communities from MTU Mesocosm Facility, Houghton, MI, USA - PEATcosm2014_Bin17_30_metaG | ecosystem: Environmental > Terrestrial > Soil > Wetlands > Peat | place...
ATTCTCGATGCCGACCTGACGGTCGCGCCGGAGGATCTGCCGCGCTTTTACGACGCCTGGCTGGACGGCCGCGGCGATTTCATCAACGGCGTCCGCCTGGTTTACCCCATGCAGGACCAGGCCATGCGGTTTTTCAACTTTCTCGGCAACAAGTTCTTTAGCGCGGCGTTCAGCTGGCTGCTGGGGCAGAGCATCCGGGACACTCTCTGCGGCACCAAGGTGCTCAGCCGCCGGGACTACGAGGTCATCGCACAAAACCGCTCCTGGCTCGGCGATCTGGATCCCTTTGGCGACTTCGACCTGATCTTCGGCGCTGCCCGCTTCAACCTCAAGATTGCCGACATGCCGGTGCGCTACGGTGCCCGCACGTACGGCGAAACGAATATCCAGCGCTGGAGCCACGGCTGGCTTCTGCTGAAGATGGTCTGGCTCGCCCTGCGCCGCATCAAGTTCCTGTAACGAAAGGGATTTACCGCCGGCACTTTAGTAAGTACAAGAGCCTTCACCAGAGGTAACAGAAGTCCTACCCCCTTCGCGTCTGGTACTGGTACGGTTAACAAAAGGTGGTAGGGTTGAAAGCCAGAAACAAAGAACCGATGATCCAAGAAGCCGGACCCCACGCCGGCTGGTTTTCAGCTCGATTTCGGCGGCCTGATCGCGGCGCTGCACGGCTCTGCAGCGCTTAACCCGACACTCGAGTCAGGAACCTTTTTGCGCTCCTTTCCGGTTATCCGCCGGGAGGGAGCGCTTTTTTATTGCAAACCTTTCCGATCGATCCCCGTATTGAGACTAGAGGGGATACTCATGTTGAACGATCTCCGTGTGTCGTTTCGCTCGCTCGCCAAGACTCCCGGCTTCACGCTGACGGCGGTGGCAGCGCTGGCGTTGGGTATCGGGGCCAACGCAGCCATTTTCAGCGTAGTCAACCAGGTTCTGCTCAATCCGGCCGGTGTTGCCCAACCTGGCCGCATGGTCGCGCTGCGCGCTAAGTACGACAAGCTAGATCTGAAGAGTATCCCGGTCTCGGCTCCGGATTTTGCGGACGTCCGTGACAGCCGGTCGGTCTTTGAGCGCAGCGCAATGCTGAATCAAACCGATTTCAACTACCTGGGACCGAGCGGCCCGCAGCGCTTGCAGGGCGCGCTGGTCACTTCGGAATGGTTTGACGTCTTCGGAGCGCGGCCGATTCTCGGGCGGGTATTCCGGCCTGAGGAAGACCAGCCCAACGCAAATACCGAAGTGGTGCTCGCCTATGCGGCGTGGCAGCGCATCTTCGGCGGCGACCCCGGCATTCTTGGCCGGGCGGTCACTTTCAACGATAAGCCATACCGGGTAATCGGCGTGATGGGTCGCGATTTTCGCTGGCCGCTCGCGGTGGAACTATGGTCCCCGCTGGGACTGGCGGCGGCAGATTTCGCGCCCGGCAACCGCTTCAATGAAAACTACGTGGCCTTTGCGCGCCTGCGGCCGGGAATTACCGTGGCGCGCGCGAACGCCACCATTCAGACTCTGGCGGATCGTGTGCGATCGAGCGGCGACCAGTTGGGCTCTTTTGCCAAGGATTCCGCCTGGGGTATGTTCGCCCTTCCGCTCACCGATTTCGTTGCCGGCGACACGAGGGAGCCGCTGCTCATTCTTCTGGGCGCGGTCGGTTTCGTGCTGCTGATCGCGTGTTCCAACATTGCCGGGTTGCTGCTGGCGCGCACTTCCGCGCGCGCACGTGAAATCGCCGTCAGGGTGGCGCTCGGCGCCGGACGGTGGGTGCTCGCGCGGCAGGTGCTGGCGGAGAGCGTGCTGCTGGCCGGGGCGGGAACGCTCGCCGGGCTGGCGCTGGCAGCTGGGGGCATTCGCGCCCTCCTCTTACTGGCTCCCGAGCAGTATTCTGCTGGCCTGGCGCCCCGCATGGATCTGCCCGTTTTGGCGTTTACGGTGTGCGCCAGCGTGCTATCGGCTTTGCTATTCAGTCTGGCTCCGATCTGGCGGCTCGGCAGCATCGATCCGCAGGCTGCGCTCAAGAGCGGTGGCCGCGCCGGCACCGCCGGCCGGCCGAAGCAGCGCGCTCGCGCCGCTTTGGTGGTGGCGGAGACCGCGCTGGCCCTGGTGCTGCTCATCGGAGCCGGTCTCTTCGTGCGGAGTCTGGTGCGACTCGAAGAGGTGCGGCCCGGCTTTGATCCTCACGGAGTTCTCACCGCGCAAATTTCCTTGCCGGCCTCCCGTTACCCCGGCGATCCGCAGCGCATTCCCTACCTCCGCGCCACCGTCGATCGCCTGACCGCCGCACCCGGCGTGACCCACGCGGCATTCGGACTTCCTTTGCCGTTCACCGGCGGCTCGCCATCGAACTCATTTTCGATCAAGAGCCAGCCCACCGGCCCGGGAGACCCTGGCCCCCATGGTGACATTCGCTTCGTCTCGCCGGCCTACTTCGCGGCCTTGAGGATCCCGCTCAAGCAGGGGCGGATGTTCACCGATTTTGATACAGACAGCACGGAACTGGTCGCCGTGATCGATGAGAACCTGGCACGCCAGTATTGGCCAGGTGGGAATGCGCTCGGCGATCATCTCCGCGGCGGTGTGAGGGGCAACGATTGGGCGACCATCGTTGGCATTGTGGGCCACGTGCACCAATCGGACCTGGCCACCGACACCGGCAAGGGCGTCTATTACTACTCGATGTGGCAGCGCGCGGCGCCGATCGCATCGATCGTGCTGCAAACCGCCGGGAATCCGGCCGCTTTCGGCGGCGCGGTTCGCGAGGCAGTGCGCGCCACCGACCCCGCCCAGCCGGTGTTCGATATCAAGACGCTGGACGACCTGGTGGCCGCCTCGCTTGCTCCACGCCTGTTCGTGGTCCGCATGCTGGCGTCGTTCGCGGTCGCCGCGCTGCTGCTCGCCGGGCTGGGTTTGTATGGCGTGGTCAGCTACTCGGTGGCGCAGCGGACGCAGGAGATCGGCATTCGCATGGCGCTGGGCGCCCGCCGCGAACAGGTGCTCGGCATGGTGATCCGCCACGGAGTGCGCCTGGCGGCAATTGGGGCGGGAGTGGGCCTGGCGGCGGCCGTGCTGCTCGCCGCATGGCTCAAGACACAGTTGTGGGGGGTGAGCGCTTTCGACCCGCTGACGCTCGGCGGGACGATTCTCGCGCTGCTCGCCGCCGCCGCTGTGGCGAGCTACGTCCCTGCACGCCGCGCCACCAAGGTCGACCCGATCGACGCACTGCGTTGGGAGTAAGCCGCTGAGCCTGGGCTCGCCGCGAGGCTGGCGGTGCCTATCAGACCGAGGTGGGCGTGACCAACGCGCTGCTCCGTCTTCCGATTGGTTTGGTGACCAACCGCACCTTGATTAGGGTACAATCTCCTCAAACCAGGAGAGCTTGTGCTGTCGTCCGCGGCTCAAATCACCAGGCAGCTCCGCCCAGCGGAGGCTACCCAAGGCATCCAGTGCGCTGCCCCGCGTCTTCCAGCCGAACGGATGCTCGCCCGGGACGAGGCTCTCACTCGCCTGTTGCAAATGGATCCACGCCAGGGCCGTCTGGTCGAACGGATGCATATCGGAGGCCTGACCGATGAGGAATCTGCCGAAGCAATCGGGATCTCCGTACGCACCGCGCGCGACTGGAAGTCCGCTCGCGCCTGGTTACAGTCCGAGTTCCGGAGATGTGCCGTGTGACTCCCGAACGCTGGCCGCAGGCCCGGGCACTCTTCGACGCCGTCATTGAGCTTAGTCCATCCGACGCAGACGCTTACCTTCGCGAGGCCTGCGCCGCAGACGACGAACTTCTTGCGGAGGTCCGCCGCATGCTCGAAGAAGGGCAACCGGGCGGCGCGTTGGACCATCCGCCCTGGGAGGTAGCGTTGGGGTCGACCGCGCCCCCGCCGGTCTTTTCGGCTGGGCAGGTGGTCGCCGGGCGGTACCGCATCGTACGCTATCTCAGCCGCGGCGGCATGGGGGAAGTCTACGAAGCCGAACATCCGCTGCTGCCCGATCGCGTGGCCCTGAAAACCCTGCTGCCTGCCATCGCTTCCGACGAAGCCATGATCGCCAATTTCAAGCAGGAGATCCGGCTGGCGCGCAAGATCGCCCATCCCAACGTGTGCAAGGTCTTCGACCTGGAGTGGCACCAGGCAGACGGCGCCAGCCAGGACACCATCCTGTTCCTGACGATGGAGTTCCTCCAGGGCGAGACGCTCTCTTCTCGCATTCGCCGTCAGGGGCGCGTGAGCTCCGCGGAGGCGCTTCCGCTTCTCGAACAAATGGCCGAAGCCCTCGAGGCCGCGCACCGCGCCGGCGTCATTCACCGCGATTTCAAACCGTCGAACGTGATGCTGGTTCCGTCTTCCCGAGGGGTGCGTGTCGTGGTGACGGATTTTGGCCTGGCCCGCGCCAACCGCACCGATAGCCAATCCACCGCAACCCTGAGCAATAATGTCGCCGGCACGCTGGATTACATGGCGCCGGAGTTGCTGACCGGCTCAGTGGCGACGTTCCGCTCCGACATCTATGCGCTGGGTATGGTTGCCTACCAGATGGTGACGGGGGAATTGCCCTTCACCGGTGAGGCCGCGCTGGCGGCCGCATTCCTGCGGGCGCGCAAGCCGGTGCCTTCACCGCGAAAGCTGGCGCCGGATCTGGACTCCAAATGGGAGGGTGCGATCCTGCGTGCCCTCGACCCCGGCCCCGGCAGACGCTTCTCCGAGGTTCGCGAGTTCCCGCTCGCGCTGCGCGGAGAGAAGGTGACGGCGGCAGCGGCATCGCCCTCGATGACGCGGCGCCGGGTGCTGGTTGCGGCGTGCGCAGTGGCGGCTCTGGCGGCGGGTTGGACAGGTTGGCGGAGCTGGTCGAGACTCCGCGTCCAGCCGGCGCCAGAAGCGGCCCGCGTCTATCAGCAGGGCGTTGACGACATCGAGGCTGGCGCCTATTTCGCGGCAACCAAAGCCCTGGAGCAGGCCGTGCAACTCGCGCCCGACTTCAGCCCCGCCCGGGCGCGCCTCGCGGAATCGTGGTACGAATTAGACCTGCCGGAGAAGGCGCTTCTCGAGTTTCTCCCCATCCGCCGCCGGGACAACTCGTCGCTACCGAAGCTCGACCAACTGCAGATCGAGGCGGTGGATCTGACTATCACTCACGAGTCTGCCGCCGCCGTCGCCAAATACGAGGAAATGCTCCGGCGGGCCGGCCGCGATTCCGCCGGGGTGAATGTAGACCTCGGCCGCGCCTACGAAGCTGCCGGCGAGCCAGACAACGCGATCGATGCGTACCGCCGCGCGGCCGAAGGCCCGTCGCACAGCCCGGCGGCATGGCTCCGCCTCGGCGTGCTCTACAGCCGCAGGAAGAAACTGCCGGAGTCGGAGGCTGCGTTCGCGGCCGCCGATCTGCGCTACCAGCAAAGCAGCAACCTGGAGGGGTTGACCGAGTTGACCCTGCAGCGCGGCGTCGTCGCCAACCGCGCGCACCGGTACAGCGAGGCGGCGGCGCTGCTCCGCAAAGCGATGGAATACGCTCGCCAGACCGGCAACCAGCAGCAGGAGATCAGCGCCAGGCTGACTCTCGCCAACGCTTCTTACGCCGCCGGTGACAACGATCTCGCGCAGACCCTTGCCCGCGAAGCGCTCGCCACCGCGCAGGCCAACCAGATGGAATCGCTGACCATCCGCGGCCTGATCGACCTGGGTAGCGCCTATCGTGCGAAGGGAGACTTGCCGGGCGCGGAACAGCACTTTCAAGACGCGCTCACGCTCGCTGTCCGCAGCGGCTCCCCGCGTCTCGCCGCGCAGAGCCAGCTCAACCTGGCGAGCCTCGATGATGTCCTCAGCCGCACCGAGGACCAGATCCGCGAAGCACAACTGGCGCTGGCCTACTTCCAGCCCAATCACTGGGTTCAAGAGACCTTTCAGAGCCTCCTGTTAATCGGCCGCGGCGAGCAATACAGGGGTCATTACGCCGCGGCCCTCGACTCGTTCCAGCACCTTCTCGATCAGTCCATCAAGGCCGGAGATCAGGCCAATATCGCGCAGGCCCAGGAGAGCCTGGGCGATGTCTATTTCTTTACCGAGAACTATCCCAGGGCCCTGGAACATTACCAGGCATCTCTGGCGGCGAACGGTGGTGCGCGATTGACCGGCTACGCGGCGCGAGACTGCGCGATTACCCTGGCCAGGCTCGGCCGCTATGCGGAGGCGCTCGCGGAATTCGCCAGGGCGGATGCCGCGGCCGCAAATAATCTGCTGCTACGTTCTTCCCTGGTATGCTACCGGGCTGAGATGGCGCTGAGCCGCAACCAGTTCCGGGAAGCGATCGATGCGGCCAAGGTTACTCTGGCCGGCCGCGACCTGGACCCAAGCGTAGCCGCCGACTTAACACGGATACTTGGGCTGGCCCTGCTGCGTTCCACCGATCGCCGAGCTGGATTGCGGAAGTGCGAAGAGGCCGCGGCCGCAGCCCGGAAGCTCGACGACTCCGGTGAATCGCTCGAAAGCAACCTGGCGCTTCTCGAAGCTTGGATCGCTGCCGGTGATTCCGGCCGCGCACGCAACGTGTTCCACGACCTGCAGCCGGACCTGGCCGCTCACCCCGAGAGCCGGTGGCGCACGTTCGCGCTGATGGCGCGCTCCGATCGCCAGTATGCCGCCGCTGCCAACGAAGCGCTCGGCCAACTGGATACCCTGTGGGGCCACGACGCGTTCCTGCAATACCGGAAGCGCCCCGACATCCAGGACCTTTCACGGCCGCTTTCGCCGGCAACATCCGCTAGACAGTAAGAGGAGAAAAACACGTGAGAAAGAGAGCTATTTTGGCGACCATCATCACCCTCATAGCCGCAGCGGCCATCTACGGGGTGATCATCTGGATCAACGGGTCACATCCGGGCGGCAGCTCGCCGATCATCGTGAGCGACGGTTCGACGCATGTCAAACACGCTGGGGGAATGCTCCTCACTTATGCGGGCAGCACGAGCGCCATCCTGGAACAGGCAAATTACCGGCCCGTTTCCATAGGATCCGGATGTACCGTGAAGGGCGGCATCATAACATGCCCCCATCCCATCGATGTCAGTAAGGCTGCGAGTTGGACGCTATGGGTTTGCGAAAACCAAGGTCCACCGTGCAACCCGAAGGACGCCGCGGTGCAAATAGGCTGGAACGCCGGCGACGCCGCGGCTTCGGCAAACATCCTCATTGGCGCTGAGGACAACCAAAACCTGGTGCTCGACTCTACCCCATCCGGCTGGGATCTGCACCACTCCAGCGGCCCCAACTCGCACTTGCAGAGCGCGTTCCTAACCGTTACACCGGCCGGCAACCCTGCCATAGGGACACCGGCCGGTCAACCCGTTACGTTTGGCTTCTCATGTCCCGCCGATCCGAGCCAGCGGTTGCCTTCTTACCCGGTGTGTTTGACAATCGACTACAAGTGTCCGGGCGGCACCATCCCGTGCGGCAATTGACAGGGTAAGACAGGAAGATGTGACGAGCCGGTTGGCAAGCTTGGTTGGCAGTCGGAAGCGCCTGCCCCGCGTTCCCCGCGGACCGTTTGATAGTGATGCGGGGCAGCCACCTTCGCCCGCCAACCCTGAGAGTCTCCGGGCGCGCCCGTTTTCCGCCGGACGCGGATTCGGCTACAATCAACTCCTATGCAACGTCTGGCATTGATCCTGTCGCTGACGGCGGGCGCGGCCTTCGCCGCTGCCCCAGAAGAATTCGCTACTTCCGCCGGAGCGCTCCGGCTCACCCCGATTCAGCACGCCAGCCTGATGATTCAGGCGGGCGGGAAGGTGCTCTATGTCGACCCTGCGATGGGCTCCTACGACGGCCTGCCCGCGGCCGACTACATTCTCATCTCGCACATTCACGGCGACCACATGGCGCCGGCCATCGTGGACAAGCTCCGCAAGCCGGGCACGGTGATCCTGGCGCCCAAGACCGTTGCGGCCAGCGTGACCGGCTGCACCGTGATCTCGAACGGGGAATCGAAAACGCTCGGGCCATTCCTGGTTGAAGCCGTGCCGGCATACAACCTGAAGCGGGGCCCTTCGGCAGGGGAACTGTATCATCCGAAAGGCCGCGACAACGGCTACCTGGTCACTTACGGCGGCAAACGGTTCTATTTCAGCGCCGACACGGAGGGGATTCCCGAAATGCGGGCGCTGAAGAATATCGACGTGGCCTTCGTTTGCATGAACCTGCCTTACACGATGACACCTGAGGAAGCCGCGGAGGCGGTGCTAGCTTTCCATCCGGCGATCGTCTATCCCTATCACTATCGCAGCACCGACCTGACCGCATTCGTGAAGCCGCTGGCCAGTTCCGGCATCGAGGTACGGCTGCGCGACTGGTACGCAAAGTAGGACGGACGATCGTCCTTTGTCGTCTGTCAATGCTCGCGGGATCGGAAAATGACAGACCACAAAAGATGATGGTCCGTCCTACGTCATCCTGCCGCGATGACGTGGACGGACGTGGTCTTGACGACGGCAGCCAGCGATTCGCCGGGGACCAGATTGAGATCAGCGGCGGATTGCGCTGTGACCAGCGCCACGAGCGGGAAGCCGCATTCCATTTCGACGCGCGCCAGCGGACCCTCGATGGAGATGGCGCTCACCACACCGCTCAGGCGGTTGCGCTGGGTGGAGACCCCCGCCGTATCGCGGGTGAGGGCGACATCTTCCGCGCGGATGGAAGCCAGCACGGGCCCGGTTTCACCGCCATCCAGGCACTCGAGCGCGCCGTTGCCGACACGCAGGCGCAGCAGCCCGCCGGCGCGCGCAACGATTTCTGCCGGAAGAATATTCTCGACTCCCACCGCCTCGGCGACCTGCGCCGTCGCGGGGCGGGCGAAAACGTCGCGCACAGGCCCGGTCTGCAGGATGCGGCCATCCACCATCACAGCCATCCAGTCGGCGAGCGTGATGGCTTCGATGCGATCGTGGGTGACGACGATGCTAGGCACGCCAGCTGAGGCGAGCAGGCCGCGCAGCTCGCGGCGGGTGCGGACGCGCGCCGCCGCATCGAGCGCGGAGAGTGGCTCGTCCAGCAGCAGCAGCTCCGGCTCGGCAGCGAGGGCGCGCGCCAGGGCGACGCGCTGTTGCTCGCCGCCCGAAATGGCGCGCGGCATCCGCCCGGCGAGGCCAGCGAGCCCGAAGCGCGCCATCATGCGCTCCGCGACTTGCGGGCTGGCGGCGAAAGCCACGTTCCGCTGCACCGAAAGGTGCGGGAACAGGGCGTAATCCTGAAAGACCAGGCCGGCACGGCGCTGCTGCGGTCCGAGCCAGACACCGCGCGCGGTGTCGCACCACGTCTGATCGCGGAAGACGATTGTCCCGTCGTCGGGGTGCTCCAGGCCGGTCAGCAGACGCAGCAGCGTCGTCTTGCCGGCGCCCGACGGGCCGAACAGGACCGTCACCGGCGCCTGATCGAGCGGCAGGCGCAGCGCGGCATCCAGCCGGAAGCCGCCCGGCAGCGTTTTGCGGCACGCGGCGGTCAGCGTGGCGGCCATAGCATCCAGGCGCGGCGCTGCCAGGAGTACGTCAGCGCCAGCACTACGAAGGAAAAGGCAACCAGCAGCAGCGACGTGTGCCAGGCGCCGGCATAATCGAGCGATTGCGTCTGGTCGTAAATCGAGATGGACACGGTGCGCGTGACGCCGGCGATATTGCCGCCCACCATCAGCACCACGCCGAACTCTCCAACCGTGTGGGCGAAGCTGAGGATGGCAGCGGTGGCGATGCCCGGCCGCGCCAGCGGAATCACCACGCGGCGAAAAGTGCTGGCGCGCGAAATGCCCAGACACCACGAGGCTTCCAGCAGCTTGCGGTCCACCGCGCCGAATGCGGCGGCCATCGGCTGCACCGTGAAGGGCATGCTGTATAGCACCGAAGCTACCAGCAGGCCGGTAAATGAAAATGGCAGGAGGCCGCCGGTCAGCCGCGCATAGAGCGCGCCCACGGGGCTGCGCGGGCCGATGGCAACGAGAACGTAAAAGCCAAGCACTGTCGGTGGCAGCACCAGCGGCAGCGCCACCACGGCTTCCACCAGGAACTTCCAGCGTCGGCGGGAAAAGGCCACCCACCAGGCGAGCGGCATACCCAGCAGCTGGAGCACCAACGTGGTGGCCAGCGCCAGGCGCAGGCTTAAGCCGATCGCTTGCCAATCCATATCATTGCGGCACCGAGAATCCGTATTTCTTCAGAATCCCGCGCGCTTCAGTAGAAAGCAGAAAAGCGCGAAACTGGGCAGCGGGTCCGGCAGGGGCGCGGGAGAGAATCACTCCGCCCTGCTCAATCTTCGGATAGGCCTCCGCCGGCACTTCCCAGTATCGGCCGTGGCCGCGCGCGCTGGGAGCGAGGGCAAGCGAAAGCGCCACAATGCCCACTTCAGCTGCGCCGCTTTCCACAAATTCGAATGTCTGGGCGATGTTTTCGCCCAGCACCAGCTTGGGCGAGACGCGATCGTAAACGCCGAGGGAGCGCAGGGCCGCTTCGGCGGCTCGCCCGTATGGCGCATGCTGCGGGTTGGCGATGGCGATGTGCCGCACCGAAGGTGCGTCGAGCACTTTGATCCCTTGCGCGGCCGGGTCGAGCGGTGAGGCGGCGGGCACCCAAACGACGATGCGTCCTACGCCGTACAGGAACAGGGAATCCTGGCTGGCCAGACCGGCCGCAATTAGACGCCGCGGGTAGTCGACATCGGCGGAGAGGAACACATCGAAAGGCGCGCCGTTCTGGATCTGGGCAAGAAAGTTGCCAGAAGAGCCGTATGTGATCGCCAGTTCCACCCCTGGATGCGCGGCGCGAAAGTGAGACGCCAGTTCATCCAGCGCGAACCGCAAATCCGCCGCTGCCGCGACCGTGAGCTTCGGGGCGTCAGCCGCGAGCGAGGACCAGGCGGAAACCAGCAGCGCCGCGGCCAGCAGCGCGAGCCGCCGGGATGGGTTTCGTCCGGGTTTCGTGGAAGATGGCAAAGGACCATGATACGATGCGCCCGCCGCATTTTCACAGTCCCGCCCTGCGGCGCACGCAGGACTGCGCGCAACAACGTCGGTGGTGCCGACGGCTGCCGCGGCAAAGAACCGTCGAGACGACTCTCGACGCGGCACGCGGGACTGCGCGCGACGACGGCGACTTCAAGAGGTCCAGCGGTTGAGGCGAGCGCTCAGCTGGGAATCTAAAACTCCTTGCTTAACTGCTGGGCCGCGATGAGCAGCGGGTCCCAGACGGGGGAGAACGGCGGCGAATAGGCCAGGTCCATGCGCTCGAAGTCTTCGACGCGCATGCGGTTGTGCAAAGCCGCGGCAATCACGTTGATACGGCCGGCGGCGCCGTCCTCGCCAATCACCGACCCGCCGAGCAGGCGGCCCGTCGCGCGATCGGCGACCAGCTCCACGGTGGTCTTGACCCCGGCATAATAACCCGGGCGGGAAAAAGCCTCAATGCGGGCGCTCACCGGCGAGAGTCCTTCGGAGCGTGCCTGTGCCGTCGAAAGGCCGGTGGCGGCGAATGCGGTCCCGAAGATCCCGACGATACAGGTGCCGACCACGCCAGGAAACCGCTCGCGGCCGCCGGCGGCGTTCGCACCCGCCACGCGGCCGGTCTTGTTGGCGGTGGTGCCGAGCGGAATCCAGGCGGGCCGGCCGGTGACCAGGTGCGTCACCTGAGCGCAGTCGCCGGCAGCGAAAATGCCGCGCAGGCTGGTTTCCATGTGATCGTCAGCGCCAAGCGCTCCGGTGCTGCCGATAGCTACGCCGGCGTCGACCGCCAGCTCGACGTTGGGCTTGAAGCCAGCGGCGATGACCACCAGATCGCAGGGCACATCGGCCACACGATCGGCCTCAATAGCGTCCACGTTCACACCGCAGCGCAGTTCCACTCCATGCGCCTCGAGCGTCCGCCGCACGGCATCAGAAAACGGCGCATCGTCACGCAGCAGGACATTGGCGCCGCGTTCCAGCACGGTGACGTTCAGGCCGTTGCGGCGCAGGGCATCGGCCACCTCCACCCCGATAGAGCCGCCGCCAACCACCACCGCGCGCCGAGGCTGCCGCTGGCGCAGAAACGCGCGCATCCGTTCGGCATCGTCGAGGGTATGTAGGGTGAAGACGTGCGGCTGGCCAGCGCCGTCGATGGCCGAAGTATCGCAGCGGGCGCCGGTAGCGATCACCAGGCGGTCGTACTTGATGTGCTCGCCCGATTCGAGCACCACTTCGCGGCGCGGATGGGAGATGGCCGCCACGCGAGCTCCGGTGCGCACCTCGATGTTCCGCTCCTTGCGGAAATATTCGGGTGTGTGGACGATCAGATCGGAGGCTTCGCGCACGCGGCCTTCGAGCAGGTACGGCAGGCCGCACGCCCCATAGGAAACCACGGGGCCTTTTTCCAGGACCAGGATGGGCAGCCCCGGATCCAGACGGCGCGCCCGCGCGGCCGCGCTCAGGCCGGCGGCCACACCGCCGACCACAACCAGCGCCATCGGCGGCTACTCCTCCTTCTTCATGTCTTCCACGAAGCTGAGCACATCGAACGCTTTGATCTTGCGGTCGGGAAAGAAGCTGTTTACGGCGTCCTGCTCATCGGTGAAGATTTCGAAGATCGTGGCGAGCTTGGTCATCACCAGCAGTTCGATGGTCCGCCGCTTGAGGTTGAGCAGCTTGACGTTGCCCTGGGCTTTCCGCATGCTGGTGGCGCACATGACCAATGCGCCCAGGCCAGTGCTATCGATGTAGTCAATTTGGGCGAGGTCAAGGACGAGGCTGTGGTTGCCCGCATCATTCACCTCCTTGACCTTGTCCCGGAGCGCGCTCGCCTCGGGTCCGAGCGTGATGCGGCCTTTTAGGTCAAGGATGACGATGCCTTCGTGTTCCCGCTGCTGGATTTCAAGCCCCATGGTTTGCGCCTTTACTATGGTTACCATTTTCGAAGACGCGAATGGGAAAGAGTGCGTCGATGCAGGGGCCGGGCAGCAACAGCAGCCGGTGCACGAACCGGCAACCGGAAGCGCCGCCCCCGTCTTACGCTTCGAGGGTCGCCGACAGCGTGATCTTGGTGTTGTAGAGCTTGGACACCGGGCAGCCGGCCTTGGCGTTGGCTACGGCCTGGTCGAAGGCCACCTGACTGGCGCCCGGCACTTTCGCCTTGAGCTCCAGGTGGCTTTCGGTGATTCCGAAGCCCTGGTCGCCTTTTTCCAGGCTGATGGTGCAAGTGGTTTCCAGGCTAGCGGGGACCAGGTTGGCCTGTCCCAACTGGGCGGAGACCGCCATGGTGAAGCAGCCGGCGTGAGCGGCAGCCAGAAGCTCCTCGGGGTTGGTGCCTTTGCCGTCCTCAAAGCGCGTGCTGAAAGAGTACTGCGACCTTTCCAACACTCCGCTGGCGGTGGAAACGGTGCCTTTCCCGGTCTTCAAATCGCCGCGCCACTCGGCGCTCGCTGTGCGTTTCATTGGTTGTATTTGCCTCCTCGTCTCTGGATGGGAAAACCGGCAAAAAGATGCAGGAAATGCCATCTGCCGGCGCTTGGTTCCGGCTCGTTCGGTAAACTACGGCACCAACGTCATCACGCCGCGGTGTTGATCGGCGCCGGATGCGATGCTTCGTACGCCAGGATGGCGGTTTCCTGCTGCAGAATGTAGCCGAGTTCGTCGACGCCCTGGAGCAGGCAGTGTTTGGCAAAGGCATCGATGGGGAACGACACCCGGCGGCCGGCCGGCAGAGTGAGTGTCTGGGCCGCGAGATCGATTTCGACCTCGGCGGCCGGGTTGGCGGCGAGGGCCGAGAACAGCTCCGCATGCGCGTCCGGCGGGACGGCAATCGGCAGCAGCGAGTTCTTCAGCGAATTGCCGGTGAAGATATCCGCGAACGAAGTGCTGATGACAGCGCGGAAGCCGAACTGGGTGAGCGCCCACGGGGCGTGCTCGCGAGAACTGCCGCAGCCGAAATTGTCGCCGGCCAGGAGCACCTGCGCACCCGCAGCGCGAGGCTGGTTGAGGATGAAATCCGGTTTTGGGTTGCCCCGGGCATCGTAGCGCCAGTCGTTGAACAACAGACGGTCGAGGCCCTGCTTGG
>Ga0181535_10005202_pt1 | contig 14044 bp, 8 predicted proteins | sample PEATcosm2014_Bin_44_FD_119774 | JGI IMG/M metagenome (GOLD analysis project Ga0181535, IMG submission 119774) | Peatland microbial communities from MTU Mesocosm Facility, Houghton, MI, USA - PEATcosm2014_Bin17_30_metaG | ecosystem: Environmental > Terrestrial > Soil > Wetlands > Peat | place...
ATGACCCTGATCGTCGGGGCGGGCTGAGGTCATCCCCTTTCGGTCTGGGATGGCGTCTATAACAACGACGAGAGACAATGCGCGGCGCACTGAAATCTTCGCAAACCGAGAGATGTACGAGACTGTTTCGAAAGCCTGCGCCCCGCGTGTTCCTGCTTTTCATTGTCTTGATCTTCGGTTCCGTCGCAGCGGTGCCTGCAGGCCAGCAACCGATTCCCAACCCTATGAATCAACAGCCCCGCAGTCCCTACGATGGCTTTGGCGCCAGCGATCCGGTGTTGGCGGCCAGACAAATGCGGGCGCTCAACGTGGACCGCCAGAAGTCCCTTGTTTCCGATACAGAAAAGCTACTGAAACTGGCCCAGGATTTGAATTCCGAGATAGAAACTAGTAACCAGGAAGTGCTTACTCAGGTGCAATTGCGCAAAATTGCAGATATTGAGAAACTGGCTCGAAACGTGAAGCAGAAAATGAGCATCTCGTTTGTGGGCGGACCGCCGTTGCAGGAGCCGGTTCCTTCACAGGGCCGCTGAACGGGCGCTGGCGCGATCGTTTTCGGCAACCCCTGGGTTGTTGCACGAATCCGAATTGAATGGTTGATACAATCGAGATAGATAGAATTCGCAGGGTTTTCGGGGAGTAACGAATGGGACTTGCCGTGTCCACAGCGCGCGTACCAGGAATGGATCCCGATTCCGCCCACCTTACCCCACAACAGCTCATCGAAATCTATCGGTTGATGTTTCTTTCTCGCCGCGTCGACGACCGCGAGATTCTTCTCAAACGGCAACAGAAAATCTACTTTCAGGTCTCCGGCGCAGGTCACGAGGCTTTGCAGGTCGGCGCTGCGTTGGCCCTCCGCTCTGGCTACGACTGGTTCTTCCCCTACTACCGGGATCGTGCGCTGTGCTTGGCGCTGGGCGTGACGCCCGAAGAGATGTTTTTGCAAGCCGTCGGTGCGGAGACCGATCCAGCCAGCGGCGGCCGCCAGATGCCGGCACACTGGAGCAGCCGTCCTCTGCACATCGTCAGCACTTCGTCTTCCACCACCACCCAGGTCCTTCACGCCGTGGGCTGCGCCGAGGCCGGTCGCTACTTCAGCCGCCATCCTGAAGCAGTCGCGAAGGCCGAAGGTGACTACCGCGCCTTTCGCAACGTTGAATTCCATGACGACGAAGTGGCATTAACTTGCCTGGGAGAAGGTTCCACATCGCAGGGCGAATTCTGGGAAGCTCTCAACACCGCCTCCAACAACAAGCTTCCCGTCATCTTCTGCATTGAAAACAACGGCTACGCGATCAGCACGCCTGTCGAGGTCAATACACCCGGGGGCAACATTTCAACGCTGGTCGCGAACTTCCCCAATTTCTACTTCGCCGAAATCGACGGCACCGACGCCGAGGTTTGCCTGCGCACGTTTCAAGCTGCCGCGGCTCATTGCCGCGCCGGGCGTGGGCCTGCCTTCGTGCACGGTCATTGCGTCCGCCCCTATTCCCACTCGCTCTCGGACGATGACAAGCTCTACCGTTCCGCGGCAGAGCGCGAAGCCGACGCCATGCGCGATCCCATCGCGAAGATGCAGATGCGTCTTCTCCGCGAGGGAATTCTCAGCGCCGACGAGATCAACGCACTCGAGCAGCAGATCGATCGCGAAGTCAGCGAAGCTGCGGATCGCGCTCTCACAGCGCCGCTGCCGCCCGTCTCCAGCATTGCGCGCCATGTCTACTCAGAGGACCTGGATCCAACCAGCCCCGCCATCGCCACCGAGCCCGCAAAAGGCGCTGTGCAGGCTGGCAAATCCGCCGGCGCCAAGGGCAACGCGCCGCGCACCATGGCCGACCTCATCAACGCCTGCCTGCACGACGAAATGCGCCGCGATCCGCGCATCGTCGTCTTCGGCGAAGATGTAGCCGACGCCAGCCGCGAGGCCGCTCTCTCTGAAGTGAAGGGCAAAGGCGGAGTCTTCAAGCTCACCGCCGGTTTGCAAACAGCCTTCGGTTCGGACCGCGTTTTCAACTCGCCCCTGGCTGAAGCCAATATCGTAGGCCGCGCCGTAGGCTTTGCCACACGCGGCATGAAGCCCGTGGTCGAGATTCAGTTCTTCGACTACATCTGGCCCGCCATGCACCAGATCCGCAATGAGCTCGCACTCATGCGCTGGCGCTCCAACGGCGAGTGGGCCGCGCCCGCGGTGATTCGTGTGCCCATCGGTGGCTATCTTACGGGAGGCTCGATTTATCACTCGCAGTCCGGCGAAAGCCTTTTCACGCACACGCCAGGGCTCCGCGTCGTCTTTCCGTCGAACGCGCTCGACGCCAACGGCCTTCTGCGCACCGCCATTCGCTGCGACGACCCAGTCCTTTTCTTCGAGCACAAGCGCCTCTACCGCGAGTCCTACGGCCGTGCGCCCTATCCCGGCCCTGATTACGCGATCCCCTTCGGCAAAGCCAAAATCGTTCGGCCCGGCAGCCACATCACGCTCGTGACCTATGGCGCAGTCGTGCCCCGCGCGTTACAGGCCGCGGAAAAAGCGCAGCGCGAGTTCGGCATCGACGTCGAGGTTCTCGATTTGCGCACGCTCAATCCCTACGACTGGGAAGCCATCGCCACATCGGTGCGCAAGACAAGCCGCGTCATTATTGCCCACGAGGACATGCTCAGCTGGGGCTATGGCGCGGAGATTGCCGCTCGCATCGCCGATGAGCTCTTCGATGCCCTCGACGCCCCGGTCCGCCGCATCGGCGCCATGGACACCTTCGTGGCCTACCAGCCGTTGCTTGAGGACGCCATTCTTCCGCAGCCAGCCACCATTCTCAAAGCAATTCAAGATCTCCGCGCCTGGTGACCCCTGGGCCATCTCGCAAATACTGTCATCCTGAGCGACGCGGATGACCGCGTATTAACAGTTCAATTTGGATGCAGGGGAATTCCTGCCAACGGGAGCTAATGCAGTTGCGCGTACTCGGCCTTGGCTTGCTTCAGGATGGGAATTTCAGGGTCGGCGTCCTTCCAGAGAGTGAGGAAATCCTGATAGGCAGCACGGGCGTTGGCGCTTTCGCCTTCTATGGTGAAGGCCCGAGCGATTTGCAGATGAGCGAGAGCACCGATGGGCGAGTTCAAAACAATTCCGCGGTGCGCGAGGATTTTTTGGAATTCTGCTGCCGCTTCACTGCCTCGCCGCGCCATCAGATAGGCCTGACCACGCAGGTAAATAGGAAACATCGCGTTGCATTCTTCGTAGTCCCCGAGTTCGTAGGGAGCGGCCATCTGCAGACTCTCCAGGGCCTTCTCAGTATTCAGATGGTTCAGTGCCAGCTGCGCGTGCACGGAGGGCAAATAGTTCGTCTGCACGAGCGTGCTCTGGGGAAAGCGTCTGGCCAGATCGTTGGCGAGCGATCGCGCGCCTGTCTCGTCGCGCGCCAGCGCGAGCGTTACAGCCCCGAGACCTTCGATATCCCGACCATTGGATCGCGCAAGGACTTCTCTCACTTCTCTTTCGGCGAGCTCGGCATTACCGAAGAGCGCTTCAGATTCGGCCTCTGACTCTTCGAGATAGGCGCCTAATTCCTCTTGATTCGATTGTCGAGCCGACGAAGCATGGCGCACGAGCGCGCGCGACTCGCGCAGGCGTCCGTAATATGCCGCGGTCTGCGCCTGAAAGTGAGAAGACTCCATATCCGACTTGTCCTTAGTCGCATTCTCAATCCGAGCCATTTCCGGTTTGTCGTTCTGTAAGAATGCGAGTTCGTAGCGCGCTACCTGAAAATGAGAGCAAGCGGCATTTTGCTGTTCGGAGCTTTTAATTGCCGCGTGGGCATCGTCGAGGCGATCCAAATGAAGAAGCGCGCCCAGCAGAACCCCGTAACTTAGGCAATCGCCGGGAAGCAGCCGCAGACTTTCTGCCGATGCTGTTCTTGCTTTCTCATATAGCCCCATCTCGGAGTAAATCCCGCTCACGTTCAGGTACGGAATATCGTCGCGTGGATAAAGTTGACTCCAGAGCTCGTAAGCCTGCCGCGCCTTCTCCCAATCGCCCGTCACCGAGTCATGATAGTGCGCATCGATGTAGAACCTTTCACGCTCACTCACGTGCTCGCGCAGCTCATACGCCTTACTGAAATTCGCAAGGCTTTCCCTTTCCGAAGACTCTTCGTACGCCACGCCGAGGGAGGCGTAGGCCATCGCAAAATTGGGATCGAGACTGATGGCGCGTTGAAAGAGCTGGATAGCGCCGGCACGGTCCTCGCGATCGATCATCGCGCGGCCCAAGCTGTAGGCGTGAAGTGCCTCGAGCGACGGAGTGGTGACTTGCTCGAGAGGAGTATTGAATCTCTGCACGGTTCCTACCGATTCCCCGAGCCTTGTGCGCAGCCGGGACGCCGCCTGGGCCAAAGCATTCAGCACTTCTTCTTTTCCACCGGCCGTTACCTGCTCCTCTACCAGCAGATCGCCGGTCCGGCAGTTGATCGCTTTCAGCCCAAGCACATACTGATTGCCCAGTTTCGCGATGGAGCCGTAGAGCACCGCGGTACTTGCGGTCCGCATACATAGCTGCTGCGCGATCTCTGGAGTGAGGCGTGCGTCTGGCGGTTGGCTCATCAGCCGAAGCGTCTGTCTCACGGTCGCATCCGAGACCAGTCTGAGGAACGGGGACTGTTCGAGCTGTACCGCGAGGCCCTGACGAATGGTGCCGTCGAAGACCGCATCACCAGTGGTATTTTCGAAATCCGCCAAGACCACGGTGTCTTTATCGGTTAACATTTTTGGCCTGCGCGAGTGGAGCCACCACCAAAGCGAAAGGGCGAGTGCGACCACGATCACGCCCGTGGCAATCGCTGGCCGCCATGGGGGTGTCTTTTTGCCCACCGGTGCTTGCTCCCGTGCGGGCTCCACGCTGCTCGCCTGCGGCCTCTCTGCAACAGGGATAACGGGGAAGATGAATCGGTAGCCCCGGCGCGGCAAGGTTTCGACATAGCGCGGCGTGTCGGCCGAATCGGACAAGGCCGCTCGAAGCTTGGCTACAGCCACATTCACGGCATGGTCGAAGTCGCCAAAGGAATCGGTTGGCCAGATGCGCTGTTTCAGTTCTTCGCGCGTGACAACCGCACCAGGCTGCTCCAACAACGCGATCAGGATCTTCAGCGGTTGGTCCTGAAGCCGGATGCGTGCTCCGGCTTTGCGCAGCTCGCCTGAACGCAAATCGAGTTCGAAGACCCCAAATCGGGTCGGGGAATTTGGAGCGGGCTGTTCCATCTTGCTCCTTGGGAACGGGCTGCGAAGCTGCCCGACAACCAGCCTTTGGCCCAGAGATACTCAGGATAGACGAATGGCAGGGATCAAGGTCTCAATTTCTCGGGAGACATTCAGTTCCAACTCATTCTTTATCAGGTAAATAGCTGTTGACACAAGCAAGACACGAAGGAGACGCAGTCTGAATTGATAAAGCTGCGTTACCTGCTCGAATCTCGGCTTCAGTCGCGAATCGACTGAGGTCGAAATGATGAATCTGCGAAGGCGTCTGGCAGTGGGAATACAGCTGCTTCTCGTTGCCGCGTTGACCGCGCAAGCGCGTGCACAGGATCTGGATCGGTCCTGCCCGAACTTGCCCCTATCCTTCGACCTGGTGTCGAACTTCGAGATCGTCATCCAAGGGCGGGTGGGGGAGCGGGATGGGTTGAGGTTCATTCTGGACACGGGTTCCTCGTACAGCGTGATTGACCGTCGGGTTGCGGACAAGATGGGATTGCATCGCCGCCCCGGAAAAGCGTTCAGTTATGACCGCGACCTCGCGATCGAGTGGGCGGACATTCCCGATGCTCAGATCGGCCCGATGCGCGTCTCGGGCATCCGCATGATGGTCGCCAGACTGGCCGACATCTCCGAGCTCGCCGAGAACGCCGACGGGATCATCGGACTGGACGTGCTGAGCCGGGCCAAGAAGATCGACATCGATTACGAGCGAAGGAGAGTTTCCTTTGATCTCGACGAGGGGTGCGGAAGTGGGCATTCGGCCGTAAAAGCTCTTTTGGTCACGGTTGTCATCCAGGGAATTCCCATGCGCTTGCTGGTTGATACGGGATTGCGCTACCTGTTGCTCTACAAGGACCGTCTCAGCAGTGCACTTCCGCACCTGCGCACCGAAGGAGAACCCAGGGGCGCCGTGTTCGGACGCTTGCAGGCCACAGAGGTGAATTTGCCTGGGGTGCAGGTATTTCCCCCTGAAGCCGTGACTCCAGTCTTTCTGATCGAAGGCCCCGGGAAAACCGACCTCGATGGAATTGACGGCTACCTTGGTCCAGCCTCCCTCCACGCCAGGCGCCTCGAACTGGATTTCGCCGCGATGACACTGCGCTGGCAGTAAGTCCGCTTCGAAGGAACAGCTACGCCCATACGATATTTCGTCAAAAGATTCAATGATCTACACGATTATGAATCAAATTAACATTTTTATGGAGTTTTCAATCAATCTGTATTAACGTACTATTCATTCCCGGCATACCTGCCGTGATCGGCATCCGCAACCCCACTTCTCCGCGGATAAGAGTCGAAAACTCGCACGACCCGACATTCAGGATTCATCCCGAGCGCGAGCAACCGTTCTTCTCCCTTCAAACGCCCGCCAGGATCTCGGGAGGCGCTTTTCTCAAAACAGGCTGATACCCAACATTGCCCTTCTTTCAAGTGAGGACCACATGACCAGACGCTCTTCTATCTCCATCCTCGGCTTCGCTCTCGCCTTTTTCCTTTGTCTTCCGACTGTGCAAGCTCAGACCGTGACCGGATCGATTACGGGAACAATCACCGACCCGAGCGGCGCCGCCATTGCCAATGCGCACGTGACAGCCCACAACCTGGATACAGGGGTGGACACCACCAGGACCAGCAATGGAACCGGACTTTATCGCATCGATTTTCTTCCCATCGGCCACTACCAGGTCACGATCGAAGCGGAGGGGTTCGAGAAAAGCGTGCTGCAGCCTTTCACGCTGGAGGTATTGCAGACGCCAACCATCAATGTGCAGATGAAGGTTGGGAGCAGCGTGACCACGGTCTCGGTCTCCGAAGCTGCCACAGTATTGAACACCACCAACCCCACCCTGGGATCGACCTTTTCGACGCGTTCGATTGAAAACCTGCCGCTCAACGGGCTGGACTTCTCGGCCCTTACGCTCTACATGCCGGGATCGGTCGACACCGGGGGCACGTCCGGCACGACGAGCATCGAACGCAGCACATCCTACCTGGATACGCCGAACATGAACGGCAATCGCGCCCAGTCGAATAACTACACACTCGACGGCATCGACATGAACGAGACGTTCAACAACGTGATCGCGTATACGCCTGCTCCCGAGTCTCTGCAGGAGATCAAAGTACTGACGGCTAACTCGCCCGCCGACTACGGAAACGTCAATGGCGGTGGCGTAGTAAGTGTGCTGAAGAGCGGCACCAATCACTTTCATGGATCGGCGTACGGCTATGAGCAGAACCAGGAGTTCAACGCCAACTCATGGCAGAACAAGAACGTCACTCCACAGATCCCGATCAGTCCTTATTCGCAGGTCCAGTATGGCGGAACTCTCGGCGGACCCATTCTCCACAACAAGCTCTTCTTCTTTGTCGACTACCTTGGCTCGCATTTCCACCAGGGCGGCCTGCAATCGGTAAGCGTGTTTACGCAAGCCATGCGTAACGGAGACTTTTCCGCGTTGCTTGCCGCTTCCACTCCCATTCAACTCTATGACTCGCAGAATAACTTCGCTCCCTACACCAATAACCAGGGCGTTCCGATCGTGAACCCTGTCGCCAAATATCTCTTTGCCAATCCCAGCCTTTATCCATTGCCCAACGCTGCGCCGACGGACGGGATTACGGCGAACGATTTGCAGGGACCCTACCGCAACTACAAGGCGAACAACCAGGGAGATGTCAAGATCGAATACGATCCACGCGCGGCGGATAAGATCACGGGCTTCTTCTCTGACTCGCACGCATACGATGGAACGTCAGCTGTTCTCGCGATCACCTTCCCCGGAATTAACATCTTTCCGACGCATATCGTCGGTGCTAACTGGGTGCATGTCTTTTCGCCCACGGTGGTCAACTCGGCGCGTGTCGGCTTTACGCGCGTCAACTGGAATCAGGGCACGCCGGGCGATCCCTCGGGTCAATTCGGGCTGACTGGCAACTCCAAGGTCGGCATCCCCTTTGGAACGCAAACGTTCGTGGGCTTTTCGAACCAGGGCTTCGGCATCAACGCTGGCTTTGGCGGAGGCGGCAGCACCAGCGACATCACCGACGTCGGAACGCCGGGGCTCAGCGGCGGAGTAATCGACAACACGTATAGCTACATCGATAACATCACGTGGCAGCATGGCCGCCACACACTGAGTGCAGGCATTCAAGCGATCCGGTACCAGAATAACTATCCCACCGGAAATAACTACGGCTATCTCGGCACGCTCGATTACACCGGTGCGTTCACTAGCAACCCTTCCGCCGCAAACGGTGGGGGCTATCCGGGAGCGGACTTTCTCCTGGACCGCGTTGCGAGCGCAGCAGCAACTCTGGGCAGTGTCAACGTCGGCCAGCGGCAGTGGCGCGCGGCAGAATTCATTCAGGACGATTACAAGGTGTTGCCCAAGCTGACCTTGAATCTCGGCGTTCGCTGGGAGTACGACGAGCCTTGGATCGAACAGAACAACAAGACCGGCAACATCGACATTGCGACTGGACAAGTAATCTACGCACACAGCGTGCCTGCCGGGGCTCCAGCCGGATCGGGCGTATGCAGCAACGACGCCTGCTACCAGCCAAATTACCGCCAGGTCATGCCGCGCTTAGGTTTTGCCTACCAGGCAAGCGACAAGTTCGTGGTCCGCGGCGGATACGGAGCAACGAGCTTCTATGAGGGCAACTCATCCAACCAGCGTCTCACCGCGCTGATTCCCTTCATTACGGCAGTGAATATCACGGCTGTAACTCCGACCTCGACGACTGCAGGAGCGCCGCGCACAGTCGAGGAAGGGTTCTCAGGGGGTAGCTCGGCTGGCACCGGGTCCTACCAGGTGTATCCACAGAACATACAGCCTGCCTACATACAGGAGTGGAACCTGACCACGGAATTTGCCCTTTCCAACACGGCTTCGCTGCAGGTTGGTTACATTGGCGAGCAGGGCCAGCACATCGAAGACTACGGCAATATCAATCAGTATCTAACCAACGGTGACCCAACCACCGCGCGGTATTACAACAACCCCTACATTGGCATCAATGCTCCGATCGGGGGAGTAGGTTCCCAGATCACCATGATCACGGAATCGCGCGCGATGATGAACTTCAATGCACTGGAGACCACGCTGCGCCAGCGGGTAAGTCACGGGCTTGAATTCACGGTGAACTACACCTATAGCAAGGCAATGACGAATAGCCTGGGTAACTATGCGCTCAATGTGAACGGTTACAGCGGCGCGTTCCAGAACTACTACAACAGCGCTGCCGACTATGGTCCCTCCGGCTACGATGTGACACACAATATCTCCGGAACGGGTGTGTACGATCTTCCGTTCGGCAAGGACAGGATGTTTCTCAATAGCATGAATCGCGTGCTCGACGAAGCGATTGGTGGATGGAAGATCTCCACGGCGGCAGTTGCGTACTCAGGTTTTCCGGAATCGCTCCTCGCCCCCGGCAACAACTCCAATAGCTATGGCAACTCGAGACCCAACCAATACCGCCCGCTGCACATCAAGAATCGAAGCATCAACAACTGGTTCGGCACCGATCCATCGGCGACACCGTGCACCACAGCGGGCGTCGACAACGGAGTCTGCGCATTCGGCGTGCCAGCCTCGAACACATTCGGCACATCGAGCAACGGAGCGGTTCGCGGGCCGGGTTACTTCAATGTGGATATGTCGGCCTTTAAGGAGTTCCGCATTGTCGAGGGGCAGACATTCGGCTTTCGCTTCGATGCCTTCAATGCGTTCAACATCGTGAGTTACGGCAATCCGGACGTCGGCGTAACAGACACTACGTTCGGTCAAATCGCCAGCCAGAATAATATCCGTTCCATCGAACGGCACTTACAGTTTTCCGCTAACTACAGATTCTGAGAGTCGGACCCGTCGCCTGCCCCCTGGGGCAAGCACGGGTCTGTTCGCGTCTGGGTATCAACCGGGAATAAGTAAAGGAAGAAGATTCACCATGGAACTTGAAATCTGCGTCGATTCGGTAGAGTCGGCGATTGCCGCGGAGGCTGGCGGCGCTGATCGCGTGGAATTATGCAGCGCTATCAGCGAAGGCGGCCTGACACCCAGCATCGGTATGATGCGCGCCGTACGAGCCCGCATCGAAATCGGTATGTTTGTGATGATCCGCCCTCGCGGAGGAGACTTCGTCTATTCGCCGGAGGAGTTGAACTCCATGCGCGATGACATTGCCTGTGCCGCCGGCGAAGGCGCGGATGGCGTCGTGCTTGGGTTGCTCACGCCGGAGGGCTCTGTGGACGTAGAGAACACCGGTCTGCTGGCAACACTTGCCGCGCCCATGCAGGTCACATTTCATCGCGCCCTGGACATGACTCGCGATCTCGGGGTCGCGCTCGAAGATGTGGTGCGGACAGGTGCGCACCGCGTGCTCACCTCCGGCGGAGCAAACACCGCGTTGCATGGAAGCAAGCGGACCGCATCTCTTGTGCGCGCAGCCGGCCGTCGTATCCGCATCATGGTCTGCGGGCAGATTCGCCCATCGAACGTTGGCGAGGTTGCCGCCCTCACCGGAGCCCGGGAGTTTCACGCCTCGTTACGCAAGCCGGTCTCTGGTCCCATGCTCTATCGCAACACGGTCATTCAACTGGGCGACGATCATCAAGACGATTACGCCCGCTTCCGCACATTCTCAGAAGACGTGCGGCAGCTACGCGAGGCCCTTGATGCCATTCACGTCTGATTGAAGGCTTCTGCCTGGTTAAGAAGTCCCTCGCATCAGCTTTGCGTCAGAAGCGCTTCTACAGCATCTTGCAGCGAAGCAAACCGCCGGTCGGCCTGCTCCGCGGCTTCGTCTGCGCCGGCCTTTCGCTGCTCACTTCCGCCTTCGATGAAAAGCGTCCGCATCCCCAGCCGTTTCCCGAATTCGATATCCGAAAGGGAATCGCCGACCATCGCACTGGTTGATGCGGTGATGTCAGGGAAAGCGCGCCGCGCCTGCTCAAACATGCCCGGCAGCGGCTTGCGACAGTTACATTGCTCTTTGTTGTGCGGACAGACGTAGAAGGCATCCACGTGCGCTCCGTGGGCCTCCAGCACGCCTTGGAGGTTGTCGTGAATCGCCGCCACGTCCGCCGCCGTATAAAGGCCCAGCGCAATGCCACGTTGATTCGACACCACGATGACGCGCAACCCCGCCTGGTTCAACCGCGCTATCGCCTCGGGAACTCCCGGCAGCACGCGAAAGTCAGCCCACGCCGTCACGTAGCTCCCCTCCGGCATCTTTTCGTTCAGCACGCCATCCCGATCGAGAAAAATAGTGCGAAGGGTGCCTGCCGATGCACTGCCTGCCGAGTCCGCCACCCCGCTATGATAGCAACAACCATCCGCATGCCCGTCAGGCCTGCCAGGCGGTTCAGCGAGGGGGCACAGTGATCGGACAACTGCATCGCGTCATCCACGAAATCGAGGACGAATGGGCTGGAAAACGCCTGCTCGTCGTCGGCGACGTGATGCTCGACAAGTACATCTGGGGCGATGTCGGCCGCATCTCGCCCGAGGCTCCCGTGCCCGTGGTGCGCGGCCTGCGCCAGGATGAGAAGCCCGGCGGCGCGGCCAACGTGGCTATGAATCTGGCCCACCTCGGCGCGCAGACAACGGTGGTCGGCATCACGGGAGGCGACGAAAACGAGCGGCTTCTCGCAGACCGCCTTCGCGCCAACGGCGTCACATCCCATTTCATTGCGTCCGACGGATTTCCGACCATCACCAAAACCCGCATTCTGGGCGGGCGCCAGCAGATGCTGCGCCTGGATTTCGAACGCCTCGGTTCAATTACGCAAACCGCCTTCGATGCTCTCCTGAAAAAGGCACTCGAGCTTTTGCCCGCTTCCCACGCGCTAGTTCTTTCCGATTACGCCAAGGGCGCGATCACGCCGGCAATTTGCCAGTCCCTCATTTCCGCCGCACGCAAACTCGGCATCCCGGTTCTCGTCGATCCCAAGAGCTCCGATTATTCGCTCTATCGCGGTGCCACCACCATCTGTCCGAATCTTGTCGAGCTCGCGGGTGCGGTACGCCTCAATCCCGCCGATCTGGAAGCGGTTCTCACCGCAGCCGAGGCGATGGTCACAGCATTCGACATCGAATTTCTCACCGCGACCCTCAGCGACAAGGGAATTGCCCTGGTGCGCCCCGGCAATCGCCTTGTGGCCCCGGCACAAGCCCGTCAGGTTTTCGACGTTTCCGGCGCAGGCGACACCGTCGTTGCAGTGCTTGCGCTCAGCCTCGCCTCCGGTCTGCAGCCCGAGACTGCCGTGCAACTGGCAAACATCGCCGGCGGCATCGTAGTCGGCAAGGTTGGCACCGTTCCAGTCGAGAAGCACGAATTGCTCGCTGCGTTGAGCCTCGATATCGCCCTCCACGCCGAGGACCGCGTGCTCTCACGCGACGAGCTCGTCAAGCGAGTCGCACTGTGGAAGGCCAACGGCCAGCGCGTCGTCTTTACCAACGGCTGTTTCGACCTGCTTCACATCGGCCACATCACGCTGCTCGAACAGGCGCGCCATTGCGGCGATCGGCTCGTTGTCGCCATCAACAGCGACGCCTCGGTGGGCTGCCTCAAGGGGCCGAACCGTCCCATCGTCGGCCAAGCCGATCGCGCGCGTGTGCTGGCTGCTTTGGCCGCCGTCGATGCGGTCGTGATCTTTGATGAGGCCACGCCGTTGAACCTCATCCTCGCGGTGCAGCCCGATATTCTCGTCAAGGGCGGTGACTACGCGCCAGAGAACGTCGTCGGCGCCAGCGAGGTTCAATCCTGGGGCGGCGAAGTCAAGATCGTTCCCCTGGTTGAGGGCTTTTCCACAACTCGTTTGATCGAAAAAGGCGCGGGCCGCTGATGGTTTGCCCGCGAGATCTGCGGCCCAAATCCCCGAGGCCCGAATACGAGGTGCCCATACGCGAGCGGCCCAGATACAAGCTACCCGGATACAATGGTGGGATGCAGTCCGGTAACCGCTTCCAACCTGCGTTCCAGCCCACTGATCCACAGGCGGGCCGCCGGGCATGAAGCGATTCTTCCGCCTATTGCGTTACGGGTTTCCGTACTCCTTGCAATGGCTGCCTGGCGTTTTCCTTCTAGCCGCCGTCGGCGTACTTGACACCTTTCGCGTCCTTCTCCTGCAGCCTATTTTCGATCAGGTCCTGAGGCCTGATGCACCGGAAGGCCCCATCCTCCTCGGCCTGCCAAACAGCCGTTGGCACTTCGATCTCAGACAACTCATTCCCCACGTCCTGCACATTCACAATGCCTGGGACGTGGTGGCCTTTGCGCTGGTAGTTTCCACTATCCTTAAGGGTCTCTGCGATTATCTGGGCACTTACCTGGTCAATTACGCGGGATTCGGCACGATTACCGACCTGCGCAATCACCTCTACGAAGCCACGATGCGTCGGTCTTCGAGCTTCTTTCACCAGCACCCAACGGGCACCATCCTTTCCACACTCATCAACGACGTTGACAAGGTGCAAACCGCGCTCAGTTCCGTTCTCGGCGAGTTCCTCCAGCAATTCTTCACATTCGTTGTCGGGCTGGTTCTCGTGATCAGACTAGGCGGATATCTCAGCTGGGCGTTGCTGCTCTTTATTCCTGTAGTCGTAACATCCGCGCGGAAGATCGGAAGCGAAGTACGAACCCGTACCCGCACCGGACAGGACAAGCTCGCCGAAATTCAGAACATTCTGCACGAGACTGTCACCGGCAACCGCATCGTCAAAGCCTTCAACACCGAATTGTGGGAGATTCTCCGCTTCAAGTCTGCGGCGCGCCGCCTTTTCCG
>Ga0181535_10005203_pt1 | contig 14043 bp, 10 predicted proteins | sample PEATcosm2014_Bin_44_FD_119774 | JGI IMG/M metagenome (GOLD analysis project Ga0181535, IMG submission 119774) | Peatland microbial communities from MTU Mesocosm Facility, Houghton, MI, USA - PEATcosm2014_Bin17_30_metaG | ecosystem: Environmental > Terrestrial > Soil > Wetlands > Peat | place...
CCAAAGCTGCTATGCTGCGAGCGCTGGAAAAACCGATTTACGCAAGGAGCGGGCTGCAATGTGGTTCCTCGGGATGGATGTGGGCACGGGTGGCACGCGCGCCGTGGTTGTTGACGGGGCAGGCAAGTTGATCAGCGGGGCATCGAGCGAACATGCGCCCTTCCGTACTCCGCATCCAGGCTGGGCGGAACAGGATCCGGCAGACTGGTGGCGCGCCGCGCAAGACGCGATTCAGAAGGCGCTGGCTGCTGCGCCTGAACCGAAGCAGCCGATTGCGGCGATTGGGTTGACGGGCCAGATGCACGGCGCAGTGATGCTGGACGAAAACGGCGCTGTGCTGCGGCCTTCTTTGATCTGGTGCGATACCAGAACCCAGCCTGAATGCGATTGGCTGAACGAAAAGATCGGCTACGAAAGATTGATCGAACTCACATGCAATCCGGCGCTGCCGAACTTCACGTTGACCAAGCTGCTTTGGGTCAAGAAGCATGAACCGGAAATCTTTGCGAAGACGCGGCACATTATGTGCCCCAAGGACTATGTGCGCTACCGTCTCACAGGCGAGTTCGCGATCGACGTGCAGGAGGCTTCGGGGACGCTGCTCCTGGATGTAACGCATCGGCGCTGGTCTAAGGAAGTGGCCGAGGCTGCGGGAATTCCTGAAAGCTGGCTGCCGAGGGTCTTCGAATCGCCCGAGGTTTGCGGGCGCATCAACGAGAGCGCAGCCGGACTAATTGGATTGGCTGCGGGTACACCTGTGGTTGCGGGTGCTGGCGACCAGGGCGCGGGTGCCGTGGGCATGGGAATTTTGCAGCCGGGTTCGGTTTCGGCGACCATCGGCACGTCGGGCGTTGTCTTCGCTGCGACTGCGCAGCCGACGAAGGATCCGAAGGGAAGATTGCATACCTTTTGCCATGCAGTGCCGGGCGTGTGGCATGTGATGGGTGTGACGCAATCGGCTGGACTGAGTTTTCGATGGCTGAAGGAGACATTCTTCGCGGGTCAGGAGTATGACGCATTGACAGCGGCTGCGGCAAAGGTTCCAGCGGGCAGTGAAGGGCTCGAGTGGGCGCCGTATCTGTTGGGCGAACGCACGCCGCATCTGGATCCGGAGGTGCGCGCGGCTTTTGCAAAGATCGGGACGCATCACTCAGCGGCGCATTTTGTCCGGGCGGTGCTCGAAGGGGTGGCGTATTCCTTGCAGGACACGTTCACGCTTTTTGTGGAGTTGGGAATTCCGGTCGCCGCAATTCGGTTGGGCGGCGGTGGTGCACGGGGTCCTTTGTGGCGCAAGATTCAGGCGGGCGTTTACGGGCAGGCCGTTGAGGTGCTCACTGCGGAAGAGGGCGGCGCGTTTGGAGCAGCTCTGCTGGCCGGCGTGGGGGCGGGACACTGGGCCAATCTAGACGCGGCATGCCGGCAGGCCATCGAAGTGGCGCAGCGGATTGAGCCCGACCCTCGCGATCTCGCCGCATACAAGACTGGCTATGCGCAATGGCGCAAGTTGTATCCGGCGCTGAAAACCTTGCGCTAGTCAACTGTGATTGGGGACGGTTCGCCACCTTCAATTCCGCGTTGCAGGAATCTCATTTTGACTGAGAAAGTCGGCGTAGACGAAGCCATCACGATCCACGAGCTCGCCCGCTTCCAACCGCAAACGCGCATCGAACATGGGCCCATCGTAGACACAGGTGTGGAACTCACCCCGCTCGCCGCACGGATCGGCGGAGGCCGGCAAATCGCGAAGCAGTGCATCATCGAATTCGCGGCCGGCAAACGTGGCCGGCAATTGTTTCGTATCCACGCAAGCCAGGCGGGCGCGAAGACCGCCCGCAATCATGTCGCGGGCAAGCTGGTCGGTCGGGATATCCCAAAGCGGAAAAAGCGGCTCGAGTCCAGTTGGCGCGAGCTGCCGCTCGCGATAGGCGCGCACGTCGCGCAGGAAGAGGTCGCCGAATGCGATCGCATCGACATGCTCGCGCATGGCACGATCGCAGACTTCGGTCATTCGCTGCTCGTAGACCTCATTGGAGCAGGGCCAGGGCAATGGAACTACCCATAGAGGCAACTGGGCGGCTTCAGCCTGCGCTTCGAGCACAGAGTGACGCGTGCCGTGCATCGCTACGCGTTGAAATTCGGTGTTGAGTGTCGTCAGCAGGCCGACGATCTCAAGGTCAGGATCGCGTCGCAGAAGGTGGAGAGCCCACGCGCTGTCTTTACCGCTGCTCCAGGACATCAGAACGCGCTTCATCCAGCTAGAATACAAGTTCGTTCAAGCGCCTTGCGCGCTTCGTCGGGCCGGAGCTGGATCATCTCGAACCCGCTTAATTCAATCCCTGCGAGCTCGTCATTTGCAAGAGCACGATGGGTTCCAATGCACAGGCTCCGGTAATCTGCCTTGTGACATTAGTCACAGGGAGGGGTGAATGCTGTCACTGCTCATGTCTCATCGCGAGCGCAGACTCCGTATCCAACAGGTGGAAAAGGCATGGTGCCGGACGGCGCCTTGGCTTTCCGGAATACGAATTCGAGATGCGACCGCGGCAGTTCGTTGATTCCGCGGGAGCAGAGGAGTGCGAAGGAGGCCCTTTCTCAAGGGGCTATGCCTGTTGGTTGAGGTTTCCATGGGTTTTGAAGCCGGGTTAAAAACGATTATTGTTGCGACTGATCTGAGAGGCCGATCGGAAGCGGCTCTTGCGTATGCGCGCAAGCTTGCCTCCGGTTACGGCGCTCGAATTGTGCTCGCTTACGGTCTCGATCCGTTGGAGTATGCCGAGGTAGCTACGGTTCCTGAGAGCGTGCTTGACGAAATATCGCGTGAAGCGCGTGCCGCAGTCGACAAAATGGCCGACGATCTCTCCAGGGAAGGTATTCACAGCCACTCTGAAATTCGTCAGGGAGCTGTGGCGCAGATGTTAGTAGATGTTGCGCGCCAGTACGAAGCCGGGCTGATCGTAATCGGAACGGAAGGCTGTGGAGGAGCCGGCCCGGTCGTGGTGGGAGCCGTTGCCGAGCAATTGGTTCGAAGGTCGCCCTGTCCTGTTCTCGCCGTTGCGGCGGATTGGAATGCCGGCCCATACCGCCCGATACCCGGTGGTCCGATTCTTCTTGCCATGGAGAGGAATGAGGCCACGCGAGCAGCCGGTGCAGTCGCGGGCTCCTTGGCAGAGACTTTTCACCGAACCTTGTTAATGATCCACGCGTGCAGACCCGATGAGGCACCTGCCTTCCTGAATCCAGGCGCGACTGCTCCTGAGGAGTTTGGCATCCCGCACAGAAGTGCATTCCCGATTCGATATATTGTCGACGACGGCGAGCCTTCAGACGCCATCTCGAGAGCCATCGAACTACATCACCCAAGCATCCTTGTTGTTGGAGTGAAACGGACAAGCGAATCGCTTGGTCCGCATGGAACGGCGTTTTCATTACTCGCCACCTCGCGCGTTCCGGTCCTCTGTGTGCCACCGACGGAGTCGGTTATTCCTGAAGCGAATGCAGTTGCATCGGAAGTGGAAGTCAGGTAGAGGCCAGGGAGAGTTGGAACCATGCAATCGGAGAGAAAACCCGAAGTCGGCGAAGCTGCTCCTCGCCCGCTGGCAGAATTGCTGGCCTGCCCCTCCCCAGCTGCAGATCTGCTGAACGCCTCTGCGCAATCTGTCGAGTTTACTTCCGGAGAAACGGTCTTTCGGCAAGGGGCAACATGCCGCGGACTCTATGTGGTTGCCTCAGGACAGCTCCAGCGCAGGGCGGACCGATTGCAGGCGCGAGTCGTCTTGGGTTCAATTCATGCCGGGGAACTTGTGGAACTCGCGGCCGCTCTGGGCAACGGACAGCACACCTACACGCTCGTCGCTCAGTCTCCGGGGTCGCTCATGATGCTTCCGATGGATTCGCTCCATCGGGCGTTTGATATGTATCCTCCCCTACGAATGCATTTGCTGGAGGAGTTGGCGCGTGAGGTTTCGCGCGCCTACGTGTCGTGTTGTGCGACACGGAAGGCTGGAATGCGACGCCGCACAACGAAGATGTCTGTGACCGAGAGCACGGCAATTTAGCACAGCCGATCTCTCAGAGCTGTGTTGACAATCCGCATTTTTTCACATTATTCATCCGATGAAAAGTGAGATATACTTCATGTAGACCTGCGGATAAATTATGGCTGGATTTCACGCACATCACCCACCGGAAGACTGTCTAAATTGCGAACACCGCCATCTTCGGATGTTTTGCAATCTCACTCCGGAGGCGCTCCAGGAATACGACGGCATAGGCATCATGATGAGTCACGCCCGCGGCGCCAAGCTTTTTACCGAGGGCGATCCGGCGCGGAACGTTTTTGTCATCTGCTTCGGTCAGGTGAAGATCTCGTCCACGTCGCGCGACGGCAAAACGATGATCCTCAAAATCGCGGGTCCAGGCGACTTGATGGGCTTAAGCGCAGTGCTGGCCAACGTACCACATGAAGTTACGGCCGAAGCCATAGAACCGTGTCAGGTCAAGACGGTCCGCAAGCAGGAATTCCTGGATTTCCTCAGCCATCACGGGATCGCGAGCATGCACGCGGCACAGGCGTTGTCCGGCGAATATCTCACCGTGTTTCACGACGCGAAGCGGCTTGCCCTGTCTGGCTCAGCCGCTGGACGATTGGCTCGTCTTCTCCTCGACTGGGGCCGATCGGCCGCGAACGGCAAGCCGGAAATCCGATTCACGATGGCACTAACGCACGAAGAAATCGCCAACATGGCGGGCACGTCGCGCGAAACAGTGACCCGGCTGCTGAATCAGTTCCGTCGCGATCAGTGGATTGTGATCAGAGGGTCGAGCATGACGATCATCAAACCCGATCAGCTCGAGCGTCTCACGGCCTAAGCTCCTTCTCATCTGCTTGGAGAACAGTTTGATGCCTTTCTCGAATCAGTCGGGCGCTCCGCGAAGGAGTGGCTGTCGAACAATGTCCTCACTGCCTGAATGCAATTTGTCCACGAAATGAGCAATTCGCGGCTGATGCACACCTTGGGTCATCTGGTAGAAGTGGGTGATTCGCGCGCGCCGGCGCATTTGAAGTGGCGTAGTCCCGAACCGTTTGGCACATTCCCTGCACGCAATCGATGCACCCTTAACGATAGTGACTAGATTCCCCGATATGTTGAAGTGTGTTCCGCAATGGGTTCGACGTTGGCGGAGGGGGCAGTCGATGGGCATCGAACTCGATGAGAGTTCCATTATTAAGGCGAATTTTCAGTTCTGGGAACAGATGCTTGCCATGAAGCTCGATCCCGTGCCCTCTACTGTCGAATTCTGCCTGGAGGCCGGACATGTTTTGGGGAAGGTGAGCCTGTCGGGTGCGTGGAATGGACAGATTGAGATACGAATGGATGAAGGACTGACCCATCAGGCCACGGCAGCGATGCTGATGCAACCATTGGCAGATGTGGTAGAAGCTGATGCGCTTGATGCCGCCAAAGAGATTGCCAATATGATCGCTGGCGTGATCAAGTCCTCGTTGCCGAGACCTTGTGCCATGACTGTGCCTGAGGCCGCGATCAACCTCGAACAATTCTGTGGCCAAATGCGGAATGAGCACTCTGTGTCTGTTGTATTTCAACACGCCGTTGGAACCATGATGGTGCGAGTGCAAATGTTGGAGCCGACCGGCTGAATGGACTCAAGTGACCAACCCAACGGTTTTCAGAGGTCTATTGTGAGATATCGCATCGCGCACTCTTTCTCCCCGGAGCCTCCCCGAAAGAGTGACATTCATCTCGTATTACGGCTTGTTCGCCCTTGGCAAAGGTCACTTTCTCGCGTTTCTTTATTGAATCTTTACGGATTGCGCGGCTATGTTGGGTAATGGTATCCAACCTCACAGCCTGCCATACCTGTAGGCTCCCAAGAAAAAAATAATCATTCGATCGATCTTCTGCGCCTACGCTTGTGTCCGAACTTGGCATTTTTTGGCGCACCCAAATCGACAACTTAACCACCACCTTTTGGAGGACAGGCGACATGCTTTATCGACTTACTCGGAGTGTATTCACCGTAGCCCTGTGGATGCTTGTTGCGCTGCTTGTAGGGCCCGTAAGCAGCAAAGGTCAGACGTTTCGGGGAGGCATCAACGGCACTGTAACCGATGGATCGGGTGCTGTTGTACCAGGCGCAGCCGTAGAGGCCGTGGATACCGCGACTGAAGTGTCGCATAAGACAGTGTCCACGAGTGCGGGAGAATACAGCTTTCAAGACCTGCCACTTGGAACATACAAGGTTACGATCACGGCAAGTGGATTTAAGTCGTCGATAGTATCCAGTGTTCCAGTGACTGCAGGTGTCATCTATACACTCCCGATTAAGCTCAGCATCGAGTCGGCCGGAGAGACGATCGAAGTATCGGCGTCCGGTCTAGCGCTCGACACCACCACGACGACGCAGACAACCGACATCTCCGAAGAGGTTGTGCAGAGCATACCGCTCAACGGGCGCGATTTTACGCAGATGATCGGTATGGCGCCTGGATTTGCCGGTTACGCACTGGGTGGTTTTGGCTCTGTCAATGGGACACGCGGGAACCAGGTGAATTGGCAGATCGACGGAACAGACAACAATGACTGGTGGCACAACATTCCGGCGGTGAACCAGGGTGGTGTCGAAAACATCGCGGGCGTCACACTCCCCATCGATTCGATTGCCGAATTCAGTTTGCAGACGCAGTCTTCGGCAGAAGTTGGCCGCAACCCTGGCGGAAGTGTCAACCTGGTCACTAAGTCCGGCACCAATGCGCTTCATGGATCGATCTATTACTACGAGCGGAACCAGGCCCTGGCAGCCACAAGTCCGTTCAATACTCTGGGAGACTTGCCTCTTGAGAACGTCCAGTGGGGCGCCTCACTTGGTGGGCCGTTCTGGAAGGACCATACGTTCTGGTTTACGAACTTTGAAAAGCAGAAGTTCAATATTGCGACTGGCGACACCGGGTACGAGCCGAACCAGTACTACCAGAACGCGGCTACCGCGCTGCTCACCGCGGCCGGCGTGCCGGTCAACCCGGCCACTTCAAAGCTGCTTTCAATTCTCTGGCCCGCGAGTCTGCTCAGCGGAACAACCCCCGGCGGAATTCAAAATGCGGCCCCGGAGTTTGGCTATAGCTACAACGGGGTTGCCAAAGTAGACCATACGTTCAACGACAAGCACAGCGTTTATGCGCGTGCGTTCATGGGACAAGGCAACCAGACGGCGCCTGTCGGCACCACGGATATCAACCCATATTTCTTCGAAATTGGACCAATTCACGTTTACAATTTTTCGGCCGGACATAACTGGTCGATCACTCCTGCCATCAGCAATAGTTTCACGGCGGGCGTGAATTACTTCCATCAAACGTTTTCCGATGCCAACACCGACTTTGCGAGCGTGGCCGCAGCTGGTTTCATCACCGGCGCTCCATTCCCCAACGCGCCAAATATCGAGATTGGCAACGACTTCGAACCGACAGGCAACACGCCGCCCGAGGGCCGCCAGGACATCACTGGGGTTCTCGATGAGGCACTCAACTGGACGAAAGGTAAGCATCAGCTTCGCCTCGGCGGCGAGTATCGGCGCGCTCAGGTCGATGAGTTTTACCATCGCCATGCGATAGGCTCCTACGTCTTTATCGGAGATCAGGGACCAAACGGCGATGGGTCTGTGCCATGGAATACCACTGATCCCGATGTTGCTGCTCTTGCGGATTTCCTCGCCGGCTACTTGACCAAGGGCAACATTGCCGTGGGCGACCCGGAGCGCACGGTCCTCTCTCACGCGTTTGACCTGTTCGCGCAGGACAGCTATCAGCTGACAACGCAATGGAACGTGAACTTCGGGCTTCGCTACGACTACATGCAGCCAATGAACGACCAGAAGAAGGACCTATCGGTGTTCCGTCCGAATTTAACTCCCACGGGCATTGCCTTCCAAGGTCAGGACATCAGCCAGATCTATGGGAGCGACTGGAACAGCATCAGCCCACGGGTCGGTTTCGCCTATCAGCCGAAGTTTGCGCCCAGCTTCGTCCTTCGCGGCGGCGGTGGCATCTTCTTCGATACGCCAAATGCGAATCCGTTCCTCGACAACCGGCCAGGCAACGAAGCTCCCAACGGGCTCGAAGGCAACCCGGGGGGATCGAGCCCGGTCTTCACGATTACGACCGGGGCTGCAACAATCGTTCCCGGACAGGAGATCATCCCAACCGCGACGCTTGCCTGCCTTGCGACCAACCCTTGCGGCGTCTTCAGCGTTGCACCTGGTTTTCGTTCACCGTATAACGTGAACTTCAATCTGCAAATCGAAAAGACACTCGGCACCAAAGCATTCGCACAGATTGGCTATGTCGGCAGCCAGGGGCGCAAACTTCTCAGCCTGCTGAACATCAATCAGCCGTACCTGGGCGGTGCACCGGGACCGTACAGCGGCAGCTATGCCGGCAACTACTATTCCGACATCAACCAGGTGGAAAGTATCGGCACATCGAACTACAATTCACTGCAAGCGGTCTTCCGCACCACGAGCTGGCATGGAATCACCTCCCAGGCTTCGTACACCGTCGGCCACAACCTGGACGAAGTGACGGCTTACCGAGGCGCATTGCCGCAGGACAGCTACAACTTCAAGAACAATTTGGTTGGAGATCCGGGCGATTACGGAAATTCCGACTTCGACACGCGCAGCGCATTTAAAGGCTACATCAACTACACGATTCCCTCACTAGCGACTCTGAAACTGCTGACAGGCGGATGGGAACTCACGACTGCATTCGCTTTCAACACAGGCCAGCCAATTACGATCTACAACGACGATGATACGAGCGGAACAAACGAATACACGCAACGCGTCAACCAGATTGCGAACCCGTTCGCCGGCGTCAGCCATTCGATCCAGACCAACAGCAGCGGCGGCAAGTATGTGCAGTGGCTCAACCCAGCCGCATTCGAAGAGCCACCCGCGAACACCTGGGGCACAATCGCCCGCAACAGCATTTACGGTCCAGGGTATGGGGACTTTGACCTCTCGGTATTCAAGAACACGAAGTTCAATATCCACGATTTCCCGGTCAATACCCAGTTCCGAGCTGAGATGTACAACCTGTTTAACCGCGTGAACCTCGCGAGCCCCGCCTGCACCCAGCTGTGCAACGATTACTTCGGTTCGGGCTCGGGTTTTGGAACCAGCGGTTCGACCATTGGCGCCGGCAATTTCTCTCCCGGTATCGGGCCGGGCGAACCATTCAACGTACAGCTCGCGCTGAAGATTCTTTTCTAGGCGCGGGTCTGAAATCGTACGCGGCGTCCGGAGCGATCCGGGCGCCGTTGTTTTTTCAAAGCGGGCGAACGCGAAGTTAAGCGAGGAACGCACTGTGCTTCGCAAAAGAGAAAGGCGTCGCTGCCATGAGCGACGCCTTCGCTGTTGGTGCGGATGTTTGTTTATGACAGGTGAGTGAACGGGTGCTCAGCTAAGCGCCACGGCAGCGGAGCCGGCGTGAGTCCAGCCGTCGAAGAACTCATTACTTCCGTGAAGGACTTGCGGAAGGTCATCATCTCGTCGGGCGTTCCGACAGTGATGCGCAGGCTATTGGGCCATGCCGGCCAGATGCGGCCGACAAACATCTCCTTCGAAGCTAGCGCTGCTTGCACTTCCTTACCCGGACGCCGCACGTCGACCATGAAGCAATTGCTTTCCGAAGGCGTAGCCGCATAGCCCTCGCTCTTGAGCCACGCCAGCGTCTGCGCGCGAGTGTCGCCAATGATCTTCTTCCTCGTGGTAACCAGATCCGCCTGGAGCAGGCTCGTCTTAGCTGCTGCAAGTGCCGTGATCGGCAATGCGTTGAACCCTCCATGCACGGAAATCTTCTTCAGAAGGTCGGGACGCCCGACGGCGAAGCCCATGCGGACGCCGGCCATGCCATAGAGCTTCGAGAAGGTGCGCAGAACGATCACGTTCTTGCCGTCTTTCACGAAGTCAAGCGAGCGCGGCGCGTCGCAAAGGTGGATGTAGGCCTCGTCGATCAGCAGGATTGTGTCTTTCGGGGCATTGGCAACCGCATACTCAATATCCGTCCGTGAGGTGCAGGTTCCAGTCGGGTTGTTGGGATTGCAGATGTAGATCACGCCCGGATTGGACGAGGCAGCGAGCATCGCCTTGATATTGTGCGACGCCTCGCCTTTGGGATCGGAAAGCGGTACCTTGAGAACCTCCGCGCCCGCAATCTTTGCTGCCCAGGTCGGAGCTTCGTAGCCGGGATCCGCAACCACCAGTGGCCGGCTCTTGTCGGTGAATGTGAGCACGGTATAGTGAAGCGGCTCGCTGGAACCTGCGTATGCCGCGACCGACTCCGGATCGAGGCCTTCAATCTTGGCGAAGGTATTGGTCAGATCCTCCTCCATGTCCATCAGGTAGCGGCCACCTCTGGGGACGATGTCGATCATTGCCTGGCGTGCCGCGTCACAGGGTCCCATGGGATTTTCGTTGGCGTCGATGTGGATGCCAATGTTGGGGTCGCTGAAATGTGGTCGCTGGGCCAGTGCGAGATGGGCTTCCGTGAGGATGGGCATGCTTGCCACGGCCGAGGCGCCTGCGGCATAACGGAAGAAGGTACGCCGGGAAAAGCCACTACAACCGATGGGATCTTCAGAGGTCTGCATGGAATTGACTCCTTTGGACGGAATTGGGCTGGGCTGGTAGTTGCCGTGAATGTCCTTGAGCCGCGACGGATGGACAATTGATGCGACTGAGGCGACGGAGACGGGGGAAAATGGCGTCCCATGTCTCAAGTTATCCTCGAAACTTGGCAAAAACAAGCGGTAAATGCGTAAGGAAACGCGCATTTTTATTATGCCAATCGCGATTCTCATTTTCGGGGAGTGCGATTCTTCGAGTTGAGTTTTGAAGGTGCAGGCTCCGAACTGCCAAGGCGGTGGCGCTCGCGCAGAGATGGGGGTGCGTGGAGGAATGATCTGGGGCCGAGGACGGCGGAGCGAGTGATCTGACGCGTATTGTCTTGCGGGCCGTCTATGGTACACTTCGTCGGGAAAACGCTTACCAATGTGTGGGGGGAATCGTAATTTTCCCGCCGCTTTGGCTGCCAACTTTTGACGAATCAATGATGATTGCAAATTTAGCGCGCCGCTCTTTGCCGCTTGACAACTCTGGTAGTAAACCCATTTACTTAGGGCGAACATCCGGGGGCTTGCGGATAAAATATGCCTCTGATCAGGTGACGCAATGTTCGGATCTGTCCCGTTTCACGCCGGTACACTAACGCCGGCGCTCCTTGCCTTCGCCACATCGCCGCTCGCACGGCTGCGTCCGCTTGACGTTGCCGTTGTCGCGATCTACTTCGTGATGGTCATTTGGATCGGCTTCTATCTGAAGCAGAAGGCCAACACGAGCGAAGAGTTCTTTATGGCTGGGCGCGAGATGACCGCCTGGATCGCTGGGTTGAGCTTTGTTTCGGCAAACCTCGGCTCACTCGAACTGATGGGTTGGGCCGGTTCAGCATACCAATACGGCATTCTCGCCGCGCACTGGTATTGGATAGGCGCCATTCCCGCCATGCTCTTTCTCGGCATGGTGATGATGCCTTTTTACTACGTCTGCAAAACGCATTCCGTGCCCGGATACTTGAAGCTTCGCTACGGGCAGGGCGCGAGCGTGGTGGCGGCCTTCTCGTTCGCTTTCATGACCGTTTTGATGAGCGGTGTGAACATGTTCGCGATGGCGGAAGTGATGAAGGTTGTTCTTGGCTGGGACTTGAACTTCTCGATCATTGTCTCGTCCCTGGCTGTGGCTGCCTATGTCGCACTCGGCGGGCTGCGCTCAGCTATTTTCAACGAGGTCCTGCAGTTCATGTTGATCTGGGGCGGCGCTTTGCTGGTGCCGATTCTCGGCTTGATTCAGGCTGGTGGCTGGAAGGGATTCCAGGCAAAGTTGGCGCATAACATCGCGATCGGCGCTATCCCAGCAGGCGACTATACGCATATGTGGCGCAGCATGGGTCACTTTGCCGACAATCCAATGGGCATTCATTGGACCGGCATCGTCTTCGGCCTCGGATTCGCCATTAGCTTCGGGTACTGGACGACTGATTTTCTGGTGGTGCAGCGCGTGCTCGCCGCCAACAGTCTGCGATCGGCGCGTATGGCGCCTGTGATCGGATCGTTTTTCAAAATGGCCGTCCCGTTCATCGTGATTTTGCCCGGACTGCTGGGGCTGGTCGTACTGCAAAATCCCGATGGAAGCTTGATGAAGTTGGTGGGCGAAAACGTTGTCGCGGCAAATCCGGGTGCGGGGTTGCATAGCTACAACGAAGTTTTGCCGCTGATGATGGTGCGCTACTGCGGCCCCGGTCTGCTGGGACTTGGAATTACTGCGCTGATTGCCGGATTCATGAGCGGTATGGCAGGCAACGTGAGCGCATTTTCCGCTGTGTGGACCTATGACATTTATCAGCCCCTGATTGTGAAGAAGGCGCGCGATGAGCACTATGTCGCGGTCGGACGCTGGGCCACAATTCTCGGCGTGGTTATCTCGATTGGCGCCGCATATCTCGTCATGAATGCCAAGGGCATCATGGACTATGTGCAGGCGCTGTTCAGTTTCTTCATTTCGCCGTTGCTTGGCGCGGTGCTGATGGGTATGTTCTGGAAACGCGCCACCAAAGCGGGCGGCTTCTGGGGACTGCTGCTCGGCACCCTCACCTCGATTGGTTTGTGGGCTTGGGTGAAAATCGAACCTTCCGCGTTGCGGTATGTTGCGCTATCTCCTGATGCAAAGGATATGGCCGAGAACATGTACCGCGCCCTCTGGTCAGTCTGTGTCGCTGTGATCGTCGTCTTTGTGGTAAGTCTCTTCGGCAAGGCTCGCCCGGTGGCAGAGCTCAACGGGCTGGTTTACGGCGCCACCCAACTGCCGGCCGAAGAGCCTGTTCCTTTCTATAAGAACGAATGGTTTTGGCTGGTGCTCGCGATCATCGGCTTTCTGGCCCTCAACATCTATTTCTGGTAAGGAGGCTGCGCTTGCATTCCTCGGGAATTTCAATCTGGTTTTTCATTGGAGTTCTACTCACCATCTATGGTGGGCTGATCTTCACTTATGGCGTCTACGAATGGATGAGTGGCAGCTACCCGCTGGGTGTGCAGCTTACGGCTCTGCACACGCCTGTGTGGTGGGGTGCATTTCTGTTTCTCGTCGGAGTGTTCTATTCAGTAAGGTTCCGGCCTGGCCGCGCCAGTAGCTAAAAGTCAGAACACGGCCCCTGGATGGCCGAGCGAGGAATTGAACAAGTGCGTCAGGCGATGTTTGGCGTGAGTTGCAGTTGAAGATTTAGGAACGTTCGAGCCGTGAAAGCGGCAAGGCTTGAAGGAGTGTAAAGATGGCAGCGCAAAGAACCATGACATTTGGGGTTGTTGTGGGTAATCGTGGATTTTTTCCGGATCATTTGGCCAAAACAGGCCGCGAAGAAATCATTTCCGTTTTAGAGGCAGCAGGCGCGAAGGCGATTGTCCTGAGCCCTGAAGAATCCAAATATGGCGCCGTGGAAACGTACACAGAATCGCAGCGCTGTGCCGAGTTGTTCAAAAAGCATGCGGAGGAGATTGACGGCATCATTGTAACCCTACCGAACTTTGGCGAAGAGCGCGGCATCGTGGATGCGATTCGGCTTTCCGGTCTGAAGGTTCCCGTGCTGGTGCAGGCCACGCCCGATCGGTCCGATGCGATGACGATCGCGACGCGGCGCGACAGCTTCTGCGGCAAGATGAGTGCGTGCAACAACATGATGCAGTACGGCATTCAGTATTCGCTGACGACTTTGCACACAGAGAGCCTGGCGTCGCCTGAGTTCAAGGCCGATCTTGAGTGGTTCTCGCAAGTCTGCCGGGTGGTGAAGGGACTGAAGAATCTGCGCATCGGCGCGATTGGCGCGCGTCCCACGGCCTTCAATACGGTTCGCTATTCCGAGCGCATCTTCGAGACCAGTGGCATTACGATCGAGACGCTCGATTTGTCGGAAGTCTTCGG
>Ga0181535_10005205_pt1 | contig 14042 bp, 13 predicted proteins | sample PEATcosm2014_Bin_44_FD_119774 | JGI IMG/M metagenome (GOLD analysis project Ga0181535, IMG submission 119774) | Peatland microbial communities from MTU Mesocosm Facility, Houghton, MI, USA - PEATcosm2014_Bin17_30_metaG | ecosystem: Environmental > Terrestrial > Soil > Wetlands > Peat | place...
GCGGCAGGCGCAGCCGGCGCGGCGGCGGGCGCGGCCTGAGCGGTAGCAGCCGGTGCAGCGGCTGATTGTCCGTCTTGCGGTGTTGTCGGCGTCTGCGTGTCTGACGGCGTGCCTGTCTGCGCGGCTGCAGCTCCAGCGATCAGGCATGTTGCGACAAGAATTCTTGCTCCGTGGTATCGCATCATGATCCTTTCGTTTTCTTGAATTGGACCAGCGAGCGGAGCTGGAATAGTCCAAGCCTGCGAACACTGGGCAAGCTTGTACTTTAGTGAATGTACATTTTTACGACTTTTTGATGCCAGAAGCGAATAGATAATTTCTATCGCTGAGATTCCAAAATTTAGCCTCCGCTTATACCGCAAGCACATCCGCCAATCAGTTATGCTGTAACCAGTTGCGTTCTATGCGCCTTGCAGGATTTCTGTTGCTGGTTTCAGGCTGGGCCATTGTATTGGCGGCCTTCGCATTGTTAGGAGCCACAACGCCGCGCGCCGCATTTGTTGCGGCCGGCGTCGCAATTGAGATGCTGGGCCTCGGCCTGGCGGGCCGCACTCACGTCTCGAATCGCGAGGCCAAACGATGAGTCCGGCAGCGCCGGCGCTCATGGAAACAACCACCACCGTGATGGTAGTGGCATGTCTGCTGCTGATTCCGCTGGCGATCGCCGGCATCGCTCTCGTCAATACCGGGCTCGGGAGATCGCGCAGCGCGTCGCACTCCATGCTGGCTACGCTTTGCGCAGTATCGGCCGCGGCGGCGGCCTACTTCGTTTGCGGCTTCGCCGTTCAGGGCTTCGCCGGCGGACCCGCGCATACGATCAGCGCCGCAGGCCGGCAATGGAATTGGATCGCGGCCCAGCCGCTGTTCTTGCGCGGACTGCCGATCGACGGCTCTCCCGCCTCTCTCATCCTCTGGTTGCAGATGTTCAGCGTCGCTCTGGCGGCGCTGATCCCACTCGGCGCCGGTCTGGACCGGTGGCGGCTGGGCGCCGCGTCGGCTTCCACGGCACTGCTGGCCGGCCTGATCTATCCGCTATTCGCGCACTGGGTGTGGGGCGGCGGCTGGCTGGCGCAGATCGGCTACCTCGATGCTGCCGGCGGAGGTCCGGTGCAGGCGATGGGCGGCCTCTCGGCGCTTGCCATCGCCTGGATTCTGGGGCCGCGCCGCGGCAAGTATTCGAGCGAGGGAGGACTCCCCGCCGCCATTCCCGGGCACAACGCGGTGCTGGTGTTGTTCGCCTGTTTTCTGGCCTGGGCGGGATGGCTGGGGCTGAATGGCGCGGGTGCGCTGCTCTTCGGCGGCGCCCCGGTGGGCGCTCTGGTGCTGGTGGAATTGAACACGACTCTTTCCGCGGCGATGGCGTGTCTGGCCGCGGCCGCCATCACGCGCGCCCGATTCGGCCGGCCCGATGCTTCCCTATGCGCCAACGGGTGGATTGGCGGACTGGCGGCATCCAGCGCCGGATGCCTCTTCGTGACTCCCGGCGTAGCGGCGCTGGTTGGCCTGGTGGCCGGCGCGCTGGTCGTATTTACTGTCGAGTGGCTGGATATCCACGCCGAAATCGACGACCCCACCGGCTCGATTTCCGTGCACGCGGTGGGCGGCATTTGGGGCGTGCTGGCGCTGGGCTTGTTCGCCCGTTCCGGCGTTCCGGCGCAGCCGATTGCGCAAATCGCCGGCGTTGCCACGCTGCTGGGTTTCGTGCTGCCCGTGGTTTACGGTCTCAACTGGCTCCTCGACCGGCTGACCCCGCAACGCGTTCCGCCCGAGGCCGAACGCCAGGGCCTCGACCTGCACGAACTCGGCGCGGGCGCTTATCCGGAATTCGTCATCCACCGGGAGGACTTCCTGCAAAGGTAATGGGTTCCCGCGCGGCCAGCGGGTCGCTGACCCGGAATCCACACTGGACTGATTTATGCGTACTCGCCTCGATCGTGCTCATCGCGCCGCGTCAGTAGCCCTCGGCCTGCTCGCGCTCGGCGGCGTGGGCGCTCTCCTTTTGTGGCACGCCTTCCCGCAACGCTTTCCTGCCAGATCTCACGACGTGCTCGGCGCATTTCCACTGGCGATGATTGCCATCGCTTACCTGGTCTATCAAAGCGCGCACCGGCCGTCGTCTCGGGAATGGCTGAAGGCGATCCTGCTGGCGGCCGCGTTCGTTTTCTGGGCGGCCAACCAACTCTGGCCGGACATACCCCAGGCGGTCCTCTTCAACGACATCGCGGTCGGCCTGTTCGTGCTGGACGTGCTCCTGGTGATGATCGGCTGGCCGCCGGCCGCTGAGGATGAATCCTTCGGGGAAACGCACACCGGCGAGGAAGAGACGCGATAGGGGCCTTGTCTTACGCGGGATTGGAAATCTGCGCGATGCGGACCTGCCGCTGGAAGTCAGCGAGCATCGATTCGTCCAGCCGCACATCGGTGGGGCGCTTGACGAGCGTCGTCATGTGGTCTATCTTGTCCTGCAGCTTCAACAACGCGTAAAACAGGTTCTCGGGACGCGGCGGGCAACCCGTGACATAGACGTCCACGGGAACGATCTTGTCCACGCCCTGCAGGACCGCGTACGTGTTGAACGGGCCGCCCACGCTGGAACAGGCGCCCATCGAAATGCACCACTTGGGCTCTGGCATCTGGTCCCAGATACGCTTCAGCACCGGCCCCATCTTGAGCGTCACCGTGCCGGCGACGATCATCAGGTCAGACTGGCGGGGGCTGGGACGGAACACCTCGGCGCCGAAGCGCGCGATATCGAACCGCGAGGTGGACGACGCAATCATCTCAATCGCGCAGCAAGCCAGGCCGAAAGTAAGGGGCCACAGCGACGACTGGCGAGCCCAGTTGAACACATGGTCGACCGAAGTGGTGACGATGTTGCGCTCGAACTGGTTATGCAAGAAAGCGGACACTGCGCGGCTCCCCTGTAACTGAGTCTCCTGTGCTTAAACCGGATTGTACCATCCCCCCAGCCATCCCGGAGCCGAGCGGACTGGCAAGCCGATCGCCGGATGTGCGCCGCCTGCGGACCGCTCAAGGCCAACTTGTTGCAGCGAATGTACCGGCGTATCGTGGGCTCATGGGCACCGAGGAGAACATTTCCCTTATCCGCCGCTTTCTTGAGGCATGCGCTCGAGCCGAACCGGAGGAGTTCGCTAGTTACTTTAGCGAGGATGCGATTTGGTGGAACGCCCCGTGGGAACCTGTCGAGGGTCGTGAGTTGATCCGCGAGACGCTGCGACGGGGAGCGGCGAAGATGGCTGCCTTGCCGTGGGAGATACGCCACATCATGGCTGATGGCGAGGTCGTGATGGTGGAGCGCGTAGACCACTTTCTGGCTGAAGGAGCACGCGTCAGCGTTCCGTGCATGGGCATCTTCGAGCTGCGCGACGGAAAGATCTTTGCCTGGCGCGACTACTGGGATCTTCGTCAGTTCGAGCGCCAGCTAGCCGCCACACCTCCGCAGGAGTGACATTGGGGGCCCCGGCATCACATGGCCGCGGTAGCGCCGAGCTTGTGCAGCTCCAGCACCATGTCGCCCGCCGGGTCGACGTGAAACGCCGGAGCGAAGCGCACGCCCCACAGAAACTCGTCGTGGCGGTAGGAGTGACGCGAAATCACGGTCTGGCTGAAGGTGTCGTCGTACGCCTTGATGAGGATAATCAGCTCCGCCTGCATAGCGGCCAGGTCCGCCGCGGTCTTTCCATGCAAGGGGCTGTGGCCGTCGATGGGATGCACCACCGTCCAGGTGAGCGCGAGGAACAGGACGCTGGGGCGCTCCAGACTCAACTGGTGGTAACGGCGGACGGGTTTGCCGTCCTCCTGCTCGACGGTCATCAGCAGAACCTGCGCCTGCGCCTCCACCAGGGAGTTGGTGCGGCGGTTGACAATGCGAAACTGGAGGCTGCTGCCGTCCTGGTAAGGCGCGACCAAAGCGTTCTCGCTGAACCCCAGGCGGGCCGAGGGCCGCGAGACCCGCCCGAAGAGCAGGCCCGTCGCCACCGCAAAGCCGAGAACGCCGACCAGCGATTCGAATGCCGCGATGGAGTTCGCCGCGGTGGTCTTAGGGAAAATGTTGCCGTAGCCGACGGTGGTGAGGGTGTGGGAGCTGAAGAAAAACGTGTTCAGAAACCGGCCCATGGCGGTAGCGGCGTCGGCGCCCTCCAACTGACCGGGGCCGAGGACGAAGAATCCCAGCGCGAAAATCGTGTTCGCGGCCACGTAGCCCAGGAACAGCGTCAGCAGAAAGGCCGGCCAGGTCATGTTGATCAGGTGCAGATAGGGATGAAAGTCGCGCCAGGTGGCGCCGCGGCGCTGCACGTTCAAACTACCGTCCTGGTTGATGACGCGGCGGTAAGGCGCGGTGAATTGTTGGGTCAGCCCGGGGTCAAAGCTGGGTTTGTGCATAGCCATCAGATTACGCGAAGCGGGCAAAAGGTGCGCGGCTGCCGCGCCGGAGGCGCTGCCGGGGAACGCGGTACCATGGACCGCATGGCCGGCGAAACGCGCGAACGCTTGATCACCCTGCGGAACGGGCTGCTCCGCCTGCACAAATCCCTGATGGACCTGGAGCGGGCGGCCTACGAGCGCGACGTGGAGCGCATCACGTCGTCGGGCCAGTATCTCAACCTGGTCCTGAACGACCCGTGGTTCAGCTGGCTGCGCGAGCTGTCGCAATTCATCGTCCTGGTAGACGAAACGCTCGCCCAGGAAGAACCGGTTGGCGCTGAGGAGGCGGCCCGCCTCATCACCCAGGCGCGCGCACTGGTGGCGCCGGCCGAGAACGGAGAGCGCTTCGGACGCAGCTACTGGCAAGCCATGCAGCGCGATCCGGGCGCCGTACTCGCCCATGGCGACATGATGCGAGTCTTCAGCGAGTTGGCGTAGACAGATTCGAGGTAGGACGGACGATCATTTTGTCGTCTGTCGACGCAATCGAGAAGCAATGACAGACCACGAAAGGCGATGGTCTGTCCTACATCACCATCAGCAGCAGGCGCGACGGGTGCTGGCGATCGTGGTAAATGGTCTGATTGGCCTTGACCATGCGCGTTTCGCCGGCGACAGGGGCTCCGGTGTTGGGATTGCGGTCGAAGCGCGGGAAGTTGCTGCTGGAAATCTCGGCCCGGATGCGGTGCCCCTTGAGAAACACGTTGCTGACGATGCCGGCGTCGAGCGTGACCTGGTATACCTCGCCGGGCCGCACCGGTTCGGGCTTCTCGAGCGAGCTGCGGTAGCGCAGCCGCAGAATGCCGTCGGTCAGGTTACGCGCGTAGCCATCGGGGAACACATCCACCAGCTTGGCGGTGAAATCCGTATCGCGCTGGCTGGTGGCCAGATAGAGCACGGCTTTCACCGGTCCCACCACTTCCAGGTCCTGTTCCAGCGGCCGGGTGCTGAAGACCAGCACATCGCGGCGCTCCTCCACCGGGCGCTGATCCATCGGACCCCAGGGAAAAACCCGCGGATTGCAGCAGACGGCGCCGCCGCGCGTGGGCACGGGGTCGCGAGGATCGAAGGTAAAGCGATCGGGCGCGGCACGGGGGGGCGGCGCGTCGTCCAATACGCCGTCGCCCTCCACGGTGTTGGCATGGCCCTGGCTGGTGAGATAGAGGCTGCGGGCGCGGGCGCGCTCCGGCGGCCACTCGCGTTGATCCAGCCACTTATCCGCGCCCATCACAAAGATGCGAACCGGTGCGCTGGAGGCAATGCGCGTATCCTTTCCATTGAGCCACTGGTCGAACCAGTCGATCGCCAGGCTGCGCACAGGAACGGCGGACTCAGCGCCGAAATCCGCCTCGGCGAACCTGGCCGACATGTTGTGCGGCCAGGGCCCGATCAAAACGTGATTCAGCCCCGAGCTCTTATGGAGATCCGCGAACGCTTCCAGGTCGCTTTCCGCGAAGTTGTCATACAATCCGCCAACCGCGAACACGGGAACGCGAATCTTGTCCAGGTGCTCGCGCGTGCTGACGGAGCGCCAGAAGCCGTCGTAGGCTGGGTGGGCCAGCGCCTGCTGGAACATACCGGAGACGCGGCCGGTGGCAGCGACATCGGCGGTGCGCAAGGGCAGATGCCAGACGAAGGCATTGAAATCGGGGTGGTAGCCCGGTGTTTTGAGGTTCTCCGCCATCCATTCCAGCCGGTTGCCCAGTTTCATGGCGCCGCCGGTGGAGTAGAATCGGTCGCGGTAATCGTCGTCGCCGGCGACGACCGAGAAGATCGCTTTCAGGTGCGGATTGGCTGCCAGGGCCGCCTTCCATTGCACAATGCCCAGGTAGGAGCCGCCGGTCATGCCGATCTTGCCGTCGCACCACGGCTGGCGCGCCATCCAGTTCAGCGTGTCGTCGCCATCGGCCGGCTCCTGCGTGAGCGGTTCAAACTGGCCTTCGGATTCGTAGCGGCCGCGTACATCCTCCACCATCACCGCGAAGCCATGTTCCAGCAGCGCTTGCCAGTTCGGCGAGAGTTCTTCCCCCTTGCCGTAAGGAGTGCGCACCAGGATGGCCGGCACACGCGCGCGTTCCGACGGCAGAAAGACGTTGGCGTACAGGCGCACGCCGTCGCGCATGGGGACGGCCACGTGCGGCAGCTTTACGCTCTGCTGGCGCTGCTGGGCGCCGAAGACAGCGGCGCAGACGGTGATGAGGCACAGCACTCGCACAACAAGTCCCAATACCGTTTTCCGGCCAGGTCCACCCGATGGCGCGTCTGAATGTGCCCGGCCCCCCGTAGGCCAATGGCACGCGCCACCTCAGACATCGATGTTAGCAAAACCATGTGCTCGTACAACGATCGCCGTTCACCCGGGCCGGGCGTTACACGCACCACGGCGCCTTCGGGGAGGCGGGTGCACTCGGGTGAATCCGTCACCAGCACCGGTTTGCCGATGCCCATCAGCCGGATGGTGATGCCCGATGTTTCCCCCGCCGCCGGATGGCGCAAGTTGATGCACGCGTCCACCGCGCTGGCCGCCAGCCAGAAGTCCGCGCCGGGCAGGTAGGGCAGGCGGCGGATGGCGGGCGACGACAGAAGCGGTGCGGCAGCGCGTTCCAGATCGCTCGAGACGAAAGCGCCGGCCACCAGCAGCATGGCTTGCGGAAGGTCGCGCGCCACCGAGTTGAACACGTCGAGAACCTGCAGCAGGCGCTTCGGCTCCCGCAAATAGCCAAATACGCCGAACAGGAACGCGCCGGGCGGCACGCCGAGCTGCGCCCGGAAGCGCAGGGCCTGCGACACCGACGGCAGTTCCGGGGGCACAAACAGGTGCGGAATCTCCACCACGCGCACCCGGGGTGCATGGCGCCATACCATTTCGGCAGCCGCGGGGTTGTGCGCCACCACCGCCAGAGCCCGCTCGGCGGCGCGCCGCAGCATGGGGAATTCGAAATAGCGCGGATCGACGCCGGAGGCAGCGCGGCCCTGCCACAATTCGCGGCCTAGCCCGCGGTTCCATTCGCCATAGTTGTAAACGAACTCCTCCGTGTATGCCGCTTCGTCAAGCTTGCCGAGGTAGAAGTGGTGCAGCACCGCATCGTGCAAGACCACCACGCCGGGCTGCTCCAGCGCCCGGCGGTAGACCGCTGCGTGCAGCGCGTTGTTACCCAGGTGATAGAGCGCCACATCACAGCGCCTCGGTGCCACCTCCACACGGCCGCGGCGCCGCAGATCGGCCAGCAGCGCTGCCGCATAGTCTGCTACGCCGGTGCGCGCCGGCGGAAGGGGTGCGTAGAAACCGGTGGTCACGCTTTTTTCCGTGCGCCGAACAGCGCCGTGCCCACCCGGACGCAGGTGGCGCCTTCTTCGATGGCGGTCTCCAGGTCGTGCGACATACCCATGGAAAGCCCGCTGAGCCCGTGCCGCTCAGCCAGCTCGCGCAGGCGGCGGAAGTGGGGCCGCGCGGCTTCCGGGTCGTCCGACCAGGGCGGCATGGTCATGAGACCGGTCAGGGTGAGGTGAGGGCATTCGCGAACCGCGGCGATCAGTTCGGGCAGCTGGGCGGGATCGGCCCCGCTCTTGGCTGCTTCTTCCGAGAGCTTGACTTCGAGCATCACTTCCAGCCTGTGGTCCGATGACTCCAGGCGCCTGGCCAGCTTCGGCGAATCCACCGTCTGAATGGCATCGAACAACTCCGCTGCGACGCCAGACTTATTCGATTGCAGGTGGCCAATGAGGTGAAACCGCGCTCCCGCCAGATCCCGCACGGTGGGCGCTTTGGCGGCGAATTCCTGCACGTAGTTTTCGCCGAACTCGCGCAGGCCGAGGACATATGCCTGTTGAATGGCCGCCGCCGGAAAGACCTTGGTGACCGCCAGCAGCATGATGCCGGCAGGGTCGCGGTGCGCCCGCCCGGCCGCAGCTTGGATGCGCGCCCGGACCACCGCCAGCCTCTCCGCCAGAGTCTCTGCCGCCGGTTGCACGTTCCAGTATGCCACGCCCGCGACAGGCCTCTCTGTCCCAGGCGTCGTTTCGCGCGCCGCCGTTCGCTACAATCAGTCTTTCCAGCAAGACCGTGGCCAACCCGCCCCAATTCGCCGCCGTGAATTCCGCCTCAACTACTTCCGGAGTTGCGCCGTCTTATGGTTGGTACCCGTTGATGCGGATCTATGCGTGCGCCCTTTTTCTCCCGGCCCTGCTCGGCCTGGCAGCGTGCGGGCGCACCGACCCGCCGGCCGTCCGCGCCGCCTCCGGCCCTCCCGCCACCTCCGCCCCTCTGCCTCGGGAGACTCGCATTACGGGCAGCGTGGAAGCCGTGCACTCCTCCAAGATCCTGGTGCCACAGATCTACGGCCAGGGCGGAGCTCTCACGCTGACTTCCTTTATTATCAACGGCTCCCACGTGCACGAGGGCGATCTGATCGCTACCTTCGACGCCACCCAGCAGGTGGACAACGTGCGCGACGCCCAGGCTAAGTTCGACGATCTGGGCCATCAGGTGGACCAGAAACGCGCCCAAAACCATGCCGACGCCGAGAAACGGGCTTCGGACCTGCAGCAGGCGGAGGCCGACCTGGCCAAAGCCGAGTTCGAGATTAAGAGAGGTCCGGTTCTCAGCGAAATCGACCGCCTCAAGAATGAGCAGCGCGCCGCGATTGCGCGCCTCCACGTCGACAGCCTCAGGCGCTCCAACGCGCTTCACGATCAGGCAGATGCCGCCGCGCTGCGTTACCTGGAACTGCAGCGCGACCGGCAGAAGGTCACGCTGGAGCGCTATCAGAACAACATCCGGCTGCTGGAAGTGCACGCGCCACTGGCCGGCATGGTGGCCCACGAAATGGTTTTCCGCAACAATTCGATGGGCCATGCGCAGGAAGGCGACCAACTTTATCGCGGCCAGCCCCTGGTGAGCATCTTCGATCCCACCGAGATGGTAGTGCGTTGCACGGTGGAGGAACCCGACGACGTCAACCTGAGCCCGGGCGCCACCGCCGTGGTCTATCTCGATGCGTATCCCGAACTGGTTCTGCCGGCGCATCTGGAATCCTCCAGCCCGGTGGCGGCCTCTGCTCTGGGGAGCCCGATCAAGACCTTCGTCGCTCTGTTCAAGCTCGACAAGACCGACCCGCACATTCTGCCGGACCTGTCTGCCGCGGTTGTCATCCAGCGGACGGCGCCGGGAGCGGCCGGAGGCGCCGAATGAGCCGCCCCAGAGTGCGCGTCTGGTTCGGCTTGTTGGCAGCCATTGCGGTGGTGGCTGCCGCGGCTCTCGGCATCTATCGCCTGACCCGAGTGCAGGCCAGCGAGTCGCTTCCCGTCGCCGCGGCGCGCAAAGGCGACTTTCTGGTGATCATCCGCGCGCGCGGCGAGCTCAGGGCAGAACGCTCGGCTACCATCTACGCCCCCATCGTTCCATCGCTGCGGATCGCGTCGCTGTCTCCTTCGGGGGAAACGATTGCCCGCGGCCAGCTCGCGGTCAAGTTCGATTCCAGCGCTTCCGAACAGCAGTTGCAGCAGAAAGAGGCTGCCTTGCGCCAGGCTCAGGCCACTCTCGACCAAGCAGTGGCGCAGGCCAAGATCACCGAAGAGCAGGATCAGAGCGATCTTGCCGACTCCCGCTTCACGGTCGAGAGGGCTCGCCTGGAGGCCTCCAAAACCGAAATTGTCAGCCGCATCCAGGGTGAAGAGGACAAGATCGACCTCGGCATGGCCGAGGAAAAGCGCAAAGTGGAGCAGGCCACCGTCGAGTTGCACCAGGCCGCCAACCGCGCCAAGATCGGCTCCGCCACCCGGCTGCGCGATCAGGCGCAGAACGACGTCAACATTACCCGCTCCCGCATCGCCCAGATGGAAATCCGCGCCCCGATCGCGGGGCTGCTCATTTTCTTAACCAACTATTCCCAGGGGTGGATGAACGCCAAACCCTATAAAATCGGCGACAACGTTTGTTCCGGGTGCCCGATTGCGGAGATCCCCGATCTCACCACCCTCGAGATGGACGGGAAGATCGAAGAGACCGACCGCGGCCGGATCGCCGAGGGCCAGGACGTCAAGGTTCATATCGATGCGCTGCCCGAATTGTCCGTCCCTGCCAAGGTCGGATTGATTTCGCCGCTGGCGGAACTGAGCCACGACTGGCCGCCGAGCCGCAGCTTCCGCGCCCACGCGCCCATCGGCCACCCCGCCGCGAACCTGCGTCCCGGCATGAACGGCGGCATGGATATCGTGATCAGCCGGATCCCCAACGCCATCAGCATCCCTGCCAAAGCCCTGTTCACCAGCCAGGGAAAGCCCATCGTTTACATCGCGCGCGGCGGCAGCTATCGCCCCGCCGAGGTCCAGGTGCTGGCGCGCGATCCGGATGAGGTCGCCGTTTCCGGCATCCCCGCCGGCGCGCTGGTCACGCTGGTGGATGCGGCCCGCCAGGAGGCGAAGAAATGAAGCTGCGGCTGCTGGTTACCGCCGTCGTGCTGCTGGTCCTGGGCGCAGGAGCGTGGGGCACGAGACGGTTTATCCGCCTCTCCGCTCCCCGCTCCCTCGCTTCCGAGCTGCCTGTCACCAGGGTCAAGCGGGGCCGCGTTGTCATCGCCGTGACCGCGCGGGGAGAGCTGCAGGGAGGCAATTCCGAAATGCTCGTCGCTCCGATGACCGGGGTCGATAGCATGCCCATCACGTTCCTGCGCCGCCCCGGCGAGCTGGTCAAGGCAGGTGACGACGTGGTGCAGTTCGACACCACCCAGCAGGAGTTCAATCTGCGCGAGGCGCAGGCCGATTTCGCCGAAGCCCAGCAGCAGGTGATCCAGGCCGACGCCACTGCCAAGGCGACCGACGAGGAGGACCAGTACCAGGTCGAATCCACCGAATCCGACGTCAAGCTCGCTGCGCTCGAGGTGCGCCGCAATCCGATTCTTCCCACCATCACCGCCCGCCAGAACGATCTCGCGCTCGAAGCCGCCCGCAACCGCCACGGACAGGCGCTGCAGGACTCCACCAACAAGCGGACCAACGCCCTGGCGGCGATCGCGATTCAGGAAGCAGCGCTGAACAAGGCGAAGGTCACCGTCGATACCAACCAGCGCATCATCGACAGCATGACGCTCAAGGCCAAGACCTCCGGCTATGTGAATATCCAGCCGAATACATTCACCAACATGATGTACTGGGGCCAAGCCATGCTTCCGTTTCAACTCGGAGACGTGGTCCGCCCCGGCGCGGCCGTGGCGCAGATTCCCGATTTCAACAGCTGGGAGCTGAACGCCAATGTAGGAGAGCTCGACCGCGGCCACCTCGCGCAAGGGCAAAAGGTCGCCTTCACGGTCGTGGCCCTGCCCGGCAAGTCCTTTTCGGGCCGCGTGAAAACCATCGGCGGCACCACTGGCTCGGGTTGGGACCGCCATTTCGAGTGCCGCATTACGGTGGAGCAGCCGGTGCCGGAGCTCCGTCCGGGCATGACATGCAACCTGGTGATCACGACGGAAACTCTGGACAACGTGATCTGGCTGCCATCCCAGGCGCTGTTCGACAGCGACGGCCGGGCCTTCGTTTACCTGAAAACTCCCAACGGGTTTATGCCGCACGATGTCACCCTGGTGCGCCGCAGCGAAAGCCGGGCCGCGGTTGCCGGCGTCAAGGAGGGCGACCTGGTTGCCATGTCCAACCCCGACCAGCAGAACAAGGCCGATTCCGGCCGCTCCAGCGCCATGAAGGCCCTGCCGCAATGATCTTTGCCACCGACATCGGGCAGGCGTTCTCCAACCTGCGGGCGCAGAAGACACGGACGCTGCTCACCGCGCTGGGCATCGTATTCGGAGTCGGTTCCGTGATCGGCATGCTCGCCATCGGCTCCGGCGCTCGCGAGGAGAGCCTGCGGTTCATCGAACAGCTTGGTGTACGCAACGTCCTTGTCGAATCGCGCCCCGCCACCAGCGAGCAGGAATACGAGCAGCGCCGCCGTTCCTCCCCCGGCCTATCGGACCGGGACGTGCGCATCCTCCAGGCCAACATCGAAGCGCTGGAAACGCTGACCCCGCGCCGCGCTCTTCACCCGGCCAGCGTGCTGCCGAAACCCTCGCATGACATCCCCGAATTGTACGGAGTGCGCCCGTCTTACAGCGTCATCCACAGCCTGCGGGTGATCGAGGGAAGGTTTTTTGATGCCTCTGATGACGAGGCCAGCGCGCCTGTCTGCGTGCTCGGCGAGAGCGCCAAGGTGAGCCTTCTCGGCTATGGCCCCGCGATCGGCAGGTTCATCAAGGTCAACGATTCCTGGCTGCAGGTCGTCGGCGTGCTGAGCGAGCAGCTGATGGCCGGCGCGCAGAACACCGGCAGCGCGATGCAGGACCTCAACAACATCGTCTACATCCCGCTCAATACCTTCCAATACCGTTTCTGGGATCAAGCGAGCGAAATGAAGGACGAACTCGACGGCATCGACCTGCGTCTGAAGGCCACCGCCGATTCCGTCGAAGTCGCCAAGGTGGTGACCGCCGTTCTCAACTCCACCCACCACAGCGTGCAGGATTTCACGGTGACCATCCCCGCCGCGCTGCTGGCGCAGCAGCAGCGGACCCAAACCATCTTCACCTACGTGATGGTAGCCATCGCCGCCATCTCGCTGCTGGTGGGCGGCATCGGCATCATGAACATCGTTCTGGCGACGGTTCTCGAACGCACCCGCGAGATCGGCATTCGCCGTTCCATTGGCGCGCGGCGCTTCGATATTGTGCGCCAGTTCCTGATCGAATCCGTGCTCATCTCGGTCGCCGGCGGCCTGCTGGGAATTGCCTTTGGATTCTTCCTGGCCTGGCTGATTGCCCAGACCGCCCAATGGAAGACCATCGTCACTTCCGCTTCGGTGGTGATTGCCTTCGGCGTGTCGGTTGCCGTCGGCGTCGTCTTCGGCATCTATCCGGCGATGAAGGCCTCGCGCATCAATCCCATCGACGCCCTCCGGTACGAATAGTCCGTGCACCAAGGGCCGCGGCGACGCTACTGCGTCCCCGCCTGATACGGCGCCAGGTTAGGCGGCTGCGCATCGGGCTCCAGCAGCAGAGCCGTGCGGTCCGGATAGTAGCGCAGCAGTGGCTGGTTTTCCGCATCACCCAGGTCGCGCGCCCACACGATGCGCGATTCATCGATGGCGGCCCGGTTGTAGACCCACTCATCCTGAAAGATGTGGCGCGGCGAATATCGCACCAGGACCAGCAGCTTGCCGGGCACGCGGTTGAGTTGCTGGTTGACGAAGATGCGGCGCTCCGGATTGTCGTGGTTGATCGAGTCCCACGTCTCATACCGGCGCACCGCCGCCGACCAGTCCGCGGTATCGAAAAACGCGTGCAGGCCATACCAGAAACCGAACTGTGCCGCGCACAACAACAGGATCAGGCGCGCGGCCTCGGGAATCCGGCGGGAGATCCGCTCCAGGCCGGCCACCGAGACCAGCACGAAAAGGCAACTGGCGGCTGCCACGTAGTGCAGTTGAAAAGCCGGAAAGAAATTGGTTCCCAGCGCGAACAACGCCAGCGTCAACGCCACCCACTGAAAGCGGCGCTCGCGGAGCGTAAACAGAAATGCCGCCAGCGCCAGGTAAAGCGGCGCTAGAAAGAAGA
>Ga0181535_10005207_pt1 | contig 14039 bp, 12 predicted proteins | sample PEATcosm2014_Bin_44_FD_119774 | JGI IMG/M metagenome (GOLD analysis project Ga0181535, IMG submission 119774) | Peatland microbial communities from MTU Mesocosm Facility, Houghton, MI, USA - PEATcosm2014_Bin17_30_metaG | ecosystem: Environmental > Terrestrial > Soil > Wetlands > Peat | place...
CCAATTGCGGAGCACCGCTAGGGCCATTCAACACGACCACTTCTTCCGCAGTCTGAATCAGATAACCGGAGACAAACCGCGCTGCGATTCCCAGATGCCGAAGAATTTCAACGAGCAGCCAGGCCGAGTCGCGACACGAACCCGAGCGCTTCTCAAGGGTATCCTCGCAGGTCTGGACCCCCGGCGTCAGCCTTGTCGCGTAGGCAATTTCATCGCGTACCTTTCGATTCAGAAGCAACAAAAGATCGATGGTTCCAATATTCTGGTTCCGGAAGTTTTCAAGAAACGCATGCAGCAGGGGTCCAGCCGGTTCGACGTACAGATAGGTATAGAGATCCCGCGCAAGGTCTTGTGGGTATAGAAAATGGTATTTCTCCACTTTGGGATCCAGCAGGAAATCAAAGGGATTGATGGGGGTTAGATCGGCCACGAGATTCACTTCGACCAAAAACTCACCCGTCTTGTTTGGGAAAAGCAGGCGCGCCTGACGATTCAACGAAGGATCGAGTTGCCAGCTGAGGAAGTGTTCCGACGGAGTGACATCGAGCGAATAGCTGAGGATGGGAGTGCGACAGTTGAGTGTAGGACGCAACTGGATAATCTGCGGACCGAGGGAGACCGCCTTTTCGTATCGGTAGTGTGTCCGATGATTCAGTGCAATCTGGATTCCCATCCGCCCTCAAGCAGCCTGCGTAGGATTTTTTGCGGCCGCCCCAGCGGTTTCGCAGTGTCTGTGTCCAGAAAGCCGATTCGGCCGAGTGGCTCTTTCCTTAAGAAAGAGCCACCTTTCACCACGTCCAGAAACGAATACACTCACTGCGGAACCGCTCTAGCATTTGGCACCAGAGCCCTTGTGCCCGCCAAACGTCTAGTGGAAGCTGGGGTGTAAGAACACGGTAGCATATCGATTGCGAGGTCTGAAATCGATTGCCGCGCACCGGGATTCCCGCGCGAGATCAACCTTAGACAATCTCTGCTGACCTCGATGTGACGGAGGACATCCAGGAAATGCCACGGGATCGCGGATCACGTAGATTTCTGTAGCTGCGGGGTAGCCCATCGTAATCCGGACAGGAATCCGGCGGGGCACGACAATACCGGTCCTGCACGACCCCTTCTGCTCTTGCTCACAGAAATGGAGATACAGAGCCAGTCTGTAACTTCGCGGTATGAATTGGACTCCGCTGCGACCCCGACGAGACCGGTCTATGAGACCAGTTTTAGCCCATAAATCCGAGATATGGGCTGGAACCGAAGTTCCCGAAATTCGGCAGAACGGTTCGAATCTGTCCGTCTGAGAGTCCGAACCACTTCGCCAGAGTTCCCGCATACTGATCGACCGAAGTCGTCGGAATCAGCCTGCCTGCGCCCAAATCATTCGCTTGATTCACTCCGATTATCGGGTACTGGCCATACATGTTTTGCCCCTGGACGGCGCCGCCAACCACGAAGTGATGGCTGCCCCAGCCGTGGTCTGTACCGTTGCTGTTCGAGGTCAGCGTTCTTCCAAAGTCCGAAGCCGTGAATGTAGTCACCTGGTTGCCGATCCCCATCGAAGTCATGAGGCCGTCGAAGTATTCCAGAGCCTCTCCGAGTTGCGTCAGCAGGGTGGCGTGCAGTTGCGCCTGGTTGTTGTGTGTGTCGAAACTTCCCAGCTGGACGTAGAAAATCTGCCGCGTGACCCCGAGTCCTGCGCGGCCGCCGATGATCCTGGCCACAGTTTGCAGCGATGCGGCCAGAGGATTGTCCGTCAGTTTCTTTGTCGTGGGGTCGAGGAATTGCGTCGGGTTTGGCACCCCGCCCGCACCCGCCGGGAGCATGGAAGTTGCCAGGGTCGCCTGCGCCTGGATCGAGCGCTGAATCACAACCTCATATTCCTGGGCGAAGAGGTTCGCCTCAGTGGCACTCAGAATTGAGTTGAGCGAATTGGTCCCGGCCGAGCTGCCGAACAAGGGCTGCGCCAGCCCGCCGATCGGGATCGGTCCCGCAGGCGTGCAATTGAGTTGGAACGAAGTCTGCCCGGAGAGAAAGAGCGCAATACCAGCCGTCGAGATGCAGGTGAACATGGAGTTCGAATTCATGTTCATGCTCTCGATCAGATCGGCGACCGCCCCGCCCCATCCAACGCGCTCTGCGCTACCGCCATTCGAGGCGATCGCCTGCCATGCGGCTGTCTGATCGAAGTGCGAGAACAGGGAGTCCGGCAGGGGAACAGAGCTGGCGTTCACCTGTGCCTTGGTTGCGGGCACGATCAGCGTGCCCGTATTCGCCACAATCGCAGCGCGGCCGGCGTTGAATAGGTTTTGCACCCCGGTCAGGTAAGGATTCAGCGCAAAGGTGCGCCCGCTTTGCGGCGTTTGCAGCGTGATCGGCAGCAGCTCGCTCATGGGATAGGCAAGACCCGGCGCTCCGGACCGCGCCTGCGTAAACGCAGCATACGAGTCGGGGTCAGTCGCAATCACGGTTCCGTGCCCGTCATTGCCGCCCTGCAAAAACACGCACACCAGCGCCTTGTAGTCGGGAGCGGTGTTGTTTTGCGCCATTGCGGCCATCGAGTTGAGCCCGATCAGAAATGGGCTGGCCGAGACACCCGCCATGGAGGCGAACGATGCCGTCCTTAAGAACTGCCGCCGAGTATGGTCGTGTTTGCACATAGTGGGCTCCCTATTGTTGCGCTGTGAAGTCTGGTGAGGCCAACGTCAGATAAACCGCGGTCTGCACACGGGCCGCAAGCGCGGCGTTGATTGCGTTCTGATCGCCTGTGGGGATATCGATGGCGCTGACTGCACTCACAATCTCGCCTTCGAGCGTGCTGCTCATCTGGCCTGCCATTAGAAGAAGATTCAGCCGGTCAACCAGCGCAGTCGGCGTGGAGGCAAGACCGAGTTCGGTGCCATACGATGCGAAGACATCCGGGCCGCTGGTCGCGTTGGCGCCGATCGCACCCTGCATGTAATTCAGATAGCCAACCACCGTCGTCACATTGGTCATCTGAAACTCCGGTCCCAGCAATCCCGTCGGCCAGATGCTCGATCCTGACGGAATGTAGTTGGGAGCAAACCAGTTGAAGACCGTCGGCGAACGCAGCGTCATCTCGCCGAGTCCATAGATCGGATCCTCGGTGCTGCCCAGCCAGTAGCCGCCGTTGCGCGATTGGGCCGAGAAAGCCCGCGCCCACTCGGTGTAGCGAAGCAGCGATTCGCGGACCTTGCCGTATTGCGGATTGGCCACGGCCGCAGAGGTCGTGCGTGCTTCAGAATCAGTCAGGATCGCCGTGATGACCGCCTGCATGTTGCCGCGCGTGCCTGTTCCATCGTCCTCAAACACCGTTGCAACGCGGCTCACATACGCGGGGCTTGGATTGCTGGTGACGAGATGCTCGATCAGCTGCCGGCAAAAGAACGGCGGCAGGTTGGGATGATTGAAGAGCGTGTCGAGCGCAATCTTCAGGTCTCCATTGGGATCCGGATTCGACGACGCTGGAATCGTCACGCCTAGAAAGTCCTTCTCCACCGTCGAATGATGATCCGCGTAGCTCGTCATCGGAAGCAGCTCTTCGCCGAATCCTGTGCCGACATACTGGCAGCAATTCGACCATCCCGCTTCCGTCGTGTCGCCGGGTATTTGCCAGCTAAAGCCCGTAAAGACCGCGGCCATCCCCATCACGTCGGTATTCGAATAAGTCGGAATCGGATTTCCGCTCCCATCCAGCTTCTGCGTCCCATCGTTATTCAACTGGTAAAGGCCGATGGTAAACAGCTGCATCACTTCGCGGGCGTAGTTCTCATCGGGATCGGTCGTGGCATTGCCTTTGTCATTCCCGAGCATGTTGAGCCACTGGCCCATCATCGGATTCAGGGTCACATCCTGCAGCAGCTGCCTGAAATTCCCGAAAGCATCCGCGCCGAGCATGTCATAGTAGTTGGCTTCGCCGCGCGGCATGCTTTGGACCGAGGCATTGGTACCCGAGATCACGAAGATCTCACTCAGCGCATGCTGCACCCGCTGCCGCAGCTCGTCGTCGGCAGAAAGAGCATCTTGCCAGAACGCATTCTGAACATAATTCTCGTCGCTGCTGTTCTGGACAAAGAGCGCGGCGTTGCACTTGACGTCAGAGGCGGCGCAAGGCGGGTTGAGGCTATTCAGAATCACCGCCTGCTCCACGCCCGGTTCAATTGTCGTTGGCGGCAGCGCGAATTGAGCGTTCAGCCACGACCGGTATCCGTTTTGCGAGACGTTATGAATGTCCGCGTCGGTCGCGCCAAAGGTCGCCTGCTGCAGGAACCGCGAAGCATCCGTCAAGCTCATTGCCGGAGGGGTCGTGCTCTGCAGATCCACGATCAAATCCGACGAGTTCGCCGGCCCGGGGCTCGGATTCTGCACTTGAAGATCCATGAAGTTGTTGCCAGACTGCGTCGGATCCACAGTCGCCGTAAGCGTCGTGGCGCTACCGAACGTCGTAGGAACCTGCGCCCCATTCACCAGCACCGTCGCGCCGGAGATGAAATCCTGCCCCGTCAAAGTCACAGTCGCCGACTGGTTAGGGGTGAATGTCGTCGGAGTCGCCGACGTCAAAATCGGAATCGGATTCAGCACCGAGATATTCTGGTTGATTGAGACCGCTGGATTGTCGACGCTAGTAATCGTCATCTGCACAACGTTGGTCGGCTTCGGCACCACGGCCGGCGCGGTATAGGTGATCGATCCGTCCGCATTGGAGACCGCCGTACCCACCTGCGCATTGCCACCCGCGACACCGTTGATCGCGAGGGTCACGCCCGTGTTGTTCGTTCCCGTCACCGTCAACCCGAAGTTAATGGAATTGGTTACGCGCACATCGCTGCCCGTTTGAGGCTGCAGCTGGAAAACCACCTGCCCCGGCGCGACCTGGACATTCGCAGTCGCCGAATTCGCCGAACCCGGATTCGGATTGGTCACAAGAAGCGGGAAGGTCCCAGGATTGGGCGCCGCAATAGAGGCCACCAGCTGTGTACTCGACACAAATGTGGTCGTAATCGGCGCGCCATTCCACGAGATCTGCGCCCCGTAGACAAACTGCGATCCAGCCACAGTCACCGTCGTTACGCCTTCCGCAAAGCCGGTGGGCGTGACCGAAGTGAGGATCGGAATCGGATTCAACACCCCAAGCGCCAAGCTTCCCGGAGGATATTCCGGATGCGTGGTCGCGGCGCTCGTGATCGTGATGTTATTGGGAACAGGAACGATAGCCGGCGCGGTATAGAGGCCATTGCTATCGATCGTTCCCAGCACCGCATTGCCGCCCGCGATCCCATTCACATAAAAGGTCAGCGGCACGCCCGTGATCTTTGCGTTGTTGACAATCTGAAGTTGCTGGTTGACCCGAATCGTGGTGGCAGTCGACGAGATCGCCGCAAAGTAGCCGGGATTGGAGACACTAAAGTTCGAGCAGCCCGTCAGCAGTGAAATCACACCCAAGAGCGACGCAAAGACAAGCGCGCGGGTGGAAGTGTACAGGCGTCCAGATCGATTACGCATGGATGCTCCTGGCTGGGAAGTACGAGAGATCCGGAGTACAGCTAAGTTGTGATCAGCGTTGTGGGTCAGTGCAGAAGCGGGGAACGAGGAGAGCAGAGATTGTAATGGCCGCCAATCGCGGGCGATTCTATCTGGGGTATATGTTGTCGCAACGCAAAATCTCTTGCGCTATCGCCGAACCGCGCCGACCCCTCGACGGTTCTTGAGAACTTTTCCTTGAGGCAGACTTCATCAAACCACACCGCCTCCCACGCAGGTGTTACGGCGTGGTAACCGCGCCAAACAAAAGTAACGTGCGGAGGTACTGAACTCTGCGCAATCCCGCCCAGCGCTGCGTCCGGTGATCGAATTCTGAAGACCGGATAAATCACGATAATCCAAGCGTTTCAGTGAATCATCCCCACGCCTGCCCACTGCCTGGCATGGGCCCAGCGGCTCGGTACCTCGGTGATGCGGTATAGTCCAGAGGACCTAATTATGAAGCCGCTTTCGTTCACAAAACTCGCGCTTTTCTGCGCCTTCGCCTCAGCTTCTTTCTTCGCATTAGCCCCTTTCGCCTCGGCCCAAGTCGCGGTATCGCCCGCCACGGGCCATAGCTTCCGCGTCGAGGGCGATCATTTCTCCCTCGATGGCAAGCCCTTCCGCGTTCTCGCCGGCGAGATGCATTATGCCCGCGTGCCCCGAGCCTACTGGCGCGATCGCCTGCGCAAGGCCAAGGCGATGGGGCTTAATACCATCACCACCTATGTCTTCTGGAACGTCCACGAGCCGCAGCCCGGCGTTTACGACTTCTCTGGCAACAACGATGTCGCCGAGTTTGTCCGCGAGGCGCAGCAGGAAGGTCTCTACGTCAATCTGCGGCCCGGCCCCTACAGTTGCGCGGAGTGGGACTTCGGAGGCTACCCCGGATGGCTGCTCAAAGATCACTCCATGGTTGTGCGCAGCGACGATCCGAAGTTCATCGAAGCCGCGTCGCGCTGGATGCACCGTCTTGGCCAGGAACTCGCGCCTCTGCAAATCGGCCGCGGCGGTCCCATCATCATGGTCCAGATCGAAAACGAGTATGGCAGCTTCGGCAGCGACCATCACTACCTGGGCCAGATCCGGCGGCTGATCGAGGACAGCGGCTTTCGCGATGCGCAGCTCTACACCGCCGATGGCGCAGAACAAATGCCCAACGGTTCTTTCTCCGACTTACCTGCCGCCGTCAACTTCGGCACAGGCGAGGCCCGGCACTCCTTTGAGCAACTCCTCAAAATGCGTCCCAACCAGCCGCACATGGCCGGCGAGTACTGGGATGGTTGGTTCGACCACTGGGGCGGCAAACACGAGGCGCGCGACTCGCAGCAGCAAATCGATGAATTCCGCTGGATCGTGAATCAGGGCTACTCGGTCAGCGTCTACATGTTTCACGGCGGCACCAGTTTCGGCTTTATGAGCGGCGCAAATTCGGACGGCAGCGACTATCAGCCCGACGTCACCAGCTACGACTACCAGGCCACGCTCGACGAAAGCGGCCGTCCTACGCCGAAGTACATGGCCTTCCGCGACATCATCGCCAAAGCTACAGGCGAGACACCGCAGCCCATCCCGGACACGCCAGCTCCCATTACGATTCCGGCAATACAGCTCAGCGAATCTCGTTCGCTATGGAAAGCACTGCCAGACCCGATTCAATCAGTTCAGCCGCTCACGATGGAAGACATCGGGCAGAATTACGGCTACATCCTCTACCGGACAACATTGAAGACCGCGGGCGATGGCGACCTCACGCTCAATCAGTTGCACAGCTATGCCCGCGTCTATCTCGACGGCGCGTTCGTCGGCTCGCTCGACCGCCGCCTCGGAACGATGTCGCTCCCGCTACACGTCGCGCGCGCAGGTCAGCAACTCGACATCCTCGTCGAAAACTCCGGCCGCGTGAATTTTTCCATTGTGATTCGCGGCGAGCGAGCAGGAATCACTAAGCAGGTCCTGTGGCGCGGTGAGTCCGTCGAAGGCTGGTCTATTTACCCGCTGCCCATGCAAGCGACAAACAAGATCGAATTCAGTAACGAGCCGTGCACCGGCCCATGCTTTTCTCGAGGCCACTTCACCCTCGCCAAAGCCGGTGATACCTTCCTCGACGTGCGCACGCTGGGCAAAGGCGTTATCTGGATCAACGGCCACGCGCTAGGCCGCTACTGGGACATCGGCCCGCAGCAAACGCTTTACGTCCCCGGTGTCTGGCTCAGAGAAGGCGACAACGAGATCTTGGCATTCGACCTGAAAAGGGAGAGCGGAACCACGCTCTCAGGTCTCGACCACCCACTGCTGGATGGGCCGGTGCACGAAGCTGCGAATTAAGTCAGCGCAAGTGGAGAGAGCATTCGGCCCATCGCGGATATAAAGCCATCGTGGATGGAAAGAAAGAAGGGCCCGATATGCTCTCACCAAATCAGCATGCGCTCCTACCTGTCCGAAGCCCTGTGCGCTTCACCACGGCGGAAGAGCTGATTCACAGTGGCAATGAAATGCGTAGCGCCCGCAGGAGTCGGTACGCCACCGGAAAGAATCCTCTCGAAAGGAACGGCGTGACCATACACAGTCTCCGTGTCCGAGCGGTTCTGGTGAACCACGTCGCCGTTCAGATCGACCCCGGCAAAGAGCCCTCGGCTGCGCGAGTAGGTCAGGAACTCGGCATTGGCGAGCTCCGTCGTCGCCGCCTGGGCATTGCGGCCAACGGGCCCGGCCGCCACAGCAACATCGCCTCCCAGCTTTACTTTCTCCTTCAGCAGGTCGGCGAGAGCACGATGATTCATGCCAATCAACACCAGATCGGTCGATTGCCCGCCGATTTGGAAACCAAAACTTGCTCCTTCAAGCTGAACGAATGCGGGGGCACTCCACCCGCCGCTGTGCGTCCGGCAGGTTGCCACACCCTGTCCGTACTCCCCTCCCACAACGAAGGCGCCCTTCTTGAATGAAGGCACCACGAGGACGCAGGTTGCGCGGGAGACGATGTCCAACGGAAGACCCCTATCCGGCGTATTCATCAACTCGTGAAGAACCGCATGGGCCGCATCGATACGCGCATCAATCTTCGCCGTATCTTCACACAGGGCCAAACTGCTAAAGCTGGCCGCACACAGAACTGCTGCAAAAAGCTTCTTCATATCGTTCTCTCTTTCGTAGTGGACTTACGTCCGCTGAGGGACTTATTGTTTACGACTCCCAAATCCCGGTCGTGGTTGCATCGCAAAGAAAGAAAAACGGATAAAGAAATCCGAGGCCGCGGCCCCAGGTTCGACAGGGAACGAACCTTAAAAGCCTTGACTCCTACCACCGGATACATGCCGCCTTGATTAGACTCGATATTGATGGATTGAATTTCCACAGATTTTTCCTCATCGAGCATTGGCACTTCACGTCGACATCGCCAACACCAGAGCATCTGCATTCGCTAACTCACTGCCCCGCCCAAGCCAGCCCATCCGTATCTTTTCCCGTAGCAATCATCCGCGTCACTTTCCAGCTCGCCAGATCAATCTCAGCCACCTGATCGCTATGCATGCACGAAACATAAGCAGCCTTCCCATCCGGCCGCACCACCACTTCCTGCGGATACGCACCCACCGAAATGTTCTGCGCCACCTGCATGGTCTTGATGTCGATCACGGCCACCTTGTTCACATCAGGCAGAGCGACGATGTACCACCGCCCATCCGGCGTCACAGCACCGCCGTAGCCCTCCGACACAATCGGAATCCACTTGGCCACCTGCTCCGTCGCCGTATCGATCACCGCCATCTGCGGCTTCGTCTGATCCGCCGTAAACACCCAGCGGTCGTCTGTTGAAATCGCAATCCGCTGCGTGTTCCCCGAAACCGGAATCACCTTCAGAGTCTTGCGCTCCGCGATGTCAAGCACCGATACCGTCCCCGGCCCAACGTTCGCCGTGTACCCGCGCCGCCCGTCGTGCGAGAGAACCAGCATGTGGCTCTCCGGCTGCCCCGTCGGAATCGATCCCACAATCTTCAGCGTCTTCGGATCGATGATCGTGATCGACATGTCCAATTCCGTCGTCACATAGAGCTTACCGTCCTTGGGCCCGATCAGCGGACAGTGCGGCCGCACGCCATGATCGAAATCGACCTCGCCCACAATCTTCCGCGAAGCAATATCAATGGCCACAATCTTCGTGCCGTCAGTCCCCGGCTTGCCCACGCCCGAGTTTCCATAGATGGGCACATACGCGGTGCGCCCATCCGCCGAAGCAATCACCTCATGCCCGGTGACGCCGTCCTCGGCCACCGAACCAAGAACTTTCCCGGCGCCCGGATCAACAATAGCGAGGCTGCGGTCGCCCTTCTGTGCAACCAGCAGCCGCGATTGTTGCGCATCAGCGGTTGAAACAACAAAGGACAGCAAGAGCAAAGGAAGAACGCAGCGATTCAACGTCAACGGGAGACCTCCGGGAGCTACGCAACGAATATAGCGCAGCACCCAAAAGACCGACCAACCCAGCCTCCGAGCAGTCCGCCCCGACCCTCAACTCTGCGCGGCCCAAGGATTGTAGGTCCCCACACTCCACGACTGGCCTTCCAGATCCTTCACCGTAAATTCGCGGCTGCCGTAATCCGTATTCTGAATCTCGCGGACGATTGTCCCGCCCGCAGCTTTCGCGCGCGCATACACCGCGTCGGCATCCGGAACGATGATGTAGCTGCTACGCGTCTCCACGTTGCCCACTTCATCCGGCGATTTATACCGGCGGCCATTCGCGTCGCCTTTGAAAGATCCCAGCATGATCATGCCCCCGCCCAGCTTTAGTTCCGCATGGCCGATGGTGTTGTCGGGGCCGGGATACACGGCGTGTTTCTCGAATCCGAAAACCTGGGTCAACCATTCGATAGCCGCTGGGGCATTGCGATAGGACAGCGTGGGCATGATGGTGGATGGTGAAGTCACGGTTGATGGCATATATCCTCCTGGTTCAAGCTACCGCACCACTATGCCTGCCCTAACCGAAGGCTCTCTTGGAAAAATCGGAAATCGAGTGAGGAAAAAGGACACTAATCCGCGACGATTTGGTTTGCCCACTGCGTGCGCCGCGCCGAATAGGTCGTCGCATCGATCCCCGAGAAGGCCCGAAACTCGTTGGCAAAATGCGACTGATCATAAAACCCGCAATCGAGCGCCAGCTCAGCCCACGGCACATCTCCGCCTGCATGCAACCGCCGCACCGCGCGTTGAAAGCGCTGCACCCGGCACCACGTTTTGGGTGACAATCCCACCTCTTCGCGAAATACCTGCGAAAAGCGCCGCTCACTCCAGCCAGTCCGCCTTGCCACATCCCGCACAGTAGCGATTCCCGGCGCGCTTCCAAAAGCACGCACCGCGAAATCGATCGCAGCCGATCGCCACGGACCATGCCGCGTCAGGCGCGGCGCGAATCGCTCGATTAGAAATCCCTCCAGAGAGCAAAGTCTCGTCGCAGGGTCAGGCAATTCGCGCAGCCGGTCGCGCAAGCTGCGCGCGGGCGCGCCCCATACATCTTCGAGACCCACGCTGCGATTGCTGAACAGATCGACGGCGTCCCCAGCGAACGGCGCGAACCCGCCGGGCGCAAAAACAATACCGATCAAATCCGCCATGTCGGAGTTGTCGATGATCTCATACACCGAGCGCGCACCCACCACCAGCGCCGGTGGCATGCGGCAGTCGCTCTCGCCAAGGGGGCAATCGAGCAGAAATTCCCGCGCCAGGTTCAGGATCACCTGCACGCATCCAGTGGGTAGAACGCGCTCGCGCCGGTGCGCAGCGTCGCGCGCCTGCGCATACCACAGCACACGAATGAAACCATCCAGCGGCACGGCGGGAGTGCGCTCCAGATAAAGCATGGCGACCTCGCAATTCTTATAACACGACTTAGGCAAACAGGAATCGGCGAAGCATCGGACGGCAATTAAAATCAGTCGTCAGATGAACCAGATCCCCAGTGAAGTCGAGATTCGCCGCCCAAAAGTCGGCGAACATTTGGTCGTGCGGGATCTCGTTCAAACAGTCGTCGACGAGATCTATGGAGGACTTTGGACCGATCCTCCAGTCCCGATCGGGGGTCAGGATTGGTCCTTTGCCTGGGTCGCCGCGTCCAGGGAAATAATTATGGGCATGGTGTTCACTCAAAACGAGTGGATCGACGACCTCTGGGTCCATCAAAGCTATCGAGGCGCCGGCATCGGGCGGCTGTTGCTTTCGCGCGCAGAGCTCGAAATTGCCGAGCGAGGCTTTCGGACCGCCAGGCTCCGCGTCGTTTCTTCCAATCGGGATGCAATTCGCTTTTATGAACGGTTTGCTTGGTCGGCGCAACGGCTCTTTCCTCACGAGAAATTCCCAATCAAAATGGTCGAAATGACAAAGTCGATGCCCGCCTGATCAAGGTCTGCTTCAGCTATGCTTGCGGGATGCAGCTGCCCGCCGGCGACGCACAACTCGTGCAAATTATGGACGCCGCGTCAGCCGAAGCAGCGCGGCAAGCCGGGCCGTGGCTCGCCTGTCGTCCGGGATGCACCCAATGCTGCCACGGCGCTTTCGCCATCAATGCGCTTGACGCCGCGCGCCTCCGCACCGGCATGAATGCATTGCATGCAGCAGATCCTGAAACCGCCGATGCGATTAGAAAACGCGCCCGCTCTTGGCTGGACGAATTCGGCCCCGATTTCCCCGGCAACGCGATGACCGGTCGACTCGGCGATTCAGATGAGGACCAGGCCCGCTTCGAAGACTTCGGCAATGACGCACCGTGCCCTGCACTCAATCCCGAAACAGGCCTCTGCGATGTCTATGAATGGCGGCCCATGACCTGCCGCGTCTTCGGTCCCCCTACCCGCATGGGTGAAGGCGATGAATTGGGCTGCTGCGAGCTCTGCTTCATCGGGGCCGCTGAATCCAAAATAGTTGCATGCGAGATGCCGGTGCCGCATGAACTGGAAACTCAGCTGCTCGCCGAAACGGGCGAGTCCGGCGAAACCGTCGTCGCCTTCGCCCTGCTCCGTTGAAGACTACGCACGTCCCGACCGCAAACCGTCCTCCCGCTCTACAATGCAGCCAGTCGATTCGCAGTCTACGAACTGTTATGCCCGTCGCCCAACTGACCCTCGAGCTTCGCATCGAACACGCCCAGTCCCTGAAGGACCGGCGCCAGGTAGTCCGCTCCATGAAGGATCAGCTCCGCCAGGGCTTCAACATCTCCGTAGCCGAGCTTGACGAGGCGGTCACATGGCAGTCCGCGACCCTGGGCGTCGTCGCCATCTCTCAGTCACGCGATTACCTGCACGGCCTGATGGCAGAAGTCGAGCGCGCCGCCCGCCGCATGACCAATGAATTGGGCGCCGAACTGACCGATTCTTTCTGGGATTACGTCGAGAGCTGAAGCGGGGCTCCCGCAGCAGCCAATCTCATCCGGTTGTACCGCTGCCGCCAAGCCCGTGTGAGCTGTATCACTTTGACTGACTGAGTCGGCCAAATCCTTGTGCGTTTCGTCACATCGTTCCCTGAGCCCTCATGACAATCTGAGATTGCGAGGGTGATGACCATCATGAATACCGTTGCGCTTCTGCAGAAATTGGATGAGATCGAACGGGCCCTCGACGTCGAAGAGCGCGCAACGATCCGCAAGATGGTGCTCGATGCCCAGCAATGTGCCCTACAGTTACAGAAAGAAAGCCCGGAGCAGATGCGGCGAGATTCCCGGTGCGCCTGCCACAATTAAGCGACGTTTGGCCGGCCTTGAATCCCAAGATTCGCCTAACCCTGCCGACCAGCAAAAGCGCTCCACAAACCCAGAGCACTGCGCCGGATTTCTGCCTGCTTCATTCCACACCGCGTAACGCCGCCAATAGAATCCCGTATCCCCGATCACAGAACGACCGTTGCATTCGCGCTAGATTGGGACATTCGCAGGCACGCGTTTGGAGGGTATTTCCAGTGGGTACTGGACGCCGCCTGAGAAACGGTCGAGTGGCCTTATCAGCCATTAGGGTTCAACTCCCTTGCCCTCCGTTTGGCACTCGACTTCAAGTTTGATCGGCTCTTGCCGATCTGCTATTCTAGGTGGAGTTTCTCAGGCGGCGTCCGGCATCCCGGATACCCATAAGCAAGAGCCCCAGATTGATACCCTGGGGCTCTTGTATTTTCAAACTAAGCGAAGAGTTAAGCTGCCTTCAATCCCCAAAAATCCTGAAGAAAGATTTGCCCGGACGAATTGTTGACAACGCGCGAGCACGAGCGGGCGTCTAGCGAGTTTTTCCGTCGTAGAGGACCCAACCCGAGGCAAGGCTCCGGTCGCGCTCCGCATCGGCGTCCTTGTCGGCTGCTTCTACCGTGTCGTGGGAGTAGTACTCAACTCCTCCAACTGCGTCGAAGTCCGGGTCCATCTGGACCGAGTCGCCTTCGAAAATGCGAACTTCATAGAACGTGCGATCTTCGGACGGCCCAGCCACAATTTGCCGGAACTTCTTGCCGGGGCTCGGGGCGCCGGA
>Ga0181535_10005210_pt1 | contig 14034 bp, 7 predicted proteins | sample PEATcosm2014_Bin_44_FD_119774 | JGI IMG/M metagenome (GOLD analysis project Ga0181535, IMG submission 119774) | Peatland microbial communities from MTU Mesocosm Facility, Houghton, MI, USA - PEATcosm2014_Bin17_30_metaG | ecosystem: Environmental > Terrestrial > Soil > Wetlands > Peat | place...
GGCCGCGGACGCCCTCGTTTTCGAAGCTGAGGCAACCCGGCAATTGTACGCGACTTGGGCCGGGACGGATCGTGCGATCGTGGTGCCCTATGGGGTCGACACCGGTGTCATAAACGCGTTCTGCCAACGGGTCTCCCGCGAGCAGGCCAGAGCTGACACTGGACTCCCGCCTGACGCTCGAGTGATCCTCGTCATGGGGACCATTGAGCCGCGCAAGGCGCAAACGCGGATCGCACAGGCCTTCGCTCTCGTGGGGGAGCACCACCCGGGTTGGATGCTGGTCTTCGTCGGCGACTCCGGCTCACCCTATGCAGACGGTTTGAAGGAGTACATCGGAAACGTCGGTCTGGAAGACCGCACGAGGGTCGTCCCCGTCGTTGAGGACATCTACCCCTGGTACCGCTCGGCCGACCTTCTCCTCTCCCTGTCGGACATGGAATCGTTGCCCCGTTCGGCGCTCGAAGCAATGTGTTTCGGGTTGCCCGTACTGTCGACCTCGGTCTTCGGCTTGCCCGAACTGCTCGAGGATGGGAGGACGGGATTCCTCTTCGAGCCGAACGACCTCAGCGCGACGACCGCAGCGTTGGATCGCGTCCTCGTGCTCGGCGAAGCTGAGCTCGCCTCTGTCGGCGAGGCCGGCCGGCAGCACGTTCTCCAGCGCTTCGACTCGAGCGGGTATGTTGCGGACTTCATGGCGCTGTTCGAAGGCTTGCTGCTGAACAGAGAGTCAACTCCCCGGCAGATCTTGAGGCGCGCCAGTGCGCGCTCGTACCAAGGCAAATAGCGAGCATCGGAGATGTCCGGTTCCTCAAACCTGCCGAATGGTGATGCTCGGGAACGAATTGCCAAACTCGAGGCAAAGGTGGACGCGCTCGAGAGCATGCTGGTCGGGCAGGCCAGCTGGATGTCCGACCTGCAGCTGGAAGTCACGACCGGGGTGCAGAAGATCTCCGGTATGTTCGAAGACCTTGCGTCGCATCACGAGTGGCTCACGTCGCTCGAACGTTGGGTGAGCTCGTGCGTCAAGACGCTGGCCAACTTCGGCGCACAACCGCTCGACACCGCAGAACCTGAGGTCTCCGGGACACTGGATGTGACCGGGTCGCTGATCACACGCCTCCAAGTCTCCACCGTCATGGACTGGATCTCGAGCGTCGAGGCCGTCGCAGAAGATCCACTCGTATCCGTGACGATCGCCACCCGTAATCGCCCCGAGATGCTCATGGAGGCGGTCGATTCCGTGCTGCGACAGTCGTATCAGCACTTCGAGATCGTGGTCATGGATGACTCCGACAACAACGACTCCCAGGTCGCACTCGCTGGACTGAAGGACGGCAGGATCCAGGTCGTGCGCACGCCCGCGCGACGGGGCGCGGGTGCCACGTTCAATGTCGGGCTCGAGGCAGCGACCGGGGAGATCGTCTCGTTTCTCGACGACGACAACTTGATGCATCCGGAGTGGCTCCGGAGCGTCGTCTGGGCCTTTACCACCTTTCCCGAGGTCGGTGCGTTGTACGGTGCGCGGTCCAATGAGGACGCGGGGGCTCAACACGGCGTCCGTTCGGGAATGTTGCCGACTCTGGAATTCGCGCTATACGACCGGACCAGGCACGAGCGCGCCAACTACATAGACCGGAACACCATCGCGATGCGGTCGGCCTTCCGGCACATCCGGTACGACGAGTCGCTGCGAGCCGCGTTCGATTGGGATCACTCGTTGCGACTGTTCGCACAGACGGAACCCCTGGCACTCCCGGCTCTCTCCTGCTATTACCGGACCATTGTCGCCGATCGGGTCAGCGACATTCCTGAACAAGGCGAGTCCGTGCGACGTGTCCGCTCACGCGTCCACGCCTCCCGGCCGCTTCGGGTTCTCGTGCACACAGCCATGTACCCGGTGATCTCGGAAACCTACATCGGAGAGGACATCAGGGCGCTCCAGCGGGCCGGCGCAATCGTCAGCGTGTCTGCGCTCCAGGATGCGGTCTCACAGGCTGAGGGCGTACCACCTGCGCGCCTCGACGTGGACTCGGTCATCGAAGAACACAGACCTGATGTTGTCCTGATGCACTGGGCAACGCACGCCGAGGGCGAGCTCGGTCGCATGGAGAGGCACAACCTGCCCTTTGCGTGCCGGGTGCACTCCTTCGATGTGAACCGGGAGAAGGTGGAGCAGATCCTCAACCATCCGCTCTGTGTCAGCGTGTTTGCGCATCCGCACCATCTTGGCGAGCTCCCTGCCGGGGTCCGACCGCTGCTCCCAACCGTTGATCCGAGCGTGGTCATCCCCGAGAGCCCCGCTGAGCGAGGCCTGGTCCTTTCCGTATCCGCGGGTTTGCCCAAGAAGGATTTTGGGTTCCTGATCGAGACGCTGTCAGAAATGCCCGAACTCGAGCGCATGATCATCCTCGCCCGATCCAACGGCCGGGAGGACGTTCCGCAGTTGGTCGAACGGATGGTGGCGGATATCGATCCCTCAATCGACGTGCGTATCAACGTGCCCCGGTCCCAGGTGCTCGAGGTGATGTCGCGGGCCTCGGTGATGGTCTACACCTTGGCCCCCGAATATGTGATGGGGTACCCGATGTCCATCATCGAGGCAATGCTGTGCGGGACCATCCCCGTGATACCCGATCGTCCCGAGGCCCGCACGATCGTGGGGTCGAGCGCCCGGGTCTACCGGGACGGCGCGGGCATCGTGCGTCACGTCCGTGAAGTCGCGAAGGGCGGCGGCGCCATTCAGCGCGAGCGCAGCGGGCTCGTCCGGCTGGCGCAGCGGCATCGAGACCCCGTCGAGCTCGTCCGTCTCCACGACGCGCTGCGGGACGGGCTCACCGAGTGGCGAGCCGCAAGGGCTTGAAGACGATCCGGGCCCTCGGCGGGCTCCCGGCGTGAGGTCAGGCGCTGCAGATGTGGCCGTCATGGGTTAGATCCGCCTGCACGCCGTACCACACGTTCACATCGACCCCGCTCGTTGACGGTCTGCCGAGAGCATCGGAGAAGAAAGCGTTCAACACGGCCGGGTCAGCGTCATCGTTGGACGCAATGACGCTATCGACATCGTATTTCGCCAGGAACCCACGGAACTGACACACGAGATGACCGGTCAGTGCAGGGCTTGTCCCGACCGGGTACGGGGCACCTCCGGTGGCCCTCGACCAGAGAAACCTCTGCACTTCCCCTGGCCGTAGAATGTCCGGGAAGTTCGTACTCGTGCCATTCGGGCCGGCGAAGAGCGCGTAACCCCCGATGATCCGAAACCTCATGCCGGCGACGGCCTGCCAGAGCTGAGGCTGCGTCTCCGCAACAGATGGGTAGGGCGAAATCAACGCCACGGATCCGGAGGCGATGCGATCGACGGCCGGACCAGAGAAATACGACGGTACCGCCGCCGGAGCGGTGGCGATCGGCCACGCCGGAACGAGCGACAGCGCACTGATCAGGACCATCCCTCCCAGGAGACACGCTACCGCGACACGGCCCGCCTCCGGCCGGGCTCGTGTCACCCTGCTCGACGGCCCGCGCCGCCAACGATCGTGGAGCGCATCCATGCTCAGCGCAACCAGCAGAGCCACGAAGAGCCACGTGTAGAGAGCGAGCCGAACCGTGATGATGTTGTCCGCGAACGGGAGGTGCTCGAGCACGTCCCAGGGGAGCGGGATGGCGGTCTGACGGTTCGCCACGACGAGGTGGGAGCCGAAGGAGAGAATGACCGTGATGACGGCCATCACCCCAGCGAAGCGGATCCAGCGGTGACGCCAACACAGGACCAGGAGGACGACGAGGAGCACCATCAGAGGGAGACCGATGTAGCTGCCGTTCTCGGTCAAGTTTCCGGACAGCAGGCGACTTCCGGCGGCGCTCAGGCCGCTCGGTGCGAAGCGTTGAAGCGACGTCGGGGCCAGGGTCCCCAGCAGATCGGCACTGACGCCCCCCGCGTAGGCCGGGCCCTGGTAGCGGTACGGGCCGGCCAACATGGCCCAGATCGGATACGCCACGCAGACGCCGGCGACGACACAGGCCAGGGCCACACCGGTGACCCCTTCGTGGAGCGACGCCCGGACCTGCTGCGGCCGCGCCAGGGCGAGGACGACGGCAGCCACCACCACGATCAGAACGGTGGTCGCGGCGATCTCCGGCGAAACGAAGAACTGGGCCACGACGAGGCCGCCGAGGGCCATGCCCCAGCGGCGGCTCCCTGCCCCCCCTGCCCGGAAGCACTCAAATGCAGCTAAGACGATGAGGGGTGGAAGCGGGACGAACGCAAGGTTGAGGTGGTCGCTGGCCTCGGCGACGACGTAGGGCGAGAAGCCGTACAGAGCACCACCGACGAAGGCAGCGGGACTCCAACGCACCCAACGGCGGAGTACGAAGTACATGGACCCGGCCGAGATCGGAAAGGCCAGCCAGCAGAGGAGGTTGACGCTGGCAATCGGGCTCACCAACAGCGTCACCGGCGCGGCCAGCAACCCGAGCAGCGGCGACGACGTGTTCTGGGCAAGGTTCACGCCCGCCGGGTAATTGATCCACGTCGTGTAGAAGACGTTGTGCAGATGCAGAAGCGCGTACGGCGTCCAGGCCAAGAACCACGCCATCTGGTCTCGGTCACCTGCTCGCATCCGGCTCGGGTCGCCGGGCCAGGTGGGCCAGTTTGCAGCCAGGGCAAGGGCGGCATACGTGACCAGCGCAGCGGCCGCGGGCCAAAAGCGAGACGCTCGATGGTGCGAGGGTGTCCGTCTGACCCCTGCTGGTGTGCCGGCGTCGTGGAGTTCGGCACACTCACCGAGTGCGGTGTCCACCACGCTTTAGGGCGCGGGTACCTCGGACACACACGAATGTCCTCGTGCATGCCGGAGGTGGTGACGCGCGACTGCGGTGGCGTGGAAGGAACCGGAGTTCAACGATCCGAAGTCGGTCCGCGAATCCCACGTCCACGGCATCTTTTAGACCTTAGCCCCGGGTCGGCGACGAGGGCAGGATGTCGATGCTCTCCGACGTTGCGGGTCGCTTGACAGCCTTCGGGGAGCACTCCATCCTATGGATGCACGCCATCCGGCACTCGGGTGCGGAAGCAAAGGAGTTGTATGCCGGAAGACGTCGCTGAGTCGCTTGGCGGATGGTTTGCCCCCCTGAGATGATCGGAGTTCCGCAACGGGGGAGCAGGTCGTGAGCACGATCGACGACGAGCACCTCGAAGCCGTCTCGCCCTTCGCTGGGCCCGTTCATCGATATCCGTCGAAATGCCTGCACCACATGTTCGAGGAGCAGGCCGCCTTGTTCCCGGATGCGCCTGCCGTCGCGTGCGGCGACGGGGTGCTGTCCTACGGAGAGGTCGAGCGTGCGGCGAACCGACTGGCTCGGAAGCTCCGAGGGGCTGGGATCACTCGGGAAGACCGGGTCGCGCTCTATCTCACCCGCCGCGCGGAATGGGTGGTGGGCATCGTCGGGATACTGAAGGCGGGCGCGGCCTACGTCCCGATCGATCCGGCATACCCCGAGGAGCGGGTCAGGTTCATCCTCGAGGACAGTGGTGCGACCACGGTCGTGACCGAGCAGTCCCTTCGTCAATGCATTCCCTCATCTGTCGGTGTGATCGATCTCGATCGTGTGCTCGAAGCCCCGGTCTCAGACGATGACGACGCGCGCGTCGACGCGGCATCCGACCCCTCAGATCTTGCCTACGTGATCTACACCTCGGGGAGCACGGGGACTCCGAAGGGCACATTGATCGAGCACCGGCACGTGGCGCGGCTCCTCTCGGCGACCGAAGGCATCTTCCACTTCGCCTCGACCGATGTGTGGACCCTGTTCCACTCACCGGCCTTCGATTTCTCCGTGTGGGAGATCTGGGGCGCATTGGCATACGGAGGCCAGGTGGTCGTGATCGCCTCATCGGGCAGGACCCCCGAACAGTACTTCGAGGCGCTGAAGCGCTACGGGGTCACCGTGGTGAACCAGACGCCGCAGGCACTGCGTGGGTTGTCGCGGACAATCCGCGATCGGGGCCATGACGGTCTGGTGGTCCGGGCGGTCATCACCGGAGGGGAGAAGCTTTCCCCTGGGGTCGTCCGCAACTGGTACGACGCATGGCGGGGCGACCCACCCAGGCTCGTCAACATGTATGGGATCACGGAGACGACGGTCCACGTGACGTACCACACGGTGCCGGAGAGTGACGGCGATGAAGGGGCACCGAGCGTCATCGGTCGCCCGCTCCCTGACATGCGGGTCTACGTGCTCGATCCATCGGGACGACCGGTTCCAGCCGGTGTCACCGGCGAGATGTTCGTCGGCGGCGCCGGTGTGGCGCGGGGCTACCTGGGTCGTCCCGAGCTCACGCAGGAGAGGTTCCCGGCCGATCCCTTTGTGGAGGGTCACGCTCAGATGTACCGGACCGGGGATCTCGCTCGCTTCCGGAGCGATGGTGCCCTCGAGTACGTCGGCCGGTCCGATGACCAGGTGAAGCTCCGCGGCTACCGGATCGAGCTCGGTGAGGTGGAAGCGGTCCTGGCGTCGCTTCCTCCGGTGGTGAGCGCCGCCGCCGCCGTCCACGAGGACGCCGAAGGCGAACGCCGCCTCGTCGGTTACTACGTCGGGGCCAAGGTCCCCACCAAGACCCTGCGCGACGAGCTGGGGAAGCTGCTGCCCGAGTACATGGTGCCCGCGCTCTTGGTGCATCTCGATGTCTTGCCGTTGACGCCGAACGGGAAGATTGATCGCAGGGCATTGCCTCCCCCCGATGACGAGCGCCCGGAGCTCGACACGCCCTACGTGGCTCCGCGCGATGAGGTCGAAGGGCTTCTTGCCGACATATGGGCGGACGTGTTGAAGGTCGGGCGAGTCGGGATCCACGACAACTTCTTCGACCTGGGCGGGGACTCCATTCTTGCCGTCGGTGTCGGTGCTCGCGCATCCCAGCAAGGGTTGGAGTTCACGGTCGGCGACCTCTTCTCTCACCGGACCATCGCGGGGTTGCGCACGTGCATCACGCCGCGCGATGGCGAACGCGACGTGTTGCCGAGCTTCACCGACCTGAAGCACCGGTCCCGTCGGGTGCCCGTCACGCCGACGCAAGCCCAGGCGTGCCTGATCTCGCAGCTCGCCCAAGAGGCGCTTCCCTACCAATTCCAGGCGATGATCACGTTCAGGGGACGCTTGGACGACGGCCTCCTCGTGCACTCGCTGCAGGCGATCGCCGACCGCCATGACATCCTCAGATCCCACTTCGTCCGGCGCAAAGGAACCTGGTATCAGGTCGTCGATCCGCACATGACGATCGACGTTCCCTTCATCGATCTTGGCTCAGCCGCCGACACCGCTGTTGCGCTGGGCGATCTCGCAAAGGACTTCTTCGGTCAGCGGATCGAGATCGACGTGCCGCCTTTGGTGCGTTGGAAGCTGCTCAAGCTTCGCGAGGACCACCATGTTCTGCTGCACGTCGAGCACCACCTGCTCCATGACGGGTGGTCGTGGAACGTCTTCCTCGGCGAGTTGGTGGCGCAGTACCGCGCCGGCGCCGGTGTGACACCAGGGAGCGCCGCCACCCTCCCGCCACTCCGAGCGCAATTCGGCGACTTCGCGGCGTGGCAGGCGCAGATCGCAGGTAGCGCACTGGGTGCGCAGCAGCTCGCGTATTGGAAAGAGCAGTTGCGTGACCTGCCGCCACCGTTGGCGCTGCCCTCGGACCGGCGGCGGCCGATGCAGCAGAGCTTCCGGGGCTCGCGGGTTGTCGTCGATCTGCCCGAAGACCTCGTCGAGCGGCTCCGTTCCGTGGGCAGTCACTACGACGTGACGTTGTTCATGACCATGCTGAGCGCGTTCTATGTGCTTCTCCATCGCTACACGGGACAGGACGATGTCCTCGTGGGCAGTGGCATCGTGAACCGCCGGCTCCCGCCCTTCGAAGATCTGATCGGGATGGTCCTGAACACCGTGGCGTTGCGGGGAGATCTCGAGGGCGATCCGACGCTCGAGGAGCTCTTCGGGAGGGTCCGGCGGACGGCCGTGGATGCCTATGTGAACCAGGATCTGCCGTTTGAGGACGTGCTGCAGGCCGTCCAGCCACGGCGTCGTTCCGGCATCGCTCCCTTGTATCAGGTGCTGTTCTCGTTTCAGGACCCCCCGTGGGCCGACCTCGACCTGCCAGGAGTCGTGGTCGAACTCGACGATACGGTCGGAAACGGCTCATCCAAGGCCGATGTGAACGTCATCGTGCTGAACCGCCGGACGCAATCGAACTCCCTAACACTCATGTGGGAATACGCAACCGACCTGTTCGATGACTCCGAAGCCCAGTCGATGGTCGATTCATACCTCTGTCTTCTCGACGCCGTGTCCCGGGATGCATCGACCAGGATCTCCCGTCTGCCGCTGACGACGCCCGCGACGCGCGAGTCCCTCGTTGCGCTCGCGGGGAGGCACAGCGAGTACGAGCGAGGGGCCTCCATCGCCGAGCTCTTCGAATCCCGTGCTGCCGAGACCCCCGACGCACCTGCTCTCGTCTGGGACGGCGGGACCGTCACCTACGGCGAGCTCAATCGCAAGGCCAACCGGCTGGCGCGGCGGCTGGCGGCTCTCGGGGCAACAACCGATTCACGCGTCGTCGTCGCGGTACCACGCTCGCCCGAGGCCATCGTGTGCGTGCTGGCCGCCCTCAAGGCGGGTAGCGCCTACGTGGCACTCGATACGAACCAGCCCAGTGCACGCCTTGACGCCCTTGTCGACGATGCCCAACCCGCCGTCATCTGCACCACCTCGAGAGGTGTCCCCAAGCTGCCAAGAGTCGCGGTTCCGGTACTCGTCGTGGACGACGAGCTCGCGGAGGACGAGCTCGATACGAATTTGGGTCGCTCTGGAGCGCCCAGCGCCGCTGCGTACATCGCGTACACGTCGGGATCGAGCGGGGTACCCAAGGGAGTCGTCGTCCCGAACCAGGCAGTCATCCGGTTGGTCCGCGGGACCGACTACGTGCGGTTCGACCGGGACCAGTGCTTCCTCCTCCTGGCGCCCCTCGCCTTCGACGCATCGACATTCGAGATCTGGGGGCCCTTGTTGAACGGTGCCCGACTTGCGATTGCGCCCGACGTGCCACTCGGGCCACAGGAGATCGGAAGCTTGGTGGATCGCTTCGGCGTCACGACGCTCTGGCTGACGGCAGGCCTGTTCCACCAGGTCGTTGACTTCGCTCCTGGCGCGCTCGGCCGGTTGAACCAGGCGCTGACGGGTGGCGACGTGCTGTCTCCCGATCACGTGGCACGCGCCCTCACTGCCTTGCCACCTGGAGCCGTCCTCGTGAATGGCTACGGTCCCACCGAGGGCACGACCTTCACCGCCTGTCACCGCATGAGGACGGACGTCACGATCGACGGCGCGGTGCCCATCGGGCGCCCACTCCCCAATTCTCAGGTCTACATCGTGGACGAGTACGAAGAGCTCGTGCCGCCCGGAGTGCCAGGTGAACTTCTCATCGGCGGCGATGGCGTAGCCCTGGGCTACCACAACCAGCCCGAGCTCTCCGCGGCCGCATTCGTGCCCGACCGCTTCGGCCCGGACCCGAGCAGGAAGCTCTACCGTTCGGGCGACCGCGGGCGCTGGCGGTCTGACGGCACGATCGAATTCCTCGGCCGCCTCGACCGTCAGGTGAAGATTCGAGGCTTCCGGATTGAGCCTGAGGCCGTGGAACGCACGCTGCGGGAGCATCCCCTCATCGGCGAGGCCGTCGTTGTCGTGCGGGCTCTGGGACACGACCGTCAGTTGATGGCCTACGTCACCCCCGAACTCGATGCCGACGCACTCGGTGACGTGCGTCTCTTCCTACGTGAGCGGCTCCCGTCGCAGGAGGTCCCGTCGCACATCGTAGCGATGGCCGTGCTGCCGTTGAATCGGAACGGAAAAATCGACGTGCACGAACTTGCCGAGCCGCAGTTGCCTGCTCGCAGAGAGTCGCACGATTCCACGGGCAGTGGCGCACTCGAGCGGCAGCTGCTGGCGATCTGGGCCGAGGTGCTCAACGTGCCGGATCTCCGACTGGACGATGACTTCTTCGACGTCGGCGGCCACTCCCTGTTGGCCGTCGATCTGTTCGCCCGCGTGGAGCGAGAGCTGGGACTTCGCCTTCCCCTGTCGACGATATTCGAGGCGCCGACCGTTCGGGAGCTGTCGGGAGTCATGAGCGCGAACGGCTGGGACAAACCCTGGCGATCGTTGGCCAGTCTCCGGACGACCGGTTCGCGGCCGCCGCTGTTCTTCGTGACGGCCGGGGACGGGAACAGCGTCGGCTTTGGGGCTCTGGCGCGCCGGCTCGGGCCCGACCAGCCCTTCTACGCCCTGCAGCCTCGGGGTCTCGACGGTCGTCGCCTGGTCGACGTCGGGGTGACGCAGATGGCACGCCGATACGTGCACGCCATGCGCGGCGTGCAGCGGACCGGCCCCTACGTCTTGGGAGGACGGTGCTTCGGGACGCTGGTGGCATTCGAGATGACGCGTCTCTTGGAGAAGGCCGGGGAAGTGGTGTCCCTCTTGATCGCGCTCGACTCAGTGGGGCCGTTGTGGACGCCACGCCCCATGGCCAACGGGTTGGGCTTCGACGAGGTGATGAACCTGGCGCGGTGCTATGAGCCGAGCGCGCCGCCGGCGCAAGGCGACATTTTCGCCGACACCCGAGCGGCGGAGGCGTTCGTGGAATGGCTCGGTGAGCCCGTGGACGTGCACGGCGAACTATCTGTTTCTCGCTACGTGCATGCCGCCTACCGGGCACGGCCGGATCTGCAGGCTGCGTATCCCTTGGCCGCGGGTGAGCACGCGGAGCTGCTGGACTGGACGTGGGTCGGAGGCCGTTCGGAGATGGGCATGAATCCCAAGCTGATTCCCGCCCCAACTCCAGCGGTCCGGGACATACCTCCGAGCACGGACCCACGGCACCGGACATGGCGACAACGCGTCCGAGGCCGCGCCACCGACTGGCTCGATGTCGTCACCCAGGGACGAGTGCCAACGCTGGCCCAGCGGCGGCAGGACCGTCTCTTGGAGCTGGCGTCACGCATGGTCCTCGAGTACCGAGCCGGAGCCTGTGCGGCGCCGGTCGCCCTGATCCGGTCCGAGGAATACCGTGACGATGCGCAGTTGGCGCGCTGGTACGGCGCCGAGACCGGCGGGATAGAGGAGTTCTGGGTGAAGGGCTCCCACCTGTCCATGATGCGAGAGCCAGATGTCAGTTGGACCGCGCGTTGCGTCGAAGGCTGCATTGACCGTGTGATGGCCGATGGTGATTGTTCGCGACGTTGAGTGGCGGCGGTCGCTCCTCGGTCCCGAGCTGCCGACCGGAGAGGTGCATCTCTGGCTGGCGAATCTCGATGTGGAGGCCGACGACACCCATCTGCTCTCCGCGCAGGAATGCGAGCGCGCCGCCAAATTCCGCTTCGACCACCATCGCCGGCGATGGACTGCAGCCCGGGTGCTGCTTCGCCGTGTACTAGGCCGTTACCTCGCGACCGCGCCGGAATCGGTGGTGCTCGAGGAGGGGGAGCATGGCCGGCGGGTCGTCGGCTGGCCCCACGGCAGTGAATGGCTGTCCTTCAGCCCGTCGCGTTCGGGCGACCTCGCGCTGGTGGCGGTTGCCCGCGGACAGAGCGTGGGGGTGGATGTGGAGCGCGTTCGGGCCGACCTGGACTTCGTCGCCATCGCTCGCCGGGCACTGGGAGATGAGGTCGCTGACCAACTCGAGGCCGAGCGGGCCAAGGATCGAATCTCTGCGTTCTTTCGAGCCTGGGTGCGCGAGGAGGCCCGGGGAAAGTGCCGGGGTACGGGGCTGGTCGAGCTCGACGACGAGGCCCGCCACGTCCCCCTCTTCGTGGCCGACCTCGCGGTCGGGGACGGCTATGCCGGCGCGCTGGCCACCGACGGAGAACTCGGGACTGTCCGTGGCTGTTCGTTGAAGGTGTGAGGAAGGCGGACGACGCGGACCGTCACCGACGGTTCTGGACTGCGCCGAGGGAGTCGCTCGGTGTGAACGCCCCGTCGATCCCGAAGAGGATCCTGCCGTTCGTGTCGACGATCCGGTTCCGGGCGGGCTCGTCCAGATCGGCTCTGGCAGCAACCATTCGGTGAGCCGCCGGATCAGATCCGATGTCGAAGTGCCCCCAGTCGGACCCGCAGACGAGGTTCTCCGACCCAATCCGTGAGATCAGGTACGGAAGATCGTCATCGGTCTGGCAGGCCACGTACATGTTGTTGCGCTTGAGGACGTCGACTTCTGCTCTCCAGTCGCGGTCGCTCCGGATTCCACTGGGATCGAGCCGCGCCACCTCCTGGAGCATCCAGGGCACCCAGCCCGCTCCGGCTTCGAAGAAGCCCCATTTGAGGGTGGGAAATCGTTCCGGGACGGAGTTGATGAGAAGCGAGTAGAACGCATAGGTACACGGAGCGATGATCTCCCAGGCTTTTTGGCTCCCTGGGTACCGGTGCAGCACATCGGTGCTGCTGACCCCGACGTGGAAACCGACGACCAGGCCTAGCTGTTCCGCCTTCTGGTACAAGGGAAACAGGGAGGGGTGCCCGACATGTCGCGCGTTCACCTCTCCCAGCAGGAAGACGCCTGCGGCGCCGTTCTCGGCACCGAACTCGAGCTCTTCGCACGCAGCGTGGAGATCGCCGGTGGGTACGTTGATCATCCAGCGCAAGCGCCCCCCGGTTGGTCTCGTCGCTTCGGCCATCCAGCGGTTGCAGCTGCGCTTGAGGGCAACCTCAATGACGGGGTCGCGAACTCCGACGTTCAACCAGAGTGACGGGAACAGGATCTGGACGTCGACACCGAGCTTGTCCATTTCGGTCAGACGTGCACCCACATCGGTCAAGCCTTTCGTGCCTCCCGGGAACAGGGCTCGGTGGTGCTCCGTCAGGTGCGGGTTCGTACCGTCGTTCCTGATCACGCGTTGATCCTGCACGAGCCAGAATCGGAAAGGGACGCCGGATGGGGTCGCGACCTCGGCGACGGCGGGGCGGTACTGCTCCTCCTCAGGTCGCAGGTACGCCCACGTCTGATCGGTCTCCCAGACGTGCGTGTCGCAATCGATGTATCCCACGGGATGGTTCTCCGGTCAGGAGGTGAGCAGGCAACGCGCCACCGTAGTTGCGGCAGCACAGAGGAGCGAGTCTCTTCTCCTGCGTCAAGCTCCGTGCCCTGGCCGCGCCTCTGCCCTCAGCGCCGCGACTTCGTGGCGGAGATGCATCACGTCGTGATGCAGGGCCAGCGACTCCCTCGGTTCCGACGGGTCCAATCGCTCGAGCTCGTCCACGGTCACGGTCCCCACCGACTTCTGGACCACCGCCACGCCATGGTTGTCCTGGGCTTCGGTCCCCGATTGGTCGAAGAAGTCTCGAGCACGCACGTCTACTACGTGGAAGAGCCTGCCCCAGTGCTCGCGGATCCACCACGGCGAGTGGAGCACCATCGGACCGCCGAGCTCCCACGGCTGCCCGCACTCGTAGACGTTCATCCCGACTCTGGACTCGTCCCATACCTCGCCCGACACGGCCTCGCACATCCCTTCACTCATGATCGAAGCGACGACGACGCCGCCCGGGGCGAGGATCCGGTCCAGCTCGAGAAGCCAGCTGGCCCAGTGGGTATCGATATGCGTGAACACGGAGAGCGCGTACACCAGGTCGAACTTCTCGGACTCGAATGGAAGCGGAGGCGCGTAGTCGTTCACGACGAACGAAATGGACCGACCCAGATTTTCGGTGTTCCACGCGATGCACGCCGGGTCGATGTCACAACCCCAGACCTCACCGGTCGCGGCCATCTCGGGGAGATGACGTACCGTCCGACCCGCCCCACATCCGAAGTCCAGCACGCGCTTGTTCGACCACGTCCACTGGTCCGGGAGAACGCGCTCGATGGCGCGTAGTGCCTGCCGGCCTCTCTCGAGGTAACCCTCGACGTCGGTCCACGCGGCGGGAGCCTGGGCCAGCCGTGCGGTCAGGGCCACGGGGGGGATCGGCGTGTCAGTGTGCATCTCTCTCCTCGGCCGGGAA
>Ga0181535_10005212_pt1 | contig 14033 bp, 16 predicted proteins | sample PEATcosm2014_Bin_44_FD_119774 | JGI IMG/M metagenome (GOLD analysis project Ga0181535, IMG submission 119774) | Peatland microbial communities from MTU Mesocosm Facility, Houghton, MI, USA - PEATcosm2014_Bin17_30_metaG | ecosystem: Environmental > Terrestrial > Soil > Wetlands > Peat | place...
AATGACCCGATGATGAAATGAACCAATCATCCGATCACCCGATTACTTTTGCGGGTAGATCACGACTTTGCGCTCAAGGCCCATTCCTTCGCTCTCCGTGCGGACCCGGAGCTGGTCTCTTAAGGCCAGGTGGACAATGCGCCGCTCGCGCGGATTCATTGGACTCAGAGCGAAGGGGTCGCCCGTATCGATCACCCGTTCGGCCGCCACCTGCGCCATCAGCCGCAGCTCCTCCATCCGCGTTCGACGCCAATCTTGGCAATCGAAAGCAATCCGGCGGAAATGATCCTCGTCCAGCCGGATGGCCTTCAACACCACATATTCGAACGCGTGCAAGAGTGTAGCGTTTTTCTCGAGCAGCAGATCGGCGTCCGGCCCGGAAAGATCAACGATGTACTCAGGTCCCTCAGGGTCATCTGGACGAACAGCGGCCTTGCGAATCGAAAAAGAGAATTTAAAGGGGCCGCGCTCCACGAACGTGCTCAGCACGGATTCGAGCAAGCTCAAGTATTTCTCCAGCCCGTGATCGAATTGGGGATTGTCAACGTCCATAGGTCAGGCCTTGGCCTCAGCGGGCTTGCGCGGCACGGGAAGATTGGTTGTCGGCGGCATGCGTCGATTAATGAAAACCTGCTGGAGAATTTGCACCACACTGCTGGTCAACCAGTAGAGGACCATGCCGCTGGCAAAGCGATAGAACAAGAATCCCATAAAGATGGGCATGAACATCATCATGCGCGCCTGGGCGGGGTCGGCGGTCGCCATCGGCGTCATCCGCTGCAAGAGGAACGAAGCGACCGTCATGAGAATCACCAAAACCGGAATCGAGAGTCCCAAAATATTGAGCCGGTCGGGGGCGGAAAGGTCCTTGATCCACCAAATCCATGGCGCGTGGCGAAGCTCGATGGCAAGGTCGAGCACGCGGTAGAAACCGTAGAGGAAGGGCATTTGTACGACCATCGGTAAACAGCCGCCGAGAGGGTTGATGCCATGCTCACTGTAAACCTTCATGACTTCTTCGTTCATCTTCTGCTTGCGCGGATCGTTGAACTTATAACTCTTGTACTTGTCCTGGATGCCTTTGACAATTGGCGCAACCTTCTGCATCTCCTGGGCGGAACGCAGACTCTTGAGTTTCAGCGGAAACATCGCCATGGTGATGATGAGCGTCAGCAGGACAATGGCCCAACCCCAATTATGGATCCAGTGCTCTTCGATATATCGCAAGGCGATGAACAGTGGCTTGGCAACAACGCTGAACCAACCAAAGTCCACCAGGGAATCCAGGGGAGGATTCACGGCCTTGAGCACGTCCAAGTCCTTCGGGCCGACGAACAGGCGAAATTCCAGAGGTTTCGGCAGCGTATCCGTCAGGGTGGCGGCAAGGGGTTTGGGTTTTTCCTTCTCGGTCCAGTCGGGCGGAGACCACTCCTGCCGCGCCAATTTCAAGGAAACCTGATCGGGGGTCTCGGGAAGGAAAACCAATGCGAAGAATTTATCCTCGAGTCCTGCCAGTTGCAGCGGGCCAGGAATATTGCGGTCCTCCTTTACTTTTCCCTGGGCGACAGTAGTAAGGTCGCCAATCGAACCGTAAACCCCCAGGCGGTAACTCTCGATGGCGGCGGAAGTGAGCGAGTGGTCGCCGAAGCCTCCCGGCCAGGTGACCTCAACCGGCACGTCGCTCTGGCCGTCAATCACGCTTACCCCAACCTTCGATACGTAGTCGGCGCCGAAGTAGAATTGTTTTTTCGCCTGCACTTTACCGTCGCTGTACGTGAAGGTCAGAATGACGGGAGCGGAGAGAGTAGTCCCGGAGTGCGTTGCCGATTCCTGGCCCGGGGAAGAGGCATGTCCATTGGCGGCAGTAGCAACGTATATCCCCTGGTTGACTTGCGCCTTGAGCGTGGAATTGGGCAGATTCAAGCTCAAGGGGTAGCCCAGGCTTTCGCATGCCGGAGCGTTGACGGTATCAAGAAGCTGGTCCTTCGCGTCGCGATAATTCTTCAAGACCCAACTCTTGACCACTGCCCCCCGAGTAGAAATGGTCACGCGGTAGAGCTTGCTTTCCACAACGATGTCTTCTGGCTGAGTCCCTTGCCTTACAGGTAGGGCTGCGGGAGCGGAGGGCTTGGCGGTGGTGGCCGACGCGCCTGTGGTCGTCGGCTTGGGCGCTGCGGGCTGGCCAACGGCAACCGTGGCCACCGCCGGCGCGGCCTTCTTTGGCTCGGGGGGCTGCTCCTTGATGACATAAACGCGATAAAGCACGAGCATCACGATGGAGAGCGCGAACGCGAGCATCAACCGTTTTTCTTGATCAAGGTTCATAGAGGTACAGGTTACAGTTCACAGGTTACAGGGTATAGGTGCCGGGGAACGGGAGACAAGGTGGTCTGCTCTAGATTCCGTCCCCGGCAACATGTGATCTATCCCGTGTGGCCGGCCTTTCCGGCACGGGGTCATAACCGTAACTGCCCCACGGCCGGCAACGAAGCAGCCGGCGCACAGCGAGACGGCCGCCGGTCCAGACTCCCCATGTTTCCACTGCTTCAAAGGCGTAGGCTGAGCAGGAAGGGTGGAATCGGCATGCCGACGGCAGCACGGGGGAAATACACGCTTGGTAAAAGCGAATCAGCCCAAGAACCGGAAGCTTCACCAGCCACCCGAGGGTTACAGTTGACAATCCACGGGGCATAGCCCGTAGCTCACTGTTTTCCCTGTCCCCTGTAAGCTGTAGCCTGTCCCCTACGCTGAAGGTTGCTGGGGGAACACCCGCAACAATTCCCGTTGGAGCGTGGTGAATGAGACTTTCCCTGCCGCGTCGCGAGGGTTGACCAGGATGTCCCAGCCGCCTGGAAGGTTCACTCGATTCAGCCGGAACACTTCGCGCACTCGCCGCCGCAGCCGGTTGCGCCGCACAGCATTCCCCAGGCGCACCGGCGTGGTAATTCCCAGGCGTGAGTGTGGCAACCCGTTGGGCCGGAAAAATACCGTGCATAGTGACGCGCCGCGGCGCTGCCCTTCGTCGTAAACCCGCCGAAACTCGCTTCGGCGTAGCAGCCGAAAAGTCTTGGGGAATGCTTGAGAGGTCAAACGAGCTCTTTAGGGAGTCAAGCGATGGCGGCTCTTCTGACGGCGGCGCCGCAAAACATTGCGCCCCCCCGGAGTTCTCATACGAATACGAAAGCCGTGCGTTTTTGCCCGGCGCCGGCGGTTGGGTTGAAAGGTTCGTTTCAAGACGCAATGCTCCCCGCTTGGATTTCCTACGTTACATTCGAACATCCAAGATACATTGTGGGAACGATTTAAGTCAAGTTGGCCGGACAGATGCCAACATCAGTATGGGTGACGTGCGACGAAGAATTAGGCGGCGCCAACGTCACCGAGGTTGTAAGCTATGGGGCGGTTGGGACTCGAAATGATCGATTCCGCTCAAAGGTCCAGCCAGGAAAGGAGTTCTCTCCTCTATGCGGATTAAAATCCTCATCGCTCTTCTCGCTATAGCTGTGCCCTGCAGTTCCTCCATGGCGCAACAGGGGGCGCCGTCGGTAGCACCACTCCCAAAGGCGTCTGCCGACCCAATGATTCCCCCGCAGCCCACGACCATGCCGCTCTATCCAGGCGAAATTCCAAACTCTACCAACGCTCCCGACGAAGAAGAAACCCATATCCAGTGGGGGCGGGAGTTCACCCAGAAGGTTTCGCGCCCCACATTGGCGTGCTATCTGCCCGCTAAGGTCAAAGCTGCCGGATCGGCAATCATCATCTTTCCCGGCGGGGGCTACATTGGCGAGGTCTTTCAGTACGAAGGCACCAGTATCGCCGAGGCGTTCAGGGACCACGGGGTAGCGGCCTTTATTGTCAAATACCGGTTGCCTAGCGATGTCACGATGAAGGACAAGTCGATTGGGCCGCTCCAGGATGCGGAGCAGGCCATCAAGCAGGTCCGCGACCACGCTTCGGAGTGGCAGATCGATCCGGGCAAAGTGGGCATTATCGGCTTTTCTGCCGGTGGCCATCTTGCGTCAACCCTCGGTACCCATTTCGAAAAGAACGATCTCGGCGATGGGTCCACTGGGAACCTCCGCCCTGATTTTATGGTTCTCGTTTACCCGGTCATCAGCATGACGGATAAACTCACCCACATGGGATCACGCGATGCCCTGCTCGGTCCGCATCCGAGTGCCGCGCAAATTCAGGAATTCTCGAGTGAGCTGCAGGTTTCAGACAGGACCCCGCCGACAATACTCTTGCACGCCACCGACGATAGCTTGGTGAACGTGGATAACAGCGTCATGTTCTATGAGGCCTTGCGCCGACACAACGTTCAAGCGCAGATGATCCTGTTCGCAAAGGGTGGACACGGCTTCTTCACCATGTCGCGCGATGAGTGGATCGAGCCAGTTTACTACTGGATGAAACTCAACGGCTGGATGAGACGATAGCCGAACTTGTCACGCCCACCGCTTTTCCGCCCATTCCTTAAACCCCGCCGCCGTCAGCCGCGTCAGCTCGGAAAGCGCCTCCGGCTCGGGACGGGTCTTGAAATTGAAGCAGGTCTTCCCCTGCATCCGCTTCTTCAGCGCTGGTGAAATGGTCTGGGTGAGCATCGGGTTCATGTAGAGCGGCATCAGGTGAAAGCTCACGTACGCCTTTTCCACGCGCACGCAGCCGAAATACATGGGGTGCCCTTTGTGCTGCGGCAGAGGCGACGGGCGCTTGGTGTGCAAGGTGTACTCAATGGGCGAATCCAGCATCACCGAAAGCCGCTGGGTATGCTTGTCGAACACCGATTTCAGTTCGGCAAACACCGCTTCAAAATCTGCATTCATGGCGCGCCCCTTCTCTCAATCTGCCCCACACCCGGAACCGCGAGGGATCCTACTCGCGTCGACGCAGCAGGTAAAAGCAGCGTCCTTCGGTTGCCGGTTGGGGCGGAAAGAAATCCTCCGCACGATATCCATTGGAGAGATAGTGCTGAAAAATGCGGCGCGATTCCATCCGCCAGCGGCGGGCCAGGGGCAGGGCCTGTGACCGCATCGCCTCGGTTTGAGAGGGAGTCTCCACCAGAATGCGGCGGTCTTTGAGGTCCAGCCGAATCGCCCGGTTCTGCGGAAAGCCCCGAGCGTTCAGCCGAGTCTCATTCACGCGCGGCAGTGAGGGGTCAAGACCCGGAGCCTCCCCGCGCAGACGCTGTTCGACTCTGGTGGTCGATATCCGCCAGTTCGCCACCCATCGATCGCTGGGCAGGCCTTTCTCCAAGGGGCTGGGAAAGCGCCCGTAACAATCCGCTAAGTATTCTTCTCCCCAGGCGCCCAAGCGCGAAATATTCAGCCGCGCGTTCCGGCTTTGCAACGGGTCGAAGGTCCAACAGATGGACTTGATCCCGCGCTCGAGGGCGACTTTCCGGTGAACAAGTTTCATCTTGAAGCCGAATCCCTGGTCCCGGTACTTCGCTTCGACCGCCATCATATGCGACCAATGAATTAAGCGTCCGTGGTAAATGCCGAGGAATGCAAAAATGAAACCCACCACCTTTCCATCAATAAGGGTTCCGACCAGCGCGCCACCGTACTTCTGCGCCGCCGTCAGGACCTCGCAGGTGGCGCCTGCCGCACCCCAAACATGTGCCTGGATTGGCTCGCATTGACGATACTCCTCAACATCCTTCAGCAGCCGTATTTCGACTCGAGGCATCCGTGTCTCCTGAAATTCTTGATTATTCCCTCACGCTCTCCCAGACTTTGCCAAACAATTCAATCGATCCCGGTCCGAACCCGGCGTAATGATTGTTGAAGTATCCCATCACCTGAATACCACGCTTCAGAATCTGGCGGATGATCGGTATCCAAATGTGCATTTCATCTTCCCGGTCAATGATGATGCGGTCCCAATGCTGAGCCTTTTCCTCAATGCCCTTGCGGTCGCCAAGCCAGCGGACATAGGCGAAGTCGGCGGTGATCACATCCAGTTTGCTTACCAGTTGCGATATGGGAGTCATCCACGGATGGTCGATTAGGGCCAGAGCCACACGCTTCTTGCGCAGGATGTCGAGCAGACGCGCATTCACCCAGTACTTGTTGCGGACCTCCAGGGCGTATTGGAAACCTCCCGGCAGCTCCTCCAGAAACGGAACGAGGCGCTCGAGGAAATCTTCCGAGCGCGCGAATGTTTGCTTATTGAAGTAGGGGAATTGCAAAAGCAACGGACCCAGACGGTCCTCCAGTAAACTCATGGCACGAAGGAACTCTGCCAAGTCCTGGCGGCAATCGCGCAACATCTTCTCGTGCGTGATGACCTGCGGGAACTTGGCGGCGAAAGTGAATCCCGGAGGCGTGCGAGCTCGCCAGTTTCTCACCATCGACTCGGAAGGAATCCGGTAGTACGTGGAATCCACTTCGACGGTGTCAAAATGCACGGAATACGCGCCAAGGAAATCGGCCGGTGTTGTGCCGGGCGGATAGAACGGGCCCACCCAGTCTTCACTGGACCAGCTTGAAGTTCCGAGGCGCAGATGGGGCACACGGGGATAGGTCAAGGGCTTCTCAGGTTTTGAATTTTAGATTTTGGATTTAAGATTGCGGTCCGCACACGTCCCACAGTTGATGGACTGTGCTTCTACTCGATGACCCAGGATCACAAATCCAAAATCTAAAAGCTTATTCCATCCCGCACATTCCGCGTTGAGCAGCCCCGCAGGCGCCGCAAGGTCCGGGTTCGTAAGCGGCCATTGAACGCGATGATGCCCCCACGGCAAACACGGACAACAGCTTATCCACCTTGCTGCTTTCGCATTTCTTGCAAGCCACCTTGGAGGTGGAGGTGGGCACGATCTTTTCAAAAGTCGTCCCACATTCCCGGCACTTGAATTCAAAAAGCGGCATTTGAGCCTCCTATTGGGAATATATCCAAACGCTCGCCGCTTTGCAATCGGCGGCCCGCGAATTTGGCGCGTCATCTGCATAAGGACTCCACCGTAGGTGCATTTTTTGTGGCTTTTTCGGGTGCGGCTCCATTAAAATGTCTTGACAGCTACATGGTTCTTGTCTAAATTGAGGCCCGGTAGTCGAGGCATGGTCTTATTTAAAACAACAAAAAGTGCGGAGAGGAGCAGCAAATGGCGAAGGTAATGACAAAATCCCAAGTGGTAACACATTTGGCTGAGAAAGCGGCGATTCCAAAGAAGACGGCGGCGGGGGTTCTCGAGGAGCTCGTCGCACTCGCAACCAAAGAAGCCAAGGCTTCGGGCCAATTTGTGATCCCGGGGTTAGGTAAAGCCGTGAAGGCAGCTCGGAAAGCGCGGATGGGACGCAACCCACAAACCGGCGAGCCCATCAAGATTCCAGCAAAGACTGTCGTAAAGTTCCGTTTGGCCAAGGCGTTCAAAGACGCCGTTGTGCCTCCCAAAAAGAAGTAGTGCATTTCACCGCGGGTCGCCCACGCGACCCGCGAAACTTTCACCACGGCGATTGTCGCACGACAAATCCGCTAAGGGGGAGGACTCTCTGCACGCCGGCTGGCGCGAAGCGAGAAATTCCTCCTTCGGGGCGATGGCCGTTTCCCGGGTGTAGTGTGCCGGGACTGGAGAGGTGGCGCCGACCTTCAGCGGTGTGTGCCGTCTTATATAGGCCGCCGTTAATCACGTGCGTAGCACGCGCCGTATCGCTGGCGCGGAGTTGAAGGTTAGCTAGCTTCGGTGCGGGTTCTCTAGCGGAATAACGCGGTAAGTCGCTCGCGGCGCATGACGGTTCAAGTTTACCGCGTGTACCGGGCGGGCTGCGGTCCTTCCTCGAGCGCTTGCCGGTCCCAAATCATGCCTTCGCGTGAATAGTTGGCGATCTCGAAGTCCTGAGTCAACTCCAGTGCGTCTACCGGGCAAGCGTCCTCGCACAGCCCGCAGAACATACAGCGCGAAAGGTCGTAGGTGAACGTCGTCAGACGCTTCTTGCGATCTTCGGTGCGCGCCCATCCCACCACAATCAAGTTCTCCGGGCAGGCAATCGAGCACAGATTGCAGGCGATGCACAGCGTCTCGCCCGATTCGGGATGATTGTTCAAGCGCGGCGCGCCGCGATACCGCTCGGCCACCGGCGGCCGCTCCAGCGGATACTGCTCCGTGCAGATGGCGTCGGGACGCTGATAGGAAAACGTCAGCCGCAAGCCCTTGAGCAGGTCAATGAGAAATACCCGCCGCAGAAAATCTTTCCAGTCCATATTTTCAACCCCACTTGGCCGCAAGGAAGGAGGCTCATAACTATTGAGCCGCAGCCGTTGAGCGCCATCCTGCCGGAAACCGCTCATCTTGGAAGGTACAATCCCGCCTTTGCGGGGCCAAAGACTTAAGTCGTCCCACCGCCGCGAGTTGCGAGAAGCTCAGTTACCGCGAATTCCCAAAAAAAGGTGATGCCCCGGGGCAAATTACGATTGGCCCGTTCGGTGCCCGCTCACTTTCCCAGAATAATCTTGGCAATGGTTTGGAGTTGCATGAATGAAGTGCCCTCGTAAATCTTACCGATCTTCGAGTCACGAAGAAACTTTTCCGCAGGATAATCGCGCGTGAAGCCGTAGCCCCCGTATACTTCCACGCACTCCGAGGCCACGCGCTCCGCCACCTGCGAGCAATAATACTTGGCCATGGCGGCCTCTTTCAGAAACGGAAGGCCGGCATCCTTCAGCCGCGCGGCGTTATATGCCATTAACCCTCCTGCCTCCACGTCGGTCGCAAGGCGAGCCAATTGAAACTGGATCGCCTGGAACTCGGCAATGGGTTTGCCGAACTGTTTGCGTTCCTGGGCATACTGGATCGCATTTCCCAGAGCGCCGCGGGCCACCCCCACCATCTGCGCGGCGATTCCGATACGCCCTTCGTTGAGGGTCTCGATGGCCACCTTGTAACCCTTGCCCACGTCGCCCAGAACGTTCTCCTTCGGAACACGGCAATCTTCCAGAATCAGCTCGCACGTAGAAGAGGCGCGGATGCCGAGCTTGTCCTCTTTCTTTCCCAGGGTGAAGCCTGGCGTGCCGCGTTCAACCAGGAACGCCGTGATGCCGCGATAGCCCGCCTCGGGGTTCGCGTTGGCGAACACGATGAACAAGCCCGCTTCGTTGGCGTTGGTAATCCAAAGCTTGCGGCCGTTGAGGACAAAGTCGTCGCCGTCCGCGCGAGCGCGCGTCGCGAGTGCAAAGGCGTCGCTTCCGGAATTCGCTTCCGAGAGCGCGTAGGCCCCGAGCGTATCGTGCACCAGGTGGATCAGGAACTTCTGCTTCTGCGCCTCCGTTCCCCACTTCTTGAAGGCATTGTTCACCAGCGTATTCTGCACGTCAATCACGACGCCCGCAGAAGCGTCAACACGCGAGAATTCCTCGATGGCGAGAATGGCCAGGAAAAAAGAGCCTCCACTTCCTCCGTAGCTCTCGGGGACTTCAATCCCCATAAAACCCTGCGCGAAGAACTTTTCCAGCAAGCCGTGGTTAAACCCGCCCTCGCGGTCCATTTGTTCGACATGAGGAAGAATCTCATTCGTGGCGAAATCGCGAGCCATCGCCTGGAACATGCGTTCTTCCTCGGTCAAAACTGTAAGGGGGCCATTCCCATTATGGTCAGCAAATTCGGTCATCGTAACCTCCCACGGCCAGTCGAGGCAAAGAAAGGAGAATGCTACAGGGTAACCGGCGCGGACACAACCCCCGGCAAAAGGTGCGAGTGCAGCAGGCCTTGACTTGTCGCGCACGGCTCAACTTCTTGCCAATAGCTTTTGCCGCGGCGTGCGTTGTTGGCGTGCCGCTAAACCCGCGACGGGGTACAATAGGGCGAACTACTCGCGGGAGGTACGCATGGCGGAAATGATTATTCGTCCAACAATGAAGTTTGTATACCTCGGATACATACTGGTGATTGTGATTATAGCGGCTTCAGTTGTGGCGTTGATGCGCATCCAAATGCCGGACCAGATTCCACCGGCTTTGCAACCTTGGGTTCCGTGGTTGCCTGTGCTCCTCCTGCTGTGGCCGCTGAAACGCCATCTCCGTAACCGCCTGACCAAGATGACCATTCTCGATGACAAACTGCGCTACGAAAGGGGCCTCACGACCCGCACCACGCGCACCATACTAATCTCGCGAGTGCAGGATGTGACCGTTCACCAACGGATTGGCCAGAGAATTTTCAACGTGGGCGATCTTTCCATCGAGACCGCGGGTGAATCGAGCCGGGAGACGATCTTCAACATCGACCGGCCACAAGAAATTGCCGACCACATCAACGAACACTCCCAGAAGCTACACCCGAAGGACCAACTTACCTGACGGCATCGCAGGGCGGCACGCGTGGGGTTTTGACTTTCAACTGCTCTTCAGGGTTGGGGCTCAGCGGGGTCTTCGACCTCGTGGCGACCGCGCCTCTGGCGCAGAACGAACACATAATGGACAGCCGAGGCCAACGTAAGTGCGGCAGCGAGGCGAATCAAGATCAAGAGCAAATCCGCCGTCATGTATGGAACGCCTGCCCGGCGGCACAGGGCCGCGAACAGGGTCAGGATCTGTGCTACGGTGGAAGCTTTTCCGAGCAGCGAGGGGTGGAAGGGCCGATACCCCGCCACCAGGGAAATCAAGGCCGCGGTCATAAGGATGGCCACATCCCGGCTCAGCACGATAATCGTCAGCCACCAGGGCAGCGCGCCGCGCAATGCCAGGGTGATATAACCGGTAGTCATGAGAATCTTGTCGGCAATCGGATCCAGCGCCACACCCAGCGGGCTCTCCTGCTTCAAAAGGCGAGCAACTGTGCCGTCCAGAACATCGGAGAGGGCCGCCGCCGTGAGCACCGCGAGCGCCGCGCGATAGTGCCGGTCCATGACCAGGATTGCAAACACCGGCACGAACACCAGACGTAGAAGGGTGATTTGATTCGAGGGCGTTAAAATTCGAGTGGTCATCACTTAGCAGATAATATAGAGGCCCACGTTGAGAGCCGTCAATACGATAGCGCCCTAATTTGAGGCGCAGCGCCGACTTCCTGCCGGCACCGGAGCCGCCAAGATGGCGGCGCTGCGTTCGGGCTAAACCCCACCTCGACGTTCTCCGGCCACCTTCACCTTTTTCAGCCTTTGTTGCACCGCCGGGCTTTCAAGCTCGCGCCGGGCGTCGGAGGCAATCCAGCGTGCGGCGCGCGAATCCATGGCGTGGATCTCGCGGCAGGCCGCGAGGGCGGCGCGGTTCAGCCGCGCATTCCGTTTTCCGATTTGCCTCAGCGCCCAGTTCACACCCTTCTTCACCATGTTTCTCTCGTCCGTGGCCGCGCGTTTGATCAGGGGTAGGAACCGCAGAAAGGCATCGTCGCTGGCGGCTTTGTCCGCCACGGCCAGGCCCGCCATTAGCGCAAACGCCGCCCTTTTGACAAATTCTTCCTGGCGCGCGCTCCACTCCACGCATTTCTCGTGAGCAAAGCGGGTGTAGCGAAAAATGCCGATACAGGCGCCGTCGCAGATGGCCCAACTGTCAAAATCCTTCGCCCACTGATTCATTTGGCGCGCGGTCACCTTTTCGGGCTCAGCGATCAACGTGGCCAGGACGCGCGCCTCGAAAACCTCCGAAGCCCATAATTCATGCGCCAGGGCGTGCTGACGGCCGCTCTCTCTCGCCAGCTTCCTCAGGTCGGGGATCGACCACCCGCCGTAAACCTTCTTCGCCACAATCCCAAACCGCGCCATTCCCTCCGCCGCGCGTGGGTTGGGGCGAGAAGCAAGGCGTTCAAGAATCTCGATGCAAGTCATGGCAATACTGTCTACCCCCCGGCCCAGCGACGGACCGCATTTTGTACGCCCTTAATTAAATCCGTGGTACATCAATGCCAAGGTACTCTTGAATCGTCAGTCCGACCTTGGCTTGGAATCGCTGGGAGAGTGATGGGATCGAGCCGCTCGGTTCGTCGACAATGATGCGTTCCACCCGGTGCATGGGAAAAAAAACCGTATTCACGCCGACTGCGGTTTCCTCCTGGTGGTTGACCTGGCGAATAAAGTCGTCAAATGCGTCCAGATCGATCCCGCGCAGAGTGATGCCCTTCGATTCCAGCAGGCAGATCTGCCCCCACATTTTCTCTTTAGGCGAAACGAGGCTGACGATAACAATGCTATTGACTTCCATGCACGGCCCCCAGAACGCTATGGTGGTTGGCACCCCCCATTCTGCGCGAACCTTCTTAAGGGAGAAGTCAGACTACCGGCAGCATAGCGCCCGCCACCCACTAAAGCAATCTTCTCCTGGGCAACGCTACGTCCAGCGGAAAGTTCTTTCAATGGCCGTAGCGCAACTCTCCCGCTTCAATGCGCACAGGCAGATGATTCTGCGCGGGCGGAAGCGGGCACGTTGCGTATGGCGTGAAGGCGCAGGGCGGATTCACCGCCTTGTTGAAATCCAGAATGACTTCGCCATTTTGCGGGAGATTCGCGTAAAGAAACCGCCCAGACGGATACGTTTCCTTGCCTGCGGTTTGGTCCCTGAAAATGAAGAACAGGACATCGCCTTCGGTAACGGGATCGAGCCGGAACTGCTCCCCCTTCAGTGTGAATTCCACGTAGCCCGGGCTGTCTTCCTGGTCGACATCGCCGAGAATGTTCGGAACGGCAATTTTCTTGGGTGGGGTGTAAGGCACAAACTTCGCCGTCACGCGATAGTCCTCGGCGATAGGAAACCAGCGGGTGCCTGCAAACTTTTGGCGCGCTTCGCTGTCCTTGTCCTTCAGGCGGACCCCGAAGCGGCTCCCACGTTGGATGACAAACACCGAGAGATTCCCGATCCGCAGCACGTCAGGCGACCCCGCTGAATCCGCGGTGAGCGTGGCTGTGGCCGCCGGCTTGCCATTGACGGTCACCTCGACGCCGGGGGCAGTGTGAAAAACCGTCTTGCCGCCATGGAATTCAAACGTTCCCACCTTCTCCGGAGCCGAACCCGGACGGAGCACAAAGCTATTTTCCCGCCCTGTGCCCATGGTGTTCTCGCCGTCCTTCAACCAGAAAAGCCCCGACACGGTCAGCCAGCCATCCTCAGCCTTCAGGTTCTCCTCATGTTGCTGTCGCCATTTTTCAATCTGGGCACGGTAGTTCGACTGGTCAATCGGCAATACAGCCAAGGCCAGGATGGCGGTCAGCATTTTCGAGATCAGCATGGCTCCCAGACCTTTCCTGCCATTCCTGTATTCCTACATTCTACAGGGAACAGGATTTCGCCTTCACACCAACTTGTAAAATGCCCGCATGTTCCCCATTCGCGGGTAAAGCGCGTAGCGCTTGATTTCCAGTATCTGCTTCAAATGGCCCAAATCGTGGAACGCCCACTCGGTAATCATTTCCTCCGCCGAAATCTCCCCGACTTGCTGATGCACCCCTATGCGTTTCAATTGTACGGGGCGGAGTTTTCGGAGCCACTTGAGATTGGCCCGCCGCTGCCGTTCAAGGCTCACAAGGCTCCTTCGCGGATCGGTTTTGTTGTATTCGCGCTCGACGGCACGGGCCTCCTGATCAAAGTAGGGCAGAGTGGGCCGTTCCTGCTCGACGATCGCGGCCACCCGCTCGCGCATTCCTACTTCTTCTACATCCGCCAAATGCGCCAACACTTCCTGGACCGACCACTTGTCAGAGGCAGGTCTGATCCCCATTTCCCGCCGCGAGAAGGTGGCAATCTCCCGTTCGAGCTTCGCGGGAGTGGTGGCCAATATCTCCAAAACCAATTTCAGCATGATTGCCTCCTCTCGGGCCGAGCCAACTCATCTTGGGAGTTTGCCTCGCAGGCGGTGGGCGGCCAGAAACTCGCGTTCCAGTTCACGGTCGCCCAGATGTACCTTGAGTGACTCCAATTTCTGGATCAGCGCGTCGAGCGCCATCTGGATGTTTTCAGTATTCGTCAGGCAAATGTCGCGCCAGACGGAGTAGGGGCTGTCGGCCAGTCGCGTCACATCGCGAAAACCAGAGGCCGCCACTTCCAGAGGCAGGTCCCCGGCCGTATGCTTCTCCTCAATCAGGCTGGCCAGACCCGAGGAA
>Ga0181535_10005213_pt1 | contig 14029 bp, 10 predicted proteins | sample PEATcosm2014_Bin_44_FD_119774 | JGI IMG/M metagenome (GOLD analysis project Ga0181535, IMG submission 119774) | Peatland microbial communities from MTU Mesocosm Facility, Houghton, MI, USA - PEATcosm2014_Bin17_30_metaG | ecosystem: Environmental > Terrestrial > Soil > Wetlands > Peat | place...
GAAGGCAGCGTCGATCCGATCCGCGATGCCGAAACGGTCGAAACCGAGCTGATGCTGGCCGATCTGGAGAGCCTGGAGAGGCGGCTGGTCACCCTGCAGAAGCGGGTTCGCGGCGGCGACAAGGAAAGCGCCGCGCAACTGGCGCTGGTCGAACCGATCGTCGTGGCGCTGCAGGCCGGCCGTCCCGCGCGCACGGCGATCGCGCGCGCCGATGCCGAGGCGGCGCGGCGGCTGCAACTGCTGACCGCCAAACCGGTTCTGTACATTTGCAACGTCGAGGAGGCCGCGGCCGCCGCCGGCAACGCGCACTCGGCCCGCGTGGCGGCACAGGCCGCCGCCGAGGGCGCGGGCATGGTGATCGTCTCGGCCGCCATCGAGGCGGAGGTGGCGCAGCTTCCTGAGGCCGAGCGCGGTGAATTCCTGGAAGGGCTCGGGCTGCACGATTCCGGACTCGATCGGGTGATCCGGGCCGGCTACGACCTGTTGGGGCTGATTACCTACTTCACGGCGGGGCCGAAGGAGTCGAAGGCCTGGACCATCGTGCGCGGCACCCGCGCCCCGCAGGCCGCCGCGGTGATCCACAACGACTTCGAGCGCGGCTTCATCGCCTGCGAGACCATCGCCTACGACGACTACGTCGCCGGCAACGGCGAGGCGGGCGCCAAAGAAGCCGGCAGGATGCGGGTGGAAGGCAAGGAGTACGTGGTACGGGACGGCGACGTCCTGCTGTTTCGCTTCAACGTCTGACAGCACGGGAGACCATCCGGTGCAGATCGCAATGATCGGCGGCGGGTATGTGGGGCTCGTTTCGGGCGCCTGCCTCGCCGAATTCGGCAACGACGTGGCGGTGGTCGAGACCGATCGCCCCAAACTGACGGCGCTGCGCGAGGGGCGCATGCCGATCTTCGAGCCGGGGCTGGATCGGTTGGTGACGGAGAACGTGGCCGCCGGCCGGCTGTCCTTCGGCGACGACATCGCCGCCGCGGTGGCCGGGGCGGAGGCGGTGTTCATCGCCGTGGGCACGCCGTCGCGGCGCGGCGACGGCCATGCCGACCTGAGCTATGTCTACGCCGCCGCCGAGCAGGTGGCACGCGCGATGACCGGCTACGCGGTGATCGTGACCAAGTCCACCGTGCCGGTCGGCACGGGGCGGCGGATCGCCGAGATCGTGCGCGAGACGCGGCCGGACCTGGAATTCGACGTCGCCTCCAATCCCGAGTTCCTGCGCGAGGGCAGCGCCATCGGCGATTTCATGCGGCCGGACCGGGTGGCGATCGGCACCGAGAGCGAGCGGGCGCGCGAGGTGATGCGGCGGCTCTACCGGCCGCTCTACCTGATCGAGGCGCCGATCCTGTTCAGCGGCATCGAGACCGCCGAGTTGACCAAATACGCGGCCAACGCCTTCCTGGCGATGAAGGTCACCTTCATCAACGAAATCGCCGATTTGTGCGAGCGGACCGGGGCGGACGTGCACGACGTGGCGCGCGGCATCGGGCTGGACGGGCGGATCGGGCGCAAGTTCCTGCATCCCGGTCCGGGCTTCGGCGGCTCGTGCTTCCCCAAGGACACACTGGCGCTGGTGCGCATCGCCCAGGATGCCGGCGCGCCGAGCCGGTTGATCGAGGCGGTGGTGGCGGTGAACGACGCCCGCAAGGCCGGCATGGCGATGCGCGTCATCATCGCCTGCGGCGGCTCGGTGCGCGGGCGCACCGTGGCGGTGCTGGGCCTGACCTTCAAGCCCGAGACCGACGACATGCGTGATTCGCCGTCGCTGCCGATCGTATCGCGCCTGGTGGAGGACGGCGCCGTGGTGCAGGCGTTCGACCCCGAGGGCATGGAGCAGGCGCGGCCGCTGCTGCCGGATGGCGTGCGCTACTGCCGCAACGCGATGGATGCGGTGACCGGTGCCGACGTGCTGGTCGTGGTGACCGAGTGGAACGAATTCCGCGCCCTGTCGCCGGCCAGCCTGAAGGCGGCGATGCGTGGCGACGTGGTGGTGGATCTGCGCAACGTTTACGACCCGGAAGCGATGCGGCAGGCCGGATTTGCCTATCACTCGATCGGCCGCGGCGAGCGCCGCCCCGGATAGCCCGCTGGCTTGGGCTGCCGGTTTCAGACGGGCAGCACGGGCAGGACGACGTGGCTGGGCCGGGCGGCGTCGACGAACAGCGTGTTGGTCGCGATCCGCCGTAAGCGCGAGGCCCCCTCCGGCTCGCCGGTGTTGGGGTTGACGTCGAACTTCGGAAAATTGCTCGACGAAACGTCAAGCCGGATGCGGTGACCGTGCAGGAACAGGTTGGCGGTCGGGAACAGCGTGACCTTCGCGCGCACCACCTCGCCCGGCGTGCGCAGGCGCGGCCGCGAGGGGTCCTCGGCATAGCGCAGGCGCAGGATGCCGTCGGTCAGGATCATGGCGTAACCGCGCGGATAATCGGCACTCGGCGGGTGCACGTCGATCAGCTTGGCGGTGACGTCGGTGTCAGGGCCGTCGGTGGCGACCCATAACTCGGCCTCGATGGGGCCTACCACCCGCACGGCTTCGCGCAACGGCGCGGTCTGGAAGGCCAGCACATCGGGGCGCGAGGCGAGGGGAAGATACGGCGGCGTGCAGCCGAAGAATGCTTTTCCCTCCACCTGGTCAAAGGCGCCGCCACTCGCCACCGGATCGAGACTGGAGAAGTTGCCGCCGATCGTGGGCACCGGGTGCGCGGGGTCGAACTGATAGCAAAGCGGCGCGGCAGCCTCGGGCTGCACTGCGGGGTCGAGACTACCGTCGCCATGCAGGTGATACGGGACGGGCACCGCTTGAGGCGCCGGCCAATCCTGCAGGTCCAGCCAGCGCCCACCGTGGTCCAGCATGCCTTTCTCGGTACGCCGACCGCTGCCGCCGCCCATGACGAACACACGCACGGGCGGCTCGGGATTCGGCGTGCCGGCCAGCGCATGTTGAAAATGCCGCAGGCGGTACGATGGCCAGTCGCCGGCCCAGAAATCGATGGTGGCGGCCGGACCGAACGCGACGTCGCCGCATCCGGTGTCGCTGCGGTTTCCATGCGTCCAGGGGCCGAGGATCAGCCGCTGGGTGCCGCGGCCGGCACGCTTCAACCCGACATAGTTGCCGGCGGCCGTCAGCGCATACGGGTCGAACCAGGACGACATATGCACGCAATCGGCGGCGGCATAACGCGCATGGTAGCCCTCGGCCCAGATGCCGAGCTGCCGCCAGTAGGCGTCGAAGCTGCCGTGGCGCCACTGGTCGAGCAGGTAGGCCTCGTAGTCCGGGTGGTGGCGCAGCGGCGAATGGCCGGGCCGCCAGGGCATGCGGGTGAACCAGTCCCGGATGTCCTCGGCGGCGAGCGCGGCGCGCATCACTGGATCGGCCCCGGCCTCGGGCGACAGCAACGCCTGCTTGTGTGCCCAGGTGGCCTGCTTGAGCTCGAAAGCGCCAGACTGGCGGATGCCGCTGGTCCAGGCATTGCAGAACCCACCCGAATCCAACACCTGAGCCACCAGCCCTTCGGGAGCGAGGCAACCGAGCGCCGCTTGCGTATGGGCCGCATAGGACAGACCCATGGTGCAGATCCGCCCGTCGCACCAGGGCTGCGTCCGGAGCCAGGCGCAAGTATCAAAACCGTCCTCGCCGTCGCTGAGGTATTTGACGAAGCGGCCTTCGCTGCCGTGGCGGCCGCGGGTGTCCTGGTAGGCCACGGCGAAGCCGGCGGCCGTGAATACCGCGGCGAGGGCGGCGCGCGAGCGCGGCGTCCGGTCGGCGGCGGTCAACTCGCTGCGGCTGGTCTCGTCGCGGCCGTAAGGCGTGCGCTCCAGCACCACGGGGAACGGGCCGGCACCGCGGGGCAAATGGATATCAGTGGCCAGCCGCGCGCCGTCACGCATCGCCACCAGGTGCGTCGTGGCCATCACGGTCCCTCCAGTTCGGTGCTCAGCGCGCGCAGGGCGGCGGTGTGCGGGTGGGCGATGCGGTTGTTCCGCAAGTCGTCGGCCGAGAGTTGTTCCACCATCTCCCCGCCCAGCATCACCCCGATCATCGGGCAGAGATGCGCCACCACGGCGAGGTTGTGGCTCACCATCAGGTAGGTGAGGCCGCGCCGCTGTTGAAGATCGGCGAGCAGGTTCAGCACCTCCGCCTGCACCGAGACGTCCAGCGCGCTGGTCGGCTCGTCCAGCAGCAGCACCTCGGGTTCGGCCATCAGGGCGCGCGCGATCGCCACCCGCTGGCGCTGTCCGCCCGACAACTCGTGCGGGTAGCGGAAGCGCACCGAAGGCGGCAGCGCGACCTCGGCGAGCGCGCGCAGGATGCGCGCCTCGATGTCGCCGATGCCGTGCACCAGCAGTGGTTCGCTGAGCGCGCGATCGACGGTCTGGCGGGGATGCAGCGAGCCGTACGGGTCCTGGAACACCATCTGCACGCGCCGGAAGAATTGCTTTTCCCGTTGCCGCCCCAGGGTCATGCCGGCCAGGCGCATGGTACCGGTCCAGTCCGGGTTGAGTCCCGAGAACGCGCGCAGCACGGTGGACTTGCCGGATCCGCTCTCGCCGACAATGCCGAAACTCGACCCGCGCGGCACGGCGAAGGACACGTCGTTCACCGCGTGCACGCCCTCGAAGCGCACGTGCAGGCCTGTCACCTCGATCATGCCAGCCATGCCGGGTCGCGCACCATCACGGGCAGGCGGGGTTTTGGCTTGGTCAGCGTCGGCATGCAATCGAGCAGGCCGCGGGTGTACGGGTGTTGGGCGCTCGCCAGGTCGGAAGCCCGCAGTTCCTCGACGATGCGGCCCGCGTACATCACCACCACGCGGTCGCAGAAGTGAGACACGAGCGGCAGGTCGTGGCTGATGAGAATCAGCCCCATGCCGCGGCGCGACACCAGATCCTCCAACAGGCGGAGGATCTCCGCCTGCACGGTGGCGTCGAGCGCGCTGGTCGGCTCGTCGGCGATCAGCAACTCGGGGTCGGGCGCCAGCATCATGGCGATCATGACGCGCTGGCCCATGCCGCCGGACAACTCATGCGGGTAACTGCCGGCGACGCGCCCGGGGTCGCGGATCTGCACCTGGGCGAGCAGGTCCAGCGCGGCCTGGCGAGCTTGGCGCCAGGTGCCCTTACGGTGCGCCCGCCAGGCTTCGGCGATCTGGTCGCCCGCCGTCATCACCGGATTCAGCGAGAATTTCGGGTCCTGCAGGATCAATCCGGCGCGGCGGCCGCGGATGGCGCGCAACTCGGTCTCGCCGGCGCGCATCACGTCGATGCCGTCGAAGCTGATCCGCTCGGCGGTGACCACGGCATTCGGCGGCAGCAGCCGGAGAATGGAACGGGCGGTGAGCGACTTGCCCGAACCGCTCTCGCCGACGATGCCGAGTTTTTCCACCCCGAGCGTCAGCGACACCTCGCGCACCGCCAGCGACAGGCCCTGCCGGGTCGGGAAGGCAATGGACAGATTGGCGATATCGACCAGCACCGCGCTCACCGCTGCTTCGGGTCGAGCACGTCGCGCAAGCCGTCGCCCAGCAGGTTGAAGGCGAGCGAGGCGACGAAGATGGCGATGCCCGGGATGGTCGGCACCCACCACTGCTCGAGGATGAAGCGCCGGGCGGTGGCGATCATGGCGCCCCACTCCGGCGAGGGTGGCTGCGCGCCCATGCCGAGGAAGCCCAGGCTGGCGGCGGTCAGGATGATGCTGCTCATGTCCAGCGTGACGCGCACCACCAGGCTGGGCAGGCACAGCGGGGTGATGTGGAGAAACACGATGCGCGTGGCCGAGGCGCCGGTAAGCCGTGTCGCCGCGATGAAATCGGTGCCCCGGATGGTCATCGTCTCGGCCCGCGCGAGCCGCGCATAGGGTGGCCAGGCCGTCAGCGCGATGGCGAAGATGGCGCTGCTGACGCCCGGTTTGATGGCGGCGACGAAGGCCAGCGCCAGGATGAGGCGGGGAAAGGCGAGAAAAACGTCGGTCACGCGCATCAGCACACGGTCCAGCACGCCGCCCGCGTAACCGGCGACGCAACCGATGGCCAGGCCCACCGGGGCCACCATCAGCACGACCGCGATCACCATGCCCAGCGTAATGCGCCCGCCGTAAAGCAGGCGGGAAAACACGTCGCGGCCGAGTTCGTCGGTGCCGAACCAGTGGGCGGCGGAGGGAGCCGCCAGCCGGTTGGCCAGATCCTGCGCGCTCGGGTCGGCCCGCGCCAGCAACGGCGCGGCGCCGGCCGCCAGGACCAGGATCGTCACCACGATCAGCCCCCCCATGGCGAGCGGGTTGGCCCGGAAATCGCGCCACAGCCGATAGCGCCGGCCCCAGGCCGCCTGCGACTGCGAGGCCGGCGTGTCGGTCAGCAGCCAGTCGCGCAGTGACACCGCGGCGCTGCTCATCGCACCCGCGGGTCCATCACCCGGTAGAGCACGTCGGCGAGCAGGTTCAGCAGCAGATAGGTCACGCCGATGACCAGGGTCGCGCCCAGCACCGCATTCATGTCGGCGTCCAGCAGGGACACGGTGAGGTACTGGCCAAGCCCCGGCCAGGAGAACACCGTCTCGGTTATCACCGCGCCCTCGAGCAGCCCGGCGTAGGTCAGGGCAAGCACGGTGATCAGCCGGACCGCGATGTTGCCGAAGGCGTGCCGCCAGATCACCCGCAGCGGAGAAAGCCCTTTTGCCCGCGCGGTGATGACGAACTCGCCGGCCAGCGCGTCCAGCATGAAGGCGCGCGTCATGCGGGCGATATAGGCCATGCTGAAATACGCCAACACGCCGGCGGGCTGGGCCAGATGCGCCAGCGCATCCCAGAACGAATCCCAGTCGCCGGCAATCAGCGAGTCCACGGTCAGGAAGCCCGTCACCGTTGGCACCATGCCCTGGAACGCCACATCGGCCCGGCCGGTCCCCGGCGCCCAGCCGAGCTTCGCGTACAGCACGAGCAGGGAGATCAGCCCGAGCAGGAAGATCGGTATGGAGTGCCCGGCCAGGCAGAACACGCGGATGGCATGGTCCACGCGCGTCCTTTGCCTGACCGCCGCCAGCACGCCCAGCGGCACGCCCACCAGCACGGCAACGATGATCGCGAATGTCGCCAGCTCGATCGTAGCCGGAAAGAAGTGCGCGATGTCGTCGGTCACCGGGTTGCCGGTCATGACGGATCGTCCGAGATCGCCGCGGCACAGATTGAGCACGTAGATCCCGAACTGCACGGGCAGCGACCGGTCCAGTCCCAGTTCCAGCCGCACCAGCGCCACCACGTCGGGCGGCGCATGGTCGCCGATGATGGCGAGGGTGGGGTCGATAGGCATGACCCGACCGATCAGGAACGTCACCAGCACCAGCCCGAACAGCGTAATCGGCACGCTCGCGGCGGTTCCCGCGAGCGTGCGCAGGCGGCCCATCAGGCCTTCTTGATGTCGTTGTAGTGCGTGTAGTCGGGCAACGGCCCGACGGTGAACCCGGACACGCCCTTGCCCATCACGGCGACCGCCACCTGCTGCAGGATCCAGGCGAAGGGCGCGCGCTCCTGCGCCAGCCGCTGCATCTTCTGGTACATGGCGATGCGCTTGGCCGGGTCGAGTTCCTTGGCCGCCGCCTCGACCATCGCGGTCAGTTCGGGGTCCTTGAAGTGGCTGCGCCAGCCCAGGATCTTCAGCTTGGAGCTGTCGCTGTCGTCCGGGTTCGCGCACCAGCCCTGGGCATTGGAGTTCGGGTCGAAGTAGTCGGTGCCCCAGACCAGGATGGCCAGCTGGTGCTGGCGGGCGCGGGTCTTGGTGATCACCTGCTTCTGCTCGCCGGGCAGCAGGTTCACCTTGATGCCGACGGCGCCGAGGTCGGCCTGGATGGCCTGGGCGATGTCGGCGTTCGGCGCCACCGAGATGAAGTCCATGTTGATCTCGAAGCCGTTCGGGTAGCCGGCCTCGGCCAGCAGCGCCTTCGCCTTCGCCACATCCTTGTGGAACGGCTTGTCGGTCAGCGCCCCCGGCAGTCCGGCCGGCAGGAAGCTCTGCGACACCCGCCAGAGATTCGGCGTGATGTTCTTCTCGATCGCATCGTAGTCGATCGCCCACTTGATGGCCTGGTGGACCTGCGGCTTGGCCAGGATCTCGTTGGCCTGGTTCATCGCGATGTACATCGACGAGCCCTGGCCGGAGGAGGTGATGGTGAACGCCTTGTCGGCGCTGACCGCCTTGATCTGCTCCGGCGTCAGGTTGCGCACGATGTCGGCGTCGCCCTTCTCCAGCATCAGCCGCTGCGCGGATGGATCGGCGACATGGCGGATCACCACCCGCCGGATGTGCGGCGCGGTGGCGGCATGCGGGTTGGCGTCGAGGACAATGCTGTCGCTGGCCTGCCAGGAGGTGAGCTGGTACGGCCCGGCGCCGGCGCTGTGGTTCCTCAGCCAGGCATTGCCGAGGTCGCCGTTGGTCTGGTTGGCCAGCACGGTGGCGCGGTCCACGATCGAGCCGACATTGGCCGACAGGCAGAACAGCACGAAGCTGGGTGCCTGCACCTCGGGCAGTTGCATCACCAGTGTCCCGGCATCCGGTGCCGAGATCAGTTGCTCCACGTTGTCGGGCGTGAAGCCGAACTGGGTCACGATGAAGCCCGGGCTCTTGTTCAGCTTCACCACGCGTTGCAGCGAGAAGGCCGCATCCGCGGCGGTGAGCGCGTTGCCCGAGGCGAATTTGGCGTCGCCGGTCAGATGGAAGGTGAAGGTCTTGCCGTCCGGGCTGATGTCCCATTTCTCGGCGAGGTCGCCGGCGACCTTGTTGTTGTCCTTCGGGTCCGGGCGGACCAGCCGGCGATAGACGTTGGCGTCCACCTCATTGTTGCTGAACTCGTACGACTCGGCCGGATCGAAGCTGATGATGTCGTCGATCTGCTTGGCCATCACCACCACGTTGCGCGGCGTGGCCGCCAGGCCGTGCCGGGCGATCAGGGGTGCGGCCAGCGTCGTGGCCGAGGCGGCGAGAAGGGTCCGGCGATTCAGCATGATCGGTCTCCCTGTCATTACTGGCACCACCATAGCCACGCTGGCCGGGCGCCGGGAAGAGCTGCCAGGCCTGCCGGTCAGGTCGCCGGCTCGATGTCCTCCAGGCTGAACTGCTGCGCTTCCTCGTCGAAGCTGAAAAGCTCGGCGTAGCGTCCCCAGCCGATGGTGGCGCGCAGCGTTTCCTCGGCATAGTCGGGCGACATGTGGTCTTCCAACTCATCGCGGAAGCGCACCGCCGAGGCGCGGTGATTCCAGCGTTCATCCACCGTGCGGCGGATGGCGGCGGCCAGCTTCACATGCGCCAGCAGGGCGGCGGCAAACAGCTTCTTGCGGTGATCGGTGTCGGCCTGGACGAATTGCCGGCCGGTCTCGGTCAGCCGGATGTCGCCCTCCTCCAGTTCGGCGAAGCGGAGCAGTTGCAGCGTCTCGCCGATCGGCAGCAGTTCGTCGGCTTCCAGTTGCAGCGAGCCGGCCAGCGCCGGCAGGTCGGCCCGGCCCTCGTAGGGCGGTCCGGCCAGGGCCTCCATCAGGCCGGCCAGCAGGTTGGTCGAGACGTGGTGCAACGGGGCGGCGAAGGGGGCGTCGGCCGGCGCCACCGGCGTCGCCGGCGCCGGCGTGCGCCGCGTCATCACCGCGTAGATGTCGTCCACCAACTGGCGGAAGGCGGGGTCCAGCCGGTTGCGCGGGTGCCCGAACGGCACCGGGATCTCCTGGGCCACCCGCCCGGGGTTGGAGGCGAATACCAGGACGCGGTCGCACATCAGCACCGCCTCCTCGATGTTGTGGGTGACCATCAGGATGGACTTCACGGGCAGGCGGCCCTCCGTCCACAGCTCGATCAGGTCGGTGCGCAGCGTTTCCGCGGTCAGCACATCGAGCGCGCTGAACGGCTCGTCCATCAGCAGCAGGTCGGGATGCACCACCAGCGCCCGCGCGAAGCCGACGCGCTGGCGCATGCCGCCGGACAATTCCTTGGGGTAGGCGCTCTCGTAGCCGCCCAACCCGATCAGGTCGATGGCCGCCTCGCCCAACTGCTCGCGCTGGGCGCGCGGCATGCCCTGTGCTTCCAGCCCCAGCTCGACGTTTTCCTGCACGGTCAGCCAGGGGAACAGGGCAAAACTCTGGAACACCATGGCGATGCCCGGCGCCGGTCCGAGCACCGGCTGGCCGCGCCAGATGACTTCGCCGGCGGTCGGCGCCAGCAGGCCGGAGACGATGCGCAGCAGCGTCGACTTGCCCGAGCCGGAGCGGCCGATCAGGCCGACGATCTCGCCGGTCTTCAGGGTCACGTTGACGTCGTCCAGCACCACCAGGTCGGTGCTGCTGTCCTTGTGATAGGCCTGCTTGCAGGCGCGCACCTGCAGCAGCGGTTCGGTGACGGCGGTGTCCATCGGCCCTTCTCCCTTATCCCAGGGTCGTGCGGCGGCTCGCATAGGCGTAGAGCGGCCGCCACAGCAGCCGGTTGACCGTGACGACGAACAGCGACATCACCACCACGCCCAGCACGATCTTATGGAAGTCGCCGGCATCGGTGGCCTGCGCGATGTAGGCACCCAACCCGTGCGCCGCCAGCTTGGTATCGCCCCAGGACGCCACCTCGGCGACGATGGCGGCGTTCCACGATCCGCCCGAAGCGGTGATCGCGCCGGTGACGAAATAGGGCAGGATGCCGGGGAAGATCACCCGCCGCCACCACAGCAGGCCGCCGACGTGGAAATTCTCCGCCGCTTCCCTGAGATCGCCGGGAAAGGCGGCGGCGCCGGCGATGACATTGAACAGGATGTACCACTGCGTGCCCAGCACCATCAGCGGAGTGAGGAACACGTCCACGTTGAGGTGAAACCGCACGATCACCACGACGAAGACCGGAAACATCAGGTTGGCCGGAAAGGCGGCGAGGAACTGCGCCACCGGCTGCACCCGCTCCGCCCAGGCCGGGCGCAGCCCGACCCACACCCCGATGGGCACCCATACCAGCGCGGCCACCGCCATCAGCACCATCACGCGCGTCAGGGTGATCGCACCGAGCAGCGCCACCTGCCCGAGATCCGCCCAGGACAGCGTGGCGCCGACGAAGTCCACCACCTGCCACAGCACCCAGGCCACACCCAGGGCGACCAGCACCATGAAGGCGGCGTCGCCCAGGCGTGACGAGGCGCCAGGACGGCGAATGGTACCGGATGGCCGGCCGAGGCGCAGGCCGGTCAACCAGTTCGAGCCGCGTTCCACCGCATCGCCGGCGATCCGCAGCACATGGGTGCGCCGCAGCAGCGCCAACACCCAGGGATCCTCGACGGTGGCCGAGGCGGTCGTCTCGAAGCGGAACCGTGCCGACCAGGCGACCAGCGGGCGGAACAGCAACTGGTCGTAGACGAGGATCACCACCAGCATGGCGCCGATCGCCCAGAACACCGCGACCAGGTCCTGTTTGTCCAGCGCGGCGGCGACGTAGGAGCCGATGCCCGGAAGCTGCCAGTTGTTGTCGCCCAGCGTGATCGCCTCGGAGGCCACCACGAAGAACCAGCCCCCCGACATCGACAGCATGGTGTTCCACACCAGTCCCGGCATGGCGAACGGCACTTCCAGCCGCCAGAAGCGTTGCCAGGAGGTCAGGCGGAACGACCGGGTGGCCTCGTCCAGGTCCGAGGGCAGGGTGGTCAGCGACTGGTAGAAGCTGAACGCCATGTTCCAGGCCTGGCTGGTGAAAATGGCGAAGATCGCCGCCAGCTCCAGCCCGGCCACGCGGCCGGGGAACAGGCTCATGAAAAAGACCACGGTGAATGACAGGAAGCCCAGGATCGGCACAGACTGCAAAATGTCCAGCACCGGAATCATGATCAGTCCGGCGCGGCGGCTCTTGGCGGCCAACGTTGCATAGGTGAAGGTGAACAGCAGCGAGGCGAACAGGGCGGCGAACATGCGCAACGTGGTGCGCAGCGCGTAGCCGGGCAGCGCCCAGGGGTCGAGGTCGATATGGGCCGATTCCAGCACGCCGATCGGCACCAGCGTGCCGCGCGCGGCGTTGGCGATGGCCACCAGCGCGCCGACCACGCAGCACAGCGCGGCGAGGTCCCAGATATTCGGCAGGCGTCGGCCTGATAGCGCGGCCGGCTGGGCGGTGCTTGGCATCGGCACGTCCACGGGCTGGAGCTGAAGGCGAGAACGATCCGGGTGTTAACCTATGCCACGCAACCCCGCCACCCCGGCCCCAATGTCAGTTCGATGACGCGTCCGGCCGCTGACTGAGCCCGGTCGAGCCGAAGCCGCCGGGTCCGCGGGCGGTTTCGACCGAGAAGCTGTCGACGACCCGCAAGGCCGGGCGGAGGATCGGCACGAACAGCATCTGCGCGAACCGCTCGCCGGGGTTGAGGACGATCGGCTCGCTGCCGGGCGGGCTGCGGTTCCAGGCGCTGACCAGGATTGGCCCGGTGTAATCGGGGTCGATCAGCCCGACCAGATTGCCCAGCACCAGGCCGAGGCGGTGGCCCAGCCCGGAGCGGGGCAGCACCAGGGCTGCGATGGCAGGGTCGGCGATGTGCACGGCAAACCCGGCGGAGATCAGCAGCGGCGCGGCGCCCGGCTGCAACACGGCGGGGCCCTCCAGGCAGGCCAGCAGATCGATGGCGGCGGCCATGTCGCTCTGATAATGGGGCAGGCCCCAGGCGCGCAGGCGCGCGTCGAGGATCGTGATTTCCATGGTCGGCGTGGCGTCGGGGGGCATACGGGCTCCGGGGCTGAGGCGGCCCCAGAGTAACCCGACCCGGCGGGTTGCGCACCAATGCCGATGCGAGAAACTTGCCGTCGCCGCGAGCGGATCGTTGACGTGGGCCTCGCCGCCCCGCAACAAGTGAGCGATGATACGATCCGTCGTTATTCTCTCCTCGTGCCATGGAACGGACCGCGCCCGATGAACGACCGTCCCGATAGCGTTGCCGCTGCGCCCGCCGAGATCGATGGGGTGGCGGAGATGCGCGCCGCGATCCTGCACAAACTGACGTACCAGGTGGGCAAGCGTCGGGTGACGGCAACCGGGAACGACTGGTTCATGGCCACCGCGCTCGCCGTGCGCGACCGCGTGGTGGACGGCTGGGTGGCCAGCGTCGAGCGGGCCTACCGGCAGGAGGAGCGGCGGGTTTACTACCTGTCGCTGGAGTTTCTGGTCGGACGTCTGCTGCTCGACAACCTCGACAGCCTGGGGCTGACCGAGCAGGTGCGCGCGGCACTGGCGGGGCTGGACATCGATCTCGAACGACTGCGCCGGGTGGAGCCGGATGCCGCCCTCGGCAATGGCGGTCTCGGCCGGCTGGCGGCCTGCTACATGGAGAGCATGGCCTCGCTGGACATCCCCGCGCATGGCTACGGCATCCGCTACGACCACGGCCTGTTCCGTCAGGTCATCGTCAACGGCTGGCAGCACGAATACCCGGAGGAATGGCTTTCGGGCGGCAATCCCTGGGAGTTCCGCCGACCCGAGGTGGTCTACGGCATCGGCTTCGGCGGCACGGTCGAGGCGATACCGGTATCGGGGCGTCTGGTGCGGCAGGTCTGGCGCCCCGCCGAGACGGTCGAGGCGGTCGCCTACGACACCCCGGTCGTGGGCTGGCGCGGGCGGCGGGTGAACACGCTCCGCCTGTGGTCGGCGCAGCCGGCCGACCCGTTGCGCCTGGACGCGTTCAATCACGGCGACCACGCCGGCGCGCTGAGCGATCAGGTCCGCGCCGAGGTGATCACCCAGGTGCTGTACCCGAGCGACGAGACGCCGGCGGGCCAGGAATTGCGCCTGCGCCAGGAGTATTTCTTCACCTCGGCCTCCCTGCAGGACCTGGTGCGGCGCCACCTCCAGTCCGGCGGCGTGATCCGCACCCTGGCCGACAAGGTGGCGATCCAGCTCAACGACACCCATCCGGCCATCGGCGTCGCCGAGCTGATGCGCATCCTGGTCGATCTGCATGACGTGCCCTGGGAGGCGGCATGGGAGATGACCCAGGCCACCTTCTCCTATACCAACCACACGCTGCTGCCCGAGGCGTTGGA
>Ga0181535_10005217_pt1 | contig 14019 bp, 9 predicted proteins | sample PEATcosm2014_Bin_44_FD_119774 | JGI IMG/M metagenome (GOLD analysis project Ga0181535, IMG submission 119774) | Peatland microbial communities from MTU Mesocosm Facility, Houghton, MI, USA - PEATcosm2014_Bin17_30_metaG | ecosystem: Environmental > Terrestrial > Soil > Wetlands > Peat | place...
CTCCTGCAACTCGCGTTGCGACGTCTCAAGTTGCGTCTGGGTCCTGGTCATGGCATCGGTCAATTGCTGAATTCTCTCGACGAGATTTGGCTGTTTGGGCGCCTGTGCGCGCGCCAGGCATGATGACGGGGAGAGTGATGATGCGAGGAGAACCGCTGCCAGGCAACTCGCGCAATGTCTTAAGCAGGAATTCCATCTTAGGCTATCGCTGAACATTTTCATCTGGGATCACCTGTTCGTGACGTCCGTGGGCCGGCGCATCCGCCTTGTACTGCGCCACGCCGCCGCGCGCTACTTTCATCTGGAAGATCGTCTCTCCGGGACGGCTGCTGAGCAAGACAACATCTCCGCCGTGCTCCAATGCAATGGAGTGAGCAAGAGTCAGGCCAAGACCTGTGCCTTTCTGCTTTCCTTCGCTCACGAAAGGTTCAAAAAGGCTCTTACGAATCTTGATTGGAACACCGGGACCGTTGTCGATTACCTTGACAAGGATTTGACTTTCCTGCGCCTCTACAGTCACGGCAACACAGGCTGCCGAGCCCATGGAGCGCGCGGACTGGCAAGCATTGAGAAGCAGGTTTGAGATGGCTCGTTCAATCTGCTTGCCATCCACCGATGCCGCGGTTTCTGCCGGTTCGCCGAAGTGATTTTGAAGCGAAATGCCTTCGGCATCCGGGTGTGTTCGAACCATCGCCGTTGCTCTCTCCGCCAGCGACGCCATTAACTCGGTCTGACGCCGGATGCCTGCGCCAGTCCGGCTGAAGATCAGCAGCGACTCCAGCATCTCTGTGGTTCCGGCAACTGCGGCGCGAATTTCGGCAAAAATCTCGGTGCGTTCCTTCTGGGAAAACTGGTCGGATGCAAGAAACTCCGCATTGGCATAAATCGCGGCAAGATAATGGCGTAAATCATGAGAGACCGAACTTGCCATGCGGCCGATCGTTGCCAGCCGCTCAGATTCCAGCACCGCCCGATTCGCCTTTTGGATCTCGCTCCGCATTCTTGCAAAAGCGGTACTCAAGTCGCGCACTTCCTGTGTTCCATGGCCCGGCACCTGGTGGCTTGGGTCACCCAACCCAAATGCTTGAACGCTTCTTGAAAGTTCCTCGAGGGGGCCTGTGACGAGGCGCGACACCACCACCATCAGCGCGGTGCCCGAAACCAATGCGAGAAGGCCAACGATTAGAACCATCCTGTTGATCCCGCTGATAGTGCGCTCAGCCGGTTCTAACGACTTCATTACGATGAGATGCAGCGGAGCGGTGGCATCTGCAGTTAAATCTTCTGTAGACGAAAGAAATCGGGTGCTGCCAAGTGTCACAATTGCGGTCGTCCCGGCCGGGGCCGCAAGCGATTGCGATTGCCGTGCAAGGCTATCCAGCACGTTTGGACCCAGTGTGCTGGCAACGATCTTGCCCTGGCTGTGAAATACGGCCTCGACTCCGGCGGGCTGGCTGATTTCTCGAACGGTCCGTTCAATGGATACGCCGCTCACCACATTTCCCAGAAGTGTTCCCTCCTCATCGCTGCCAAAATGAATAGGGCGCGAAACGCAGGCATACAGCGATCCGCCTTCGATGAAATAGTGCCTGTCGGGAGATCCAAGCAGAGTCTTGACGCCTTCGCGAAGCTCCACGACATTGCTCGAGCCTTTTGTGTATGCTGCTACAACTCGGCCGCTCGCATCGGTTAGTACAAACAGATCCGCCCCGCCCAGGCGCCAGAACTCCGCTGCCTCATCCTGGATGGTCAGATCGTCGCCGCTGGTCATCAAAGCCTTCAACGTAGGCAATCTGGATAAAAGCGCGTTTTCACGCTCAAGCGCACCCAACCGTTCGGCTTGCAGATCCCGGAACGCAAGGACCGAATGGTGCAGGTCCTGAGTGAGATCGTCTGTAACTTGATTCTGCAGATGGTGACGGATCAGCAGGAAGCTGACCCCGGTGACAACCGCAATAATGACGGCCATTGCCACTAAGAGAAGGATTTGAGTGCGTACGCCTTGCTTTGCATGCACTGGCGCTACTCCCGAAAGGACTTCACGCGCAGCAGACTGCTCAGGAAGTCCTTGATGGTACAAATTTGTATCCTGCGCCATAAATGGTCAGCAAATGCCTGGGGTTTGTGGGATCCCGTTCGAGCTTCTGGCGCAACTTCAGAACCTGATTATCCACCGTCCGCGTGGTCGGATAAAAGTTATATCCCCACACCTCGTTCAACAGCACGTCGCGGGTCAGCACTCGTTCAGGATTTTCAGTGAAGTATTTCAAGAGTTTGAATTCGTGCGCCGTTAAAACAATCGCGCCCCCATTCCGCTGGACGGTCATCCTCTTGAAGTCCACTTCGCAGTCTCCAAACCGACAGGCGCTTTCGACCGCGGGCTTTCGCTGGCGACGGATTGCTGCCTGAACGCGGGCCGTCAATTCTCTCGGGCTGAAAGGTTTGGTCACATAGTCTTCGGCGCCCAGTTCCAAAAGCAACACCTTGTCTGCCACTTCGCTGATCGCACTGAGCACAATAACCGGCGTTTCACTGGAAATCTGCTTGAACATCCGGCACAATTCGCGGCCCGAGATATTCGGAAGTATCAGATCGAGTACCACGGCAACTGGCCGTTCACTGCGAAACAACTCAAGCCCGGCCTCGCCCTCGCCCGCAATCACCGTGGAGTATTGCTCTTGCGCGAAGGTTCTTTCCAGGGTCCGCTGCATCCGCGGATCGTCCTCGATAATCAGGATCGTGCCATGATTCGCCGTGCGTGCAACTCCGCTCAGAGTCTCAGGTGCCAATTCCATGGTATTAACCATAATTCACGCTCCGTAAGCAGCATTGTCGAGCATCCGAATGCAAACTGAGGCGATATTGGGAAGAAATTACAATTGGATGACAATCGCTGCTCAGCCTCAACCGCCGCTCGCAGGCATTCCACGACTTAACACTTCATTTCTCCGCGAATTCCGTGCCCGCACATGGAATCTGAACTGGCGACAGGAACCCGCCAAAATAATTCTCATTCAGGTAGTCGAAGATCGAGTTCGGGCGCAGTTCAAGTCAATGTTTGGCAAATTCCTTGGTGGCAAACTCGATAAACGCTGGCCAGTTTGGAGCCGGTGTGTGCCCCCACTGGTGCTGACGAAACGCCACGTCGCCGGAATCGATCAGGGTTCCCATCTGCGGAAGAGTATTGGAGCCCAGTCCTTTTGCGCCTAGCAGATCCCACGCCGGGCTCGCTGCCACGGCAGCCATGAACATGCCTTGCGCGTCCTGCCAGGCGTCGCCCGGCGCATACTGCGGATCGGTGATCAGCGCGCCTCCGCCAATGAATACTGGCCGCGGAGCGATCAGCGCGATGAATTCGTGACTGTCCACCGGCAATTCGTCTGCTGTGTGCCCCATTGCGGCGTACTTCAGAAAGTTCCCCGCATACCAGTGGAACTCACTTGGAGCCGCAGCGTTTCCCATGGACTCACCGTAGTCGCGGCGATACAGCGCGGCGCCGCCCTTGCCCGACGACGATATGTATCCAATCGCAAATCGCTCGTCGTCCGCTTCGGTTACCAGTGCCGCTTTGCCTCCGCGCGAATGCCCGGTTATTCCGACCTTGCTGCTGTCCACGTCCGGGTCGGTTTGCAGATAGTCCAGGATGCGGCTGTCACCCCAGGCCCACGCGCGCAGCACGCCCCAGTCATCCAGGCTACGCGGCTTACCTTTGTTCACCAGGCCAATGATCCCCTTGGTCATGCCCGCTGCGCTATCGGCCTGCACCTCGGTTGAGCTGCGCGCCACGAATCCCCAGCCTTGGTCAAGCAATAGCTTGCCGGAGTCGGGCGGGTCTGGCGGCATCGCCAGCAGGTGCACAACCTGTCCAGGCGCCGCCGCGGGACGAGGAAAGTTCGGCCTCGGGCCAATCCATCCCCCGCCGATGATCACTGGAACTTTCGTCCCCTTCGTGCTCGCCAGTGTCACCACATCCGCGTGAATATCCACTGTGATCGCCGGATCCGCCGAGTTATCCGTATGCCCCACAATGTGCTTCACGATAACCGGGATGCCCTGGTAGGTTGTTTCCTCCACGCGGTCCACACGCCATGTGACCCCTGGGATGTGTGCCGGATAATTGCCATAGACGTACTCGTCGAACAACGCCTTGATTTCCGCGCGGCGCTTCATCCACTGCACGGGCGTCTTCACCTTGGCACCGTTATTCAACGTCATCAAGTCAGGCAGTTTGGAAAATGGATTGGCCTTGGCCTCGTCATAGTTCACGTTACCCGGCTTGCCGATGTCGTACGCGGTCATGCTGGGCTGCATCGGAGCAACGCCAAGCAGTTTCATCTCGCGTTCTCGCTCAGCGTCATTAGCCGTCGCAATAGCCGCGCGCTCCTCCGGAATGGGCATGTGTGGCATCGCGCTGGGCGTGGGTGAGGAAGCAGATTGGGCCGAAGCCATCTTCGCGGCGGGTGAGGCCGCCTGTGTCCATGCACTCATTGCGCCCCATACGCTCATCCACACCACCGCCGCCGCCACGATCGTCCTGTTTCCGATCTTCATTCCTGTTTCCCCCACGTCACACCAACAGCGAGAATTCTAACCCCAAAGGTGGCGGCGCATACGCTTGAACGGAATCAATGCAGCTGCGTGATCTTGTGGGAGTTCCGTGCAAAATGGCGATGAACACGTACATTGGACGTTGTCGTTCAGGCCCCCGACAGACGTTCCCTTATCCCTTCACCTTCGCCACCACCTCGAACGGTCGCATCATCTCATTGGAGGCGTGTTCTAACCAGAATGTCCTCTCCAACTCGACCATTGAGATGCTGTTTATCAATCAGTTGTGCGAGCGATGTGGCGTGAGACCGACTCAGAGGCTTGGGAGGGGTTTGCTGCAGGTCTTTTATATTTAAATGGCGGAGAGAGTGGGATTCGAACTCCAATTAGTCTTGTGGAATCGGTAACTTACAGCAAACGCAATCCCACTCTTCCCGTATTTCCCATGGCTCCCGTCGCTCATTGCTCCATATTGCTCCAAATGGGGAAACGCCCCGGCGTTGTCTTTGGGGCAGGGAATCGAAAGACCGATTCCGAGACCTCGCTCTAGAGGGCCAGACATTACCGCCAAGCTGCGGTCTTCAGCTGCCGTCTGAACTTTGCCTCAAAAAGCGCAATGCCAAGTTTTCAACATTTGACAATCCATTGCCCGGGTCGCGGTCATCCGCAGCCATGCTACTCGGCAAGGAATGCCTGGTCGGCTAGTTGGCGATCCAGATGTCCATCGCACCCTTTTACTCCGCCAATGACAACGGTCCTTGCTCAGTAAAATGATCGAGCAGAATCACATTGATCAGCGCCTTACGGACCCGGATACGACCGTTGTATTCGATCAGGCCGAGTTTGCGAAAACGATTCATGAAGAAGCTTACGCGTGCCCGAGTGGTGCCAACCATCTCCGCCAATGCCTCCTGTGTTATGGGAGGGAGGAATGGATCCAGTTCACCTGGCTCACCAAATTCGGCCAACATCAGGAGAATTCTCGCTAGGCGCTTTTCGCTTGAGTTGAAGAGCTGGTCGACAAGGTCGGCTTGGGTCCGCATACATCGGGTCAGCAGGAATTTCATATACATTTCGGACAGGGATTCTTGTTCGTGCATCACGCGGATCATTTCCTCCCGTGCTATCTGGAGCGCGGTGCAAACGACAAGAGCTGAGGCCGTGGCCAAGTGCAGCCCACCAACGCTCGCGAGAGACTCCTCTCCAATGAACTCGCCGGAAGAAAGCAGAGCGACCGTGGCCTCTTTGCCGTCCGGTGAAACGACTGTGAGTTTTGCGCGTCCCGTCCGAAGATAGAAGATGGAGTCAGCCGAGCTTCCCTGCGAAAAGAAAACCTGATTTGGCTGCAAATGGACGACTTTTCGTCCCACTCCCGCTTCCTCCAGAAAGGTGGCGAGGTCAAAGGCCATGATTCTCACCTCCGACACGTGCATGGCTCATCCCTGAAGCGGTCTGCGTGCCATGGGTTCCGAGGGGTAAGAGTCCGCTTCTGGTTTGAGGAATCCAGGAGTGCCGTTTTGGCTTCCCAGATGCTCGCTATTCTACGCGCATATTCAGATACCACACTGCGCAAAGTCATTCAGGAGAAGGGAATTGTTTGTCACGCTACAAGACCAAGAACAGCCTCCTAACTAACTGGCCCCCAAGTTTATTCCGTCCTTGTCTGGCGGAACCAGTACGGTCCTTTCCACACTTAAGCGATAATGAGGGGACGGTGTCGTAGTGATGCGAACCTATATTTGGATTGCTTTGGCAGTAGTTCTTGCCGGGCTTGCACTGTGGGGCTGGTGGTTCCAACATCACCGCGCTTGGTCAACATCTAAGCAGGATGAATCTATGCGACGTCACGTAAACAAGAACTATGACTGATAGCCTGGCTGATATGAGCCATTTCCGCCCCCGTGCGGTTATTGATTTCGATCCGTGTTTTGTTTTCGGCCCTTTCTAGTGTTCACCGCGTTGGAGCGACTACGGGATCGATCACAAGGCAATACACTCATTCGTCTATTTCAAGCGTTTCGTGGCAAGAAGGGCCAATCCGTCGGGAATCGACGGAACTCGGGTTTTCCGACTGGCTCGATGAGCGCATTGACGAATTGGCACCAATCAACGTCCACTTCGCTCTTTCGGGTTCAGGTCTATATGACAACGGAACACCGGGGATGAGCTATGCAGAGCGATTGATGTTGGCGGTATATTTGTACCCGGAGGAAGGCGGGACCCGGTGACGATTGAGATGAGAATTGCAGCGCCGCAGGAATTTACCGCGGTATCAGTGAAGGGCGTGGTGTGGCTGGCGGTTGGGTTTGGCCTGCTGAAGTATGTTCTGGCAACGCTGGGCCAGATAACGATCCAACATGCAGGGTACGGCATTTTTCGTGACGAATTGTATTTCATCGTGTGCGGCCGGCATCTGGCCTGGGGGTATGTGGATCAGCCGCCCGTCATTCCTTTGGTCGCACGCATTTCGGAGTTGCTGTTTGGCTTGCAATCGCTGGCCCTGTTCCGGACCTTTGCCTCGCTGGCGGGCGCCGCGGAAGTTGCGATCACGGGGCTGCTCGCATGGCGGATGGGCGCTTCGCGTTGGGGACAAGCGCTGGCGATGACGGGGATTCTGCTGGCGCCCATGGCGATGGGGACCAGTTCGAGCTTTTCGACGAGCACCTTTGAGCCGCTCTTCTGGATGACGGTGGCGCTGGCGACGATCGAGCTGGCGCGGCTGGCCGATCGCGGCATTCGCAGTGGCCCTACAGTGGCGTTGTGGTGGGTGGTGCTGGGCGTGGCGGCCGGCCTGGGCCTCGAAAACAAGTGGAACGAGGCTTTCTTCCTCACCTGTCTGCTGGCGGCGCTGTTGATGGCCAGCCAGAGAAAGTTACTAGTCTCGAAATGGTTCCCGATCGGCCTCGCGCTCCTGGTCGTGGTGATTCTGCCCAATCTGCTGTGGGAGATGCACCACCACTGGGCGACGCTCGAGCTGCTGCACAACGATCAAATCAACGGCAAGAACCTTCGTGTGGGTCCGGTCGCGTTTGTGTTGACCCAGATGCAGGTCTTCGGTCCTCTGATGGCGCCGTTGTGGGTGGGAGGCATTCTTTGGCTGGTCTTCAGCCGGGCGGCACGACCGTTCCGTTTCCTGGGCGTGACCTATCTACTGTATCTGCCCCTGATGATGATTCTGCACGCCAAGGACTATTACCTGGCGGCCATTTATCCGCTCTATTTTGCGGCGGGGGCGGCCGCCCGGGATCTTCTCTTTCGCAAGGCCTCGTTGCGGCGCGTGCTTACGCCCTTTTACTTGGCGATGAACGTGCTTTTCATTGCGATTCTGTTGCCAATCATTCTCCCGGTACTGCCGCCGGCAAAAAGTCTTGCATACCAGCAGCGGCTGCATCTGCAGCCCCCGAAAACGGAGAATGGCACCACCGCAGCGCTGCCGCAGTACTACGCCGATATGCTGGATTGGCGCCAGAAGGCGGACTTGCTGGCCGCTGCCTGGTACTCGCTGCCGCAGGCGGAGCGCGCACAAACCGTGATCTACACGGAAAACTATGGCGACGCGAGCGCCGTGAACGTATACCGGCCGGATGTGCCAGAGGCCATCAGCGGTCACCAGAATTACTTTTTCTGGGGACCGCGCACGTATACGGGTAACGTGATGATCGTGTTTGGCGAAAGCCGCAGGACGCTCGAGACCAACTTCGACTCGGTAGTCGAATTTTCACAGGATGCAAATCCGTATTTGGAGCCGTATGAGCGTGGGCCGGTTTTCATCTGCAGAGGCCTCCATGAAAATCTCCAGGCGCTGTGGCCAAAGGTGAAGAACTGGGAGTGAGGCTACGGCGAAGGCGTCCGGCCCGTCTCAACTCACGATTTCAGACCCAAGACACTCATTGCGCCCTATTTGCGCCCGAAAATCAGGATTGGTATTGAAAAACGCCGCAGGACCCAGGAATGGCGGCGGCTACAACGCGGATACTTGGCCCAGCGTGCACCTTCCCTAACCTTCAGTTTCTGGTTGAGCAATGTCGCCCAAGCAAGCGGCCTTCCTTTGCCGAATCGAATTGGCCTCAGAAAGTGCTCTGCCAAGTTATCAACATTTGACTGCCGAATGTCCGAAGCAGTCATCCGGACTTTACCCGGCTTCGGGGATGAATTCTGATCGCATCAGCGGCGTCACGGGACAGACGGAAGGCCTTTGGTGAGGAACCAATTGTCACTGTGTAACCATCCTCTTCGTGCCGGTTTCTCACGCGCAAGTGGACCCCCGGTCTGATGCCGCAGGTCCTGATCGACTTTAGCCGAACGGCATCGTCGTCGGAGACACTCTCCACGACAAATGTTCCTTGGCCGAGTACTTCCGTCAATCGTGTGGAGCTCTGCGGCGCCATCTTGCCGCTCAGCGTAGGAATGCAATGTCCGTGCGGATCGAATTTTGGGTTACCAAGTTTGGTGGCGATGCGTTCTTCGAACCGCTCCGAAATAAAGTGTTCGAGCCGCTCCGCCTCTTCGTGCACTTCTTCAATCGGGTAGTCGAGCACCTTATGAAGAAATGTCTCAATGAGTCGATGGTGCCGCAACACTTCCAGCGCTCGCCGCTTTCCCTCCTCAGTCAGCCGCACCCCGCGATGCCGCTCATATTCGACAAGAGGCTTGGTCGAGGCCGCCAGTTTTTGCAGCATGTTGGTAACCGATGCAGGAGCAACTCCAAGCCGGTTTGCAAGCGCGGTGCCGGTTACTCGCAGATTCTCCGGCTCGCCCAGGGCGAGTATTGCCTTCAGATAGTTATCCACAGATTCCGAACTTGCATTAGGCAGGCGGCGTGGTGCCATGTTCCGACCCCGATCTTGCAACTTGACTTGTTCTTCATTTTAGGCGAACCTAAGAATTAGGCAAGCCTAAAAGTGCTTGCCTTCTGTCCTCTTCCTCTTTTCGCGCCGGGAGAGCTGCTCGCTTGTTGCAGCACTTCGGGAAACCCCAGCAAGATATTCGGAGGTCATGCATGACGAAAAATCGGCCCCCCAAAAGCCTTGCCGTTTTCCTGTTATTAACCACGGTTAACTTGTTTCCTTTGCTGGCGCAAAGCGGGACGAGCAGCGCTTTAACAGGCGCCATTACTGACAAAAGCGGCGCAATGATCGCCAATGCCCAGGTCAATGCGACTGAAATAAATACCGGTGCAGTCCGAGCCGTCCAGAGCAACGCGAATGGACGCTTTCTCTTCAGCCAGATCAACCCGGGAACGTACCAGCTTGAAGTTCACGCCGGCGGATTCGGTCCCGGACGGTCCGAGCCTACAAGTGTTTCCGTCGGCCAGACCGCCACGCTGAACTTCATGCTGTCTCCTGCGGCAACCTCACAATCCGTGGAAGTGACCGCGCAATTCGGGCTAATGAGCCTTGAGAACCCCAATACTTCAACCACACTAGAAGCCGAGACGATCAAAAGCCTTCCTAACCCTGGCCAGGACCTGACCTATGTCGCGCAGTTTGCGCCCGGCGCATTGATGAACACAGCAGGGTCGTCGAATGATGCAAAGGCCGCGGGCGGCTATGGCAACGTTGAATTCAACGGCCTGCCAGCAACCTCAAATGGATACATTCTCGACGGCTTTGACGCCAACGATCCCTTTCTCGGGCTGAATATCGGCCTCTCCACTAACCTGGTAATCGGCCTGGACGCATTGCAGGAAGCAACCGTCAACACCAACTCTTATGCTGTAGACGAAGGACGCTATGGGGCCTCGCAGGTGAACTACTTCACCAAATCTGGATCTAACCGATTTCACGGCGATGTCTACGAGGTTTGGAACGGCTCGCTGCTAAATGCAACCGACTACTTCCTTCATGCCAACGACACTCCGGGGAACATTGCCGAGAAGCCTCGCTCGGTGGTGAATGAATTCGGCGTGAGCTTGGGCGGCCCGATTCTGAAGGGCCGGGTTTTCTTCTTCACGCATTACGAAGGTATCCGAATCGCGCTGCCGCTGGTGGCACGAACCACCGTGCCCACACCTGCTTTCCAGCAGTATGTGTTGCAGCAACTCACCCTGGGCGGTATCGATGCAATCAACGGAACCGTGCTCCCTGCAGAGCCTCAGGAGGTCGCCTTCTACCAGAAAATGTTCGCGCTCTACGGCAACAATTCCGGGACGCCAACGCCTGTGCTCACCTGTCCGCTGGATGCGAATGGCGCGGTGCTGACAGGTATGCAGACAGGAACCAACCTTTTCAACGGAGAGGGATGCGCGAACATTCGCACCCGTTCGATGAACAACAGCGACAGCGAAAACCTGATCGTGGTCAAGATCGATCACACCATCAACGCGAAGAACAGCATCTGGTATCGCTTTCAGCAGGACACAGGGTTGCAAGCGGCGTATACCGACCCGATCAACACCATCTTCAACTCCTATTCGCCGCAGCCGCAGCGGACTTTGGTGCTTGGCTATACGCGAATTTTCACGCCGAATCTGGTCAATCAATTCAATCCCGGTGCGAGCTGGTATTCGAGCCTCTTTCTTCCCAATAACTACGCGCAGGTGCTTGACACCTTTCCCATCGTGCTGGCGGGCGGCAGTTCGAACGCACCCTTCACCACAATAGGCGGCAATGATCAGACCTACACTCAGGGCCGCAAAGTAACGCAGTGGCAGGTCAACGACAATTTGATTTGGACCCATGGTCGCCATAGCTTCAAGTTCGGCGAGAACTCTCGACGACTGGACGTCAGCGACTACGATCTTGGCGAGGGCGTCGTACCTCTTGTCGTTTACAACGACCTTGCGCAGCTCACCTATGGAGCGGCGTCCACTGCAACGGCTGGCTATCCGGTCACGCAGAGAGAAAGCATTGCGTTGGGCAACCTCGACCTGTATGCGATGGACACCTTCAAGGCTGGACAGAGATGGACCCTGGTGATGGGGTTACGGGCAACCTGGAACACGAATCCGGTGAATCAGCATAACCTTTTCGCGCGGCCCGCAGGATCGTTTCTGGATATGGAACACAACCCAAGCCAACCATTAAGCCAGGCGATTCAGACAAATGTGCGTGACCTGTTTCCCAGCACGCCTCTTTTCAGTTGGCAGCCTCGTGCTTCGGTGGCTTACAAACTCTCGGAAAAGTGGGCGCTCCACGCGGGCGGCGGGGTCTTTAACGACATCATTCCCGCGCAGATTGCCGACCTGGGCGCTACCAATGCTCCGTATGCGCCAGTTTTTGTGGGCGGCATCAACGGACAGGTTGGAGGAGTAGGAATAGCGCCCGGAGTCACGAACAGCGCAGTGGATGCGACAAGTGCTGCCAACCGCTCCTTTCAGAGCATCTTTCAATCGGGCGGCACATCCTGTGCCGGACTGCAGCTAGGTGCTCCGATCTGTCGGTTGGCGGTAAACCTGAACACCTTTCCCAGCGGCACGCTGAAGACTCCGTACTTCTTGCAATGGAGCCTGGGCCTGGAGCGCGAGTTGGGCAAGCGTGGCTCAATGCGCGTTGACTATGTCGGCACACGCGCTGTCGATGAGCCGTATCAAGTGCAATTGAATGGCTATCAAACTGTGTGCGATGGCTGCTTTGCTCCTTTCGCCCTCAACCAACCACTCGACCAGCGCTTCGGTAGCGTCAACGAGTTTCGCACCGGTGCGGGCAGTCACTACAGCGGGCTGCAGACCAGCGCAGGCAAGCGGTTCGGTGGGCTCACGTTGCACGGCAATTACACCTACAGCCATTGCCTCGATGAAGTATCAAATGGCGGATTGCTGCCTTTTTCGAGCCTCGGCATCCTTGCCCCGCTGCCGGGTAGCCTCAGCAAGGAGTACGGCAACTGCGACTATGACGTTCGCCATAACCTGTCGGCATTCGGGATTTACGAGATCCCGTTTCATTCAAGCCACATCCTGCTGAGGCAGTTGCTCGAAGGCTGGCAGGTATCGGAAACGGCATTCATGCACAGTGGGTTGCCGTTCAGCGGGCTGAGCGCACCGTACACGGCGAACAACAACGGCATCTTTCAGGGTGGCGGTCCGCAATATGCCAATCGGGTTTCTGGTGTTCCCCTCTATCGCAAGACGCCAGTTACCGGTGTAACCCAGGTTGGGAGCCGTCAATGGCTTAACCCGGACGCGTTTGCATCCGTCGTCGATCCAAGCACCGGTGCGTGTGCGGGTGGAGATTCGCCTGTCAATTGCCAATTCGGCAACTCAGGCCGCAACAATTACCGAGGGCCTCATTTCACCTATTCCGAGGTATACATAACAAAAAAGGTTCCCATCACGGAGCATGTGATGTTCCGCTTCGACACGCAGCTCTTCAACGTCTTCAATCATCCCAACTTCGCGCTACCGACCAATCAGGCTGGTAATCCCGGGAAACCCGGAACCCAAACCGGGTTCGGGGCGATCACCAGCACCATTTCGCCCCCCACCGGACTGCTTGGCGTCGGACTCGGCGGCGATAGTTCGCCGCGCATGATCGCGTTTCAGGGAAGAATCGAGTTCTGAGCCCTCTGTCGGTGGCCGCGCAGAAGAGTATCTACTTGCGGAAGACCTGCATCATCGTTTCCGATTCGGCTTGGTTCACCTGCGCCAGCGTCTGCTCCACCAGGGTGCGATCCTCAAAGCCGCTTGAGTGAAGCATCTCCGTCAGCCGGAAATCCGTCGGCCGCAGCAGAATCTCGGCGTTTTTCAGCCGCTTGTCGTTTTCACCCACAGAGACGTGAATCTTGTGTGCGAGTTTCTGCACTTGCCTCAGGAGTCCACTCGCCTTCTCCACATCGCCGGCCGCATACTGCCGCAGGCTCACCTCGGTCATCTGGTGCATAAGCTCCGCGTAGAGAAAACACCGTTCGCTTGGCTGCGACCGCTCGACTTTGGCTTCCAGGGCCTCTATCGTCCGCTGGTCGAAGTTTTTCTCGTCCATTGACGAGGCACGCGTCGGGATCGTACTCGTGCCCGATATAAGCAGCATCGCTATTGGGACCGCAAACCGCATGAGGAAATCCACTATTTTGCGGCATCTCTTCACGGACTAAGGCTTATTCCGTCGTTACTTAAAACTGCTCCTCACACTGACTTCCGAAACGAGTCAGACCAAAGCAGCGAGCATCAGCCACAAAATGACGCGAAGAATCAGCAAAGAACTTGTCTGCTGCTCATGTCCATTCGCCATTTCGAAGAGTATGACAAGCGCGGCAGATGGTTCGCCGCGCTCGCCCGTTTCCTTCTTTGCTGGTCCCTAAAAATTCAGCGTAATCTTCGCCGTCAGCGCCCTCGGGGTTACATAGTGCGTTCCGCTGAACGTGGAGAGGAAGTTGTAAAGCGCGTACTTGTTGGTGACATTGATCGCCGTCAGGTCGAGGTTGACCTTGTAGCGCTCCTTGTGGAAGATGTTGTCTTTACCGAGCGAGGCGTCGAAGAGGTTGCGCGGCGCGATGCGCTGCGGATTCTTGTCATTGTCGCCAGTGTTGGGCGCGGGA
>Ga0181535_10005218_pt1 | contig 14013 bp, 14 predicted proteins | sample PEATcosm2014_Bin_44_FD_119774 | JGI IMG/M metagenome (GOLD analysis project Ga0181535, IMG submission 119774) | Peatland microbial communities from MTU Mesocosm Facility, Houghton, MI, USA - PEATcosm2014_Bin17_30_metaG | ecosystem: Environmental > Terrestrial > Soil > Wetlands > Peat | place...
CATGCCGACTATACCGGAGTTCCCCGCGACACGCTTTTGGCCAAAGTGCTTTTTGCCTGCGACGAGGTGGCAGGGTTCATTACCGCATGTTCCTTAGTCCGGCCGGACCGCATCGTCAGTCTGGAAACGAAGTCCGTGCGAAAAAGGATGAAGGACAAGGCTTTTGCGCGCTCCGTCAGCCGCGAGGACATTACCAAAGGCGCGGAGGAATTGGGTGTTCCTCTCGATGAACACCTCAGCTTCTGCATTACTGCCATGCGTAATATTGCAGACCAACTAGGCCTTGTCCCTGCCGGCGGATTTCAGCCGGGATCGGCACCTGAATAGGCGGCCATGATTCCATCAGGTTCCGTCACTTTATAATGTGACCCGCTCACTTTACCGGTGGCGCCGAGAAAAGTTAACGTGGGCGTTAAGTGTCCTTTGCGTCTAGTTAATGAATTGCGCGCCATCAAATCACCACAGACTCCTGATACTCGCCGAAGACGCGGCGCAGGACGTCGGAGATTTCACCTACAGTGGCGTAGGCCTTGACGGCATCGAGAATGGCCGGCAACAGATTACGATCAGTGCGCGCGGTCGCCTCAACAGCTTGGAGTGTTGCGGCAACGCGCGCGGCGTCGCGACGAGCCCGCAGTGCGGCCAGACGAGCCACCTGGGTCGGCTCGATATCGGGATCGATCCGGAACGGGCGTAGCGCAGGGCCCGCCGTCCGGCCCTGCGGCTTTTCACCCGCGGCGTTCGCCTCCTCCGCATACTGATTCACGCCCACCACCACGCGCGCACGAGTTTCGATAGCTTTCTGATACTCGTAAGCTGCCTGCTGAATCTCGCGTTGCACGTACCCCGACTCGATGGCGCGAACCACGCCACCCATCCCGTCGATCTTGCGCAAGTATTCTCCTGCCTGCGTCTCGACTTCGTCCGTGAGTTTCTCGATAACGTAGGAGCCCCCCAGTGGGTCGACGGTATTGGCCACGCCACTTTCCGTGGCCAGAATCTGTTGCGTGCGTAGGGCCAGCAGCGCGGAAGCCTCCGTGGGCAGGGCGAGGGCTTCATCGCGAGCGTTGGTGTGCAGCGATTGAGTTCCACCCAGCACCGCAGCCAACGCCTGAAGCGTTACGCGCACAATGTTCACGTCGGGCTGTTGCGCGGTAAGAGTGGACCCGGCGGTTTGCGTATGGAAGCGGAACACCCAGGAGCGCGAGTCCTGAGCATGGAATCGTTCGCGCATGATCCGGGCCCAGAGCCGCCGCGCCGCACGGAACTTGGCAATTTCCTCCAGCAGATCGTTATGCGCATTCAGGAAAAACGACAGGCGGGGTGCAAATTCATCCACCGCGAGGCCCCGCGCCATCGCCGCTTTCACGTAGGCGATGGCGTTGGCCAGGGTGAAAGCGACCTCCTGCACGGCGGTGGATCCTGCTTCGCGAATGTGATAGCCGCTGATGGAGATGGTGTTCCATTCGGGGGCGCGATCGCGGCAGAAAGCGAAGATATCCGTCACCACACGCAGCGCGGGAGCGAGCGGATAAATGTAAGTGCCACGCGCAATGTATTCTTTCAAGATATCGTTCTGAACCGTGCCCGACAACCGCGCGAGATCCGCGCCTTGCTTTTCGGCCACGGCGAAGTAGAGCGCCAGCAAAATCGCGGCTGTCGCGTTGATGGTCATCGACGCCGAAATGCGCTCAAGCGGAATTCCTTCAAAGAGCATTTCCATATCTTCGAGGGAGTCGATGGCTACCCCGACGCGCCCCACTTCGCCGCGCGCCAGCGGATGGTCAGAATCAAAGCCAATCTGGGTGGGAAGGTCGAACGCCACGGAGAGGCCAGTTTGCCCTTGCGAAAGCAGATAACGATAGCGCGCGTTCGATTCACGCGCTGAGCCGAAACCCGCATACTGGCGCATGGTCCAAAGGCGGCTGCGATACAGCGACGGGTGAGCTCCGCGGGTGTAGGGGTATTCGCCCGGATAACCCGCCTGCTGCTCATAGTCCCAGCGGGCATAGTCCGCGGGCGTATGAAACCTTTTGAGTTCCAGCCCCGAGCCCGTTACAAATTTCTCGTTGAGTTCTTTGGCGGGGTCTGCGGCCATAATGGGCAACCGAGAAATGCGACTTGCCGATCCGCGCGCCAACCGAAATCTCAACGCACGTTTCGCGCCTTTACAAAAGAGTAAAGGCAAAGTATCGCCAGGAATATGGAGAATCCCCCATATAACTCGAAGTAAAGCAAGCCCGCAGCAGGCGCTTTGCGGTAATCCTCCCACTCGATAAGGGCCTGATAAGCGACGCCAAGCGTCAATGCCATAAATAAAAGTGCGATGACCAGATGAAACAACCGCTTTGCGTTGACAAACCAATAATGCAACAAACTTCCGAGTCGACTCAAAACCTTCCCTTCCTGTCCTGCGAGGGCTCTTTTCACTCCCGGTAAGTTATCGTAAGGACAAACCGGGCCGCAGTCAAATCCGGACCGCGTTCTCTAGTGGCGCCCGCTTCCAAATTGCACCGTGCTCGAGCCAGGAAAGCCGCTTTGAATCGACGTTGTTGTGTGCTGACCGTGGGTTTCGCTTGTGGGTTTCGCCTTGACGTCCACCGGCAGCAATCCTAGAATTGACTTTGCAAGCCACCTTCCGCCTGCCAGGTGAGTTTTGGAGCTAGACGACAATTTCAAACGCCTGATTAAAGAATTAGGCGATGCGATCAACGAGTCTCTCTCCGAGTCCGACCGGATTGCCGAGGTCATGTCGCGGATCCGCGGCGCGGGCTACGACCTCTTTCTGGTTTTGGAAGTCACCATCGGCTTCAACAAGCGCGGCGAAGTGAACTTGGTACATCGTCAGAAGCTAAACGCCGACGCCCGCCCCGACCCCGAGTTTCACCTGACCACGCAAGACACCCAGTTTCTTCGTGCCTTGAGAATTGTCGTTGATGAGGACCTCGAGTCATAGTCAAAGATTTGACCTCACCACAAGCTTGACGCGCGATGGCGGTAACGGTATTGTCATATCGCGGCAAGATAGGTAGTACCAGAAGCACGAAGTCCTTGCATCTTCCCCCCTTTGGGCCAAATTCAATTACGGGCGGCCAATCACTCTTATGGAGGCTTCGCATGAGGCGAGCGAAAAGTGTATTTTGCCTTGGGCTCCTGTTTCTATTTCTGGGGATTGCAGCGGGCATTGCACTCGGGGAGGACGGCGCGAATCAAGCCGCTTGGAACAATCTCAAGCAACTGTCAGCGGGCCAGGAAATCCAGGTCGTGCAGGACGGCGCCAAATCCAGCCGCGGCAGCTATCGCAGCTTCACCGACGATGCGATTGTCATGAGCACGGCGGGCGGCGAACAAACTATCAGCCGGCAGGGTGTTGTCCGGGTTTCCTCCAAAGGCAAGCGGCATCGCATGCGTAACGCACTCATCGGGGCGGGAGTGGGGGCGGGTGCCGGCCTGGGGATCGGCGCGGGGCTCGATTCCGCCGACAAATGCGCCAACTGTCTTAAGATCCTCCCCAACGGAGGGAAAGAAATCGCTACTCCGCTGGGCGCCATCGCGGGCGCTATCGTCGGAGCGGTAATTCCCTCCGGCGGTTGGCACGAGATTTATCGCGCCCGCTAGCTGCGCACAGGTCACACGAACTTGTACTGACCCGGTACTGCGAGCGGCGGCACTTCCATCGCCAGCTTGTAGTCGAAGGCTTTGGGCTGAAGGTCCTGTTGCGAAGCCATGGCCTGGTCCCACGTAATTTCCTCGCCGGAATAAGCCGCCTCGCGGGCCATGATGCAGGTCATCGTGCTCTCCGCGACCTGCACGCCGTTGTTTTCATAGGGAGCGTCGCCGCGAATGCTGGCCACCATCTTGATGTGTTCCTGGACGTAAGGGTCCATGCCCTTCGAGCCCATGTCCGTGCCGTCGCTATGTCCCTTTGTCCCCGTCACGTCATTCCACACTTTGCGGAATCCGCCTTTGGGATACTGTCGGCAAGCGCTGTACATGTGTACGCCATTCGGATACACGTAATCGGCGGTCATGTGGTCGTAAATATTCCCGTACAGTTCCTCGCGCGGGCGCCACGCGGCTCCGCCGGAGGCCACGACGCTCGCGGGATGGGCGTTCATCACCCAGTTGCAGAAATCGATGGTATGGATGTGCTGTTCCACCATCTGGTCGCCGCAGATCCACACGAACGAGTACCAGTCGCGATGCTGCCACTCCATGTCGCCCCACGCGGGATCGCGGTGGTCAACATGCAAAACCGGTCCGCTGAGGTAGCTGGCGCTCAAGGCCGTTACGTCGCCGATGGCGCCGTCGTGAATTTTCCCCACCGTTTCGATGAACTCTTTCTGTGAACGGTGATTGGTGCCGGCGACGACAGTCAGCTTCATATCCCGAGCTTTCTGGACGGAAGCGAGGAAGCGGCGCGTTCCCACTGCATCGGTCGCAATCGGTTTTTCGGTGAAGATGTGTCTCCCGCCATTGACGGCGGCTTCGAATTGCGCGGGCCGATGCCCGGGCGGAGTACACAGCAGCACCACGTCAAGCTCCGAGGCGATGACCTTGCGGTAGGCGTCAAATCCGACGAAGCAATGTTCTGGGTCTACCGCGACGCGCTTCCTGATAGACTCCACCAACTCCCCGAGGGGTTGGCCGGTGAAGGCCGCGGCGTTCTTCGGGCTGGCCTCCGCAAGGAACTTGGGATCGCGCAGCTTCGAGAGCGAGGCCTGGAGCTTGTCATCGAAGATGTCGCCCATCGCGACGAGTTCAACGTGCGGGTCGGCGCTGAGCAGATCCGCCGCAGCCCCCGTGCCACGACCACCGCACCCTACCAAGCCCGCGCGCAGCTTTTCCTTCCCTGCGCCTCGCACCAATTCAGGGCGCAAGATGGTATATGCCGAAGCCGCTGCTCCCGCTGCCAACGACTTGCTGAGAAAGGATCGACGATTAAAGCTGGGGATTCCGCTTAAGGCCATAGTCACCTCGCATTTGAGATTGCGAACCCTGAGATCGCTTATTGCCGCTGGTTATCATATTCTCGCGAGAAGAAATGTCAAGCGGCCTGCCGCGGCGACCTCGAAGCGGTCTAGTTTCATTAGCCGCGGTTGAATCCCATGGAAACCATCTATCGTGCTAACAACGAATATGCCGCCCAGCCGCTGCCCCTTCATTTTTTCTTTAGATCCTCGGGCTCATCCACCAGGCGGCCGAGCATTTCATACACACGCACCAGCGCCTGATTCACCATGCGTTCACCCGCGCCCACTTCCACGCGTGTGGAAGTGCTGGCGGCGCCATAACCACCGCGCGATGCGGCCAGCACGGTGGGGAGGTAGCCAAAGTCTCGATTCGAATAGCCCATGAAAAAGGCGTCGGGAACCGGGCAGCGATTGCGCCAATCGGTTTGAAAATCCACAAAAGGCTCGCCGGGCATGGTCATGAGGGCGATGCGCTTGTTGATCAGCAGCGTGGCCACGGGCAGGCGCACAGGATCATTGCGGTGTCGGTCAAAGTCTGCCGCGGCTGCCGGGCCCCACGAGGTCAGTACCGCAGCCCGGTATTTCTCCTGATTCCAGCGCCAGCGCATGTCCAGCAAATCTTCGGCCACCTGCAAGGTGCCGTCGGGTTCTGGCTTGGTCAGGATGCTCTTTGCCACGCGCGCGGCTTCCTGACCCATACGGTTGCCGGTCCAATCACGGCGCCCGACGGCGTCTTGCGCGACCGGCGTGACCGCAAAGTACGGATTGATGTCCCCGTCCCCACCTTGCAGGAAGAAGCAGACCGGCGCCGTACGGGAATTCTCCCCGGCGAACGCGCGCTCCACCGTCGCATTCATTACCCCCGGCCAGTCGGCGGAGTATTTCAGGTTGTCGGGGCCGAAAACCACCGGGTGGCAGGCATAGTTCACAAGGATGGCAATGGGGTCTCCGGCCATGTTATCGATACGGACGACTGACACAGTGGGGTCAACCGGCGAGGTGGGCACCATGGTGGGGTTGACCTCGAACCAGCCGAAGCGGCCGTCGGGTTGCTCTCGCAGGCGGTTATGGCCGATGTAGGCCTCACCGTAACCCGTGCCGATGCGCGCCTCCACAGCACTCGCCTGCGCTTCCCCCATGGCGTGCTCGATCTTCTCGAGTACCGGAGTTTCCCAGTCCGGACCTTCGCGCGGGGGATAGTCATCGGTGATTTCGGGGCCCGCGTGGGTGTGAATGGCGGCCGGCAAAACGTAAGTTACTCCGTATTTTTCTTTCGCGTCCCGCCGCAAGCGCTCGATCCAGGCTGGAGCAAAGACGCGGCCGAAGTCCGTAACCACGATCGCCAAGCGCTCATCTCCCGCCCCCAGAACCAAGACCCGTGCGTACAGCGGGTCCCAGACGCCGGTAGCCCCCTCCTTACGACTGCCGTATCCGTACATCTTAAGTCCCAGCGGCGGAGTAATGTCCACCCGCGCCGCCCCGGCCTTTATCGCCGAACATAGACCCAGTATTGGAAATATCCAGAGAGATATACACAAGATGATGGTATTCCGGAAAATGCGATGCATGGAACCTCCTGCGTCCTGCGAGGGGGAGTCAAGGGGTGACATTCTAACAGCCCATCGGCTTTGCTGCGCATAGACCTTCCGTCCGAGACAGCCAAGAGGCCCGCTGCAAGTGATGGTGGAGTCGGCAAAAATCCCATCGCGGGTGCGTAGCGCGCATACGTCTCAGAATTGACTTTTCGCCACCCAAGGGTACAATGTAAGAGTATGATCCCACGTCATTTACGCCCTTTGTTCTGGGACGTTAACGTTGACACTTTCATCCCCACGTCTTATCCCGACTACACGATGGCCCGCATCTTGGAGTTTGGTGATGAAAACGCCGTTAAATGGATGAAAGAAACCTTTTCGGAGGCGGAGATCAAACGGGTTATTGCCACCGAACGCCGTCTTTCGAGAAAATCGGCAAACTTCTGGGCCTTGATTTACGGGATCACCCGTGACAATGTGGCGGCGCTCCGCCTCCCCCGCTAACCCTTCCCTCCTTCCTGGTACACTCAAGGAGGTGATCTCTATGGAGAGCAAAGAACACGTGTGGCATGGGGAAGCGATCAGCCCGGGGGTGGAGCGCACCCTTCACGATCTCCAGGCGCTCGGAATCCTTGACCGGTGTTACCTTGCCGGGGGCACGGGCCTTGCACTCCACCTCGGGCACCGCCGCTCGCATGACCTCGATTTTTTCAGTCGCGAGCCGGTAGAACCCGAAGCGCTGATTCGGAGGCTGAAGACCCTCACCGGTTTCGCGCTTGCATCGCAGGCTCCGGACACCCTGCACGCGACCGTTCAGGGCATTAAAATAAGCTTTCTTGCCTACCCCTATTCTGTGCTCTTTCCGTTTGTAGCCTTCCTCGGTGTGAGTGTGGCCGATCCCCGGGACATTGCCTGTATGAAACTGAGCGCGATCGCAAGCCGGGGAACGAAGCGGGATTTCGTCGATCTCTACGCCGTGGCGAAGCTATACGGCCTTGCCGCAGCGCTCGCATGGTTTAAGGAGAAATACGCCGGCGTGAACCACAGCCTGACGCACGTCCTGAAATCGCTGACCTGGTTCGAAGATGCCGACAAAGACCCGATGCCCGATATGCTTGTTCCGCTGTCCTGGGAAGATGTGAAGCGGTTCTTTGAAACCGAAGCATCTCATCTCTCCCCCTAGCCAGTCCCACTTCCCTTCCGGTGGCTGCAAGCTCGCAACGGCTGACGATTGCTTATCTGATTTTGCAATTGGGACTCTTGCCCAAAGTGTTACGTGGTGCGGACCCCCGACTTTGGGGGTCCGCGGCTCTTCGTTTGCCCAAACTTCGATCGTCAAGGCGCATGCTGGGTGCTTGGGTTATGAAGTGCAGTCGAGGGAAGCGCCGCAGACCTCGACGGCAGAGGTGTGCGCTACGACCTTGGTACGATTATGTTGAAAGCGGAAATCCAATATTCAAGATTCAAGATTCAAAATGGCCCCACGACGGGATGGCCCGATGATGCGATGACCTGACGGCGCGATGGCCGATGATGGGATGGCCCGATGAACGGATGACACGATGACCCGATGAATCGAAGATTCGATGACTTACTCGCCCGATGAGCCGATGACTCGATGGCGAGATGTCCAGATAACTCGATGGATCGACTTGCGCCCGCTGCCCACGGCCTTCCGTCGCTGCCTACTGTTTTCTGCCTACTGCCCACTGCCTTCTGGTTTCTGCCTACTGCTTTTTGCCTACTGCCCGCTGCCTTCTGCTTACCTTTCTACGCCCGCGTGATTCGTTCCAAGCCGTCGAGGTAGGGGCGGAGGGCGGTGGGGACTATGACAGAGCCGTCGGCCTGCTGATAATTTTCGATGATCGCGACCCACGTGCGGCCCACGGCCAGTCCGCTGCCGTTCAGGGTATGCAGAAACTCCGACTTGCCGGACTTCCCGCGCCGGAAGCGCAGATTGGCGCGGCGCGCCTGGAAGGCCTCAAAATTCGAGCAAGAGGAGATTTCTTTGTACTCGGCCGCGGCGGGCAGCCAGACTTCGATGTCGTAGGTCTTGGCGGAGCTGAAGCCCATGTCGCCCGTGCAAAGGTTAATGACCCGGTAGGGCAGCTCCAACCGCTGGAGGATTTCTTCCGCATCGTGCGTCAACCGTTCCAGCTCGTCGTAGGAGTTTTCCGGAAGCGTGAACTTGACCAGTTCCACCTTCTGGAATTGGTGTTGGCGGATGATGCCGCGCGTGTCCTTGCCGGCGGCGCCTGCCTCGCTGCGGAAGCAGGCCGTCCAGGCGCAGTGCTTGACGGGAAGCTTCTCCGCCTCCAGCACTTCGCCGCGATAGAGATTGGTCACAGGAACTTCGGCCGTGGGAATCAGCCAATAGTCCGTGCCCTCAAGTTTGAAGAGATCTTCCTTGAACTTGGGCAACTGGCCGGTGCCAAAGAGGCTGGCGGAGTTCACCACGAACGGCGGCAGAACTTCCGTGTAACCGTGCTCGCGGGCATGCACATCGAGCATGAAGTTGGCGAGAGCGCGCTCGAGCTTCGCGCCGACTCCGGAGTACACGGCAAAGCGGGCGCCAGTGATTTTGGTGGCGCGCTCGAAGTCGAGAATCCCCAGCGCCGGGCCCAGATCCCAGTGCGCCTGGGGCGGGAAATCGAACTGCCGGGGCTGGCCCCAGCGGCGGACTTCCTGATTGTCGGCGGAGCTGTGGCCCACGGGAACGCTCGAGTGCGGAACGTTGGGGACAACACGCAGCACCTCACGGAGGCGCTCATCGGAGGCCTTCGCCTGCTCATCCAGTTCCTGAATCTCGACGCCGAGGGCCTTCATATCCGCAATCAGCGCGGCGGCATCCTGCTTCTGCTTTTTGAGCGTAGCAATTTCATCGGAGGCTTTGTTGCGCCGCGCTTTGCGCCCTTCCACCTCCACCAGCACGCGGCGACGCTCGCGATCGAGCGATTCAAAATCGGCCAGGACATCGGTAAGCCCGCGCTCGCGCATTTTCGCTTTCACCAGTTCCAGATTGTCGCGGACAAAATTCAGATCGAGCATTTCGGGATAACACTCCTTCGATCGCGGGAAGCCGCGAAATTCGTGACGACGATCAAGAACTGCCAATCTAAACCAGCGCTGCGAGTCTGTCAAACCAGGGCAATCCCGAGCCTCCGTAGATCCCTCAGGGGAGGGTGGCCAATTAACTATTACCTGAGGCTAGGGCTAAGAGGGCCTGAATTGGCGCGGAATGGGGGAGAGCCGGGGGCTACGTGGAAACCGGGCGGGGAATGCTTCATCGTTGTGCAAAAATCTATCCATGAATTGCGGTGGGTGTCAAACGGATTTTTCCGGAAAACTGCTCCCGACGGCCGGCTAAAGATGCATGCAACTACTTACAAACAAAGGACTAATGATTCTTGTTATCGCCACACCCGCATAAATCGCGGGTGGAGTGGGTTTTCAGTACGTGGTAAAAGTATCGACCTTTTCCACAAAGATTTCCACAAGCAGCTTTCCCCCCGAATTAGCAATAACTTACCGCTCGCGCGAGGCTTCTCCGCTGGAAAGCTTGAGCTTTTCCCGAACGGATTCGGGCACTATGGCCCTCACGAAAACACGGTCGGCTTCGTAATGGGTAGATACAACGGTACCTGACTGATGCAGCAACGCCAAGTGTTTTCCATCGCTCGACGAAAGATCGAAATTCGCTTCCACCATGGGGTCAGCGGCCAGCGCGTCGGAAATCCGCTGGCGCAGGTTTTCCAAGCCATCGCCAGTGTGGGCGGAAATGGTAACGCTGCGGTCCTCTGCTTCGAGTTTGCGCCTCTCCGCGGGTACAAGCAGATCCACCTTGTTCCAAACGTGCAAGCGAGGCGTGGAGGCGACGCCCAAACTTTCGAGTAAGGCCTCGACGGCGGCATCTTGCGCGTCGCGTTGCGGGCTGGAGGCGTCGGTCACGTGTAGCAGCAAGCGGGCTTCTTCCAACTCCTCGAGTGTGGCGCGGAACGCGGCTACCAGATGGGGAGGCAGCTTGCGGATGAAACCAACGGTATCGGAAAGCAGCGCCATGCGGTGGGAGTCAAGCGGCAGCGCGCGGACAGTGGGGTCGAGAGTGGCAAACATGCGCGCGGAGGTCACCACTCCCGCGGAAGTCAGAGCATTAAAGAGCGTGGACTTGCCGGCATTGGTGTAACCGACCAGCGCCACCAGATGAAGATTCTGGTCGCGCCGATGGGCGCGATGAAGGGCGCGTTGAGAACGGACACGCTCAATGCCATCGGACAGAATCCGGATGCGCCCCCGGATGCGGCGGCGGTCCATTTCCAACTTCTGTTCACCGGGGCCACGGGTGCCGATGCCGCCGCCTAATCGCGAGAGGGCCGTTCCGTGCCCGGAAAGCCGGGGCAGCAGATAGTTCAACTGCGCCAGTTCCACCTGGAGTTGCCCTTCGCGGCTGCGAGCGCGGCGGGCAAAAATATCGAGAATGATTTGGGTGCGGTCAATGACCTTCAGGTCGAGCATTCTTTCAAGATTGCGGAGTTGCGTGGGAGTGAGGTCGTGGTCGAAGATCACCAGGTCCGCTTCGCCGGCATGTGCCTCAGCGCGGATTTCATGCACTTTGCCGCGTCCCAGCAGGGTCGCGGGGTCGGGGTCGGAAGAGCGTTGCATCGCCGTTCCCACCACGCGGGCTCCGGCGCTGGCGGTGAGTTCCTTGAGTTCCAGCAAGGGGTCCTCCGCGTCCGCGAAGCCCATCGTCACGCTATCGCGGCGAGTGGATTCCCAACCCGCCAGAAATGCTTTCTCAAATGCTTGCAAGCTTCGAATGCTTCTATCCTTCCGGGGTTCCCGGCACCGCCGGCAGAGAGGCCGGACGGGGCAATACCACTGTGGCGACGGCGTGCTTGAAGACCATCTGCTCCTGGTGGTTGCTTTCCAGAATGAGGGAGTACTTGTCGAAACTGCGAATGCGGCCTGTCAACTTAACACCGCTCAGCAGGTAAACTGTCACCAGGGTTTTTTCCTTGCGGGCGGAATTCAAAAAACCGTCCTGAATGTTCTGGGGTTGTTTATCCATGTTTTTCTCTCTCTTTTTGTGCTTCGAGTTTCCAAGGTCGCCCTGATTTCCTAGTTACGGAACCGAGGGAGCCGCCAGGGAAGCAAATGCGGCTTCACCAGCCGTGGCCGCCGTCCGGTCCAGGGTCTCCATAATGCGACTTTGAACGTGCGGGTCGTCGCCGAACCCTTCGAACCAGGTAATGTCCGTCTCGCGCCGGAACCAAGTCAACTGGCGCTTGGCATACTGCCGAGTGGCTGCTTGTGTCCGCATCACAGCCTCTCCCTGACTCGACTTTCCTTCCAGGACAGCACAAGCCTGCCGGTAGCCCAGAGATCCCAAGGGTTTGATGCGGGCCGCGTCCGGATGGGAATGCAGCGCCTGCGCCTCTTCCATCAAACCCGCTGCGAACATGCTCTCCACCCGCCGATTGATGCGGGCGTATAGCTCGGAGCGCGGTGGATTCAGCCCGAACTTGGAAACGCGATAGCCCTCGAGACCAACCCGTCCACGCGCGTGCAATGCCGAAATCGGCTGCCGGGCAAGGGTACAAACCTCGGCAGCGCGAATCAATTTCTGCGTGTCGCGAGGTTCGATGCGCGCCGCCGCAGGGCCGTCGAGGCGAGCCAACAGGCGATGTAGAAACTCCCGGCCGCGGCGTTCCACCATCGCCCGCAACCGCTCGCGCAAAGCCTCAGAACGCACCGGGCCCTCGAAAAGACCTGTCAACAGGGCCCGCAAGTAAAGGCCTGTTCCGCCCGCGAAAATCGGAAGTTTGGCGCGGCGGCGCAAGTCATCCAGGACTTTCAACGCCGCGCGGCGATAGTCTCCCGCGGTGAAAATGTCAGCAGGTTCGAGGTAATCTAAAAGATGATGGACAACACCCCGACGCTCAGCGAGAGGCAATTTCCCCGAACCCACGTCGAAGCCGCGATACAACTGCACGGAATCGTAGTTCACCACCTCGCCGTTCAGCCGCTCAGCCAGCACCAGGGCCAACTCCGATTTGCCGCTGGCGGTGGGGCCTACGATCACGATCAAGGGATGGCTACTCACACTTCTATCACCACGAATGGACCCGACGCCCATTTCGGAATTGGATCCCACGCCAGAATTTTAGCACATCCAGATAACGTTTTTCGGAATCTGGTCGGGGCGCGGTAGCCGGACCCAGTCCATGCTCTGGTGGGGAGCGACCGGAGGGCGTAACGACCGTTTATAAACTTAATCGTCACGTCACGAATCCCTCAATTCAGCTTAATGGGGAAATGAGAGAATCACATTTGAATTGTGGTCGAGCAGAGGGTGGGCACAGCGGTCGAGCTGACTGCTGAAGCCGGACGTGGCGCGGCGTGGGTAGCGTCGCGCTCGCGTCCGGGCGATAGGAGGGACCGACTATGTTTGATGGAAAAAAGAAAAGTATCAAGGCTTTGCTCGTTCAGGCTCGGCACGACCCGCTAGATGCCCTGCGCATGGCGCTGGAAGAACATTCGATCCATATTTCCAGTGCCAAGACTTGCGGGGAAGCGGCTCTAGCGCTTTGGTCAGATTGCCCACCGCATTTGGTCTTTACTGAAGTCCAACTTGCGGACGGGAATTGGGCTGATGTTTTGACTCTGGCCGCGAAAGCATCCGCGCCGGTGAATGTCATCGTTGTGGCGCGTTTTGCGGACGTGAGTTTCTATGTCCAAGCGATTGAACGTGGCGCATTCGATTTCATCGTCCCTCCCCTCTCTGACCCTGAGCTGCTGCACGTGGTGAGCATTGCCGCAGATAATGCCCTCCGCCGACGCCCGAACCATGACGCTACACCGATTCCGAGTCCCCTGATCGCTGTCCATTAAGCGCGTGGGATTTAGCCTGCGTCCCTGGATTCCGAGTTACGGCGACCCTCCCTTTGGGTCTTTCGGCGCTTGATCCGACCTCTCGTTTGCTTTAACCTCAGAATTGCGGTCGGCTTGGAGTGCCGAAAGCGACCGAGGGGTGTTTGGGTGGGACGCCGTTGGCTGAGGGTCGGATGGACATCGCTAGGGATCGTCTTCCTGGCACCCTTTGTCGTTTTTCTTCTGTATCACCAGTTTGTGGCGATGGTCGGCGCGACCGATCACGCTATTCCCGAGGTCGACATCTCGGGCCGACGGGTGGCGATCTGGAAACCTAGCGGCGCGGCGCCGCAGGACGGCTATCCGGTCATCTTGTTTTCGCATGGGTTTACGGGTTGCGGCACCCAATCGGTCTTTCTGACCGAAGCCTTGGCGGATGCTGGGTATTTTGTCTTGGCCCCCAACCATTCTGATGCGTTTTGCGGGACTGGCATTGGTCATCAGGGAGAACTCTTTGCCAAGCTCGCCACCACGCGGTCTGAGGAACCCTTTCGCAGCCCCGATGCTTGGAGCGACACGACTTACCATAATCGTGACGAGGACATGGAAGCCGTGCTGGACGCGATTCTCAAGGAAAA
>Ga0181535_10005219_pt1 | contig 14011 bp, 10 predicted proteins | sample PEATcosm2014_Bin_44_FD_119774 | JGI IMG/M metagenome (GOLD analysis project Ga0181535, IMG submission 119774) | Peatland microbial communities from MTU Mesocosm Facility, Houghton, MI, USA - PEATcosm2014_Bin17_30_metaG | ecosystem: Environmental > Terrestrial > Soil > Wetlands > Peat | place...
AAGCGGTATGAAATGCGTTGGGGAAGCCGGTTCGGCTTCCCCAACGCGAATGTAACCTGCCAACTTGGCCGACAAGATCCAAACGATTAAGAGTCCGCAAACTCCGGCGGAGATCATCCCGCTCGCCGGAAATCGCTATCCCCGACAGACTCCTAGCGTCCTGTCCGCCTGTTCTAGTACCAACCGCGGGTGCCCCAGGTCCCGATTCTGGGACCTGGGATAGCAAGACACTCAATCAGGCCGCTTTTCCATTCCCTGCCTGTTGCCGAGAATTACCCCACAAAAGCGCACTATCAATACATGGACATCTCCATCCAAATCCTTGCACCCCGCCTGAGCAGCCTGTCTGCTCCCTGTTCCCTGCCTCACCCCCTCCCCCCTTTTCCTGTGAAACTGTGAGATATTCCAAAACAAGCAGAAAATAAACCACTTATGCTCATAAGGCCCATTACCATTTGGTTACGTGCGCCCATCCCTCTTCAGCCCATTAATCACCACAAATAAAAAGACTTAAGGACAGAAACGCCCCTCGCGCCAACTACGGATTTTTGAAGAAAAATGCCAAAAAATCGAGCCGGATCGACCCCAAACCGCCCCCGAACCACGATTCCGTGCAAAGTAGCTTTAGAGCATCTTCACCAGCCTGCTCAGATCTGGAGGGGATGCAATGCCCCCGAAAACCAAATGCCCCTTGAATGTATGATCTTCTATTGAGATTCTCACCACCCTGAAAGGGAGTTTCCGCATGCAACGCTTCCGCCTTGGCTCATTCTTTTCGCTCGCCGCAATCTTCATTCTGGCCACACCTTTCGCGCTCGCAGGCGAATCCATCCCGCTCACAGTGGATGCAACCAAAACCCAGCAGAAGCTCCTCTATGTCCACGAAGTGATCCCAGTCAAGCCCGGCCCGCTGACGCTCTACTACCCAAAGTGGATTCCCGGCGAGCATGGCCCCAATGGACCCATCACCAGCCTCACCGGCCTCAAATTCTCCGCCGCTGGCAAGATCATTCCCTGGCGCCGCGACACGCTCGACGTCTACACCTTTCACGTCGACATTCCCGCCGGCGTAACTCATCTCGACGTGAACTTCGACTTCATCGAGCCCGAGGGCAACTCGGCCTCTGACAAGCTGATGGTGCTTGAGTGGAACGGCGTCGTCCTCTATCCCGCTGGAATCCCCGCGGAGAAGCAGACCTGGGAAGCCAAGCTCCTGCTGCCCGATGGTTGGAAGTTCGGCTCCTCGCTTCCCGTCGAAACCCAATCCGGCAATCAAGTCGCCTTCAAGCCCATCTCGCTCGACATGCTCGTCGACTCACCCGTCATCTCCGGCCAGTACTATCGCGCCATCGACATCACGCCCGCAGGCGAGCCCATCCACCACGAACTCGATCTGGCCGCCGACAGCGAAGCCGCGCTGGCCCTGAGCCCGGAAAACCAGAAGCAGATGGTCGCCCTCGTCGCCGAGTCAGGCAAGCTCTTTGGTGCGCGCCATTATCGCGACTATCATTTCCTGCTCGCCCTCAGCGATCACGTCGCGCACTTTGGCCTTGAGCATCACGAGTCCAACGACAGCCGCCTGCCCGAGCGCGCCCTGCTCGGGCCCGGAGCCGGCATGTCGCTTGGCGGCCTGCTGGCGCATGAATTCGTTCACTCCTGGAATGGAAAATTCCGCCGCCCCGCCGATCTCGCCGTCCCCTATTACGAGCAGCCCATGGAGACCGATCTGCTCTGGGGCTATGAAGGCCTCACCGATTATCTCGGCCCCCTGCTCGCCGCGCGCAGCGGCTTGTGGACCGCCGAGCAATATCACGACCAGATGGCCAACATCGCCGCCGCGCTTGGCCCCGGCCGTCCTGGCCGCACCTGGCGTCCACTGGCCGACACCGCGACCGGCGAGCCCGGCATGGGCGGACGTGGCGGCTGGTTCACCTGGCGCCGCGGCACCGACTACTACGACGAAGGTGACCTGCTCTGGCTTGAAGTCGCCACCATTCTGCATCGCGAGTCGAAAGGCCAAAAATCCATTGACGACTTCTGCCTCGCCTTCCATGGCGGCCCCAACAACGGAGCCGAGGTCAAGACCTACACCTTCGACCAGTTGGTCATCACGCTGAATTCCATTGCGCCCTTTGACTGGGCCAGCTTCTTCCACGCACGTCTTGATTCCACCGCTGCCGAAGCGCCCGTAGGCGGCATCGAGAACGGCGGCTGGAAGGTCGTCATGAACAGCCAGCCTCCAAAGTCTGCCGGACGCCGTGGCGGCCCCGGCTATCTCTACTCCATCGGCCTCCAGCTCGGCCCCGACGGCTCAGTCGGCGACTCCATAGTCGGCGGTCCAGCCTTCCAGGCCGGCATCTCTTCCGGCATGAAAATCATCGCCGTCAACGGCCGCACCTACTCATCGGACCTGCTCGACGACGCCATCAAAGCCGCCAAAGACAGCGCGCAGCCCATCGTGTTCCTCGTCGTCTCCGACGAATACATTCACACCTCCACCATCAACTACCACGGCGGCGCGCAGTACCCGCATCTAGATCGCGTCAACGACAAGCCCGACTATCTTGACGAGCTAATCAAGCCGCGCATCGCAGGCCAATAGAAGACTTTTGAATGAGCCGCTGTCTTGAAAAGGCACGACTTCAGTCGTGCCGCAAACGCCGCAAAATGACCGCGGGCTTTAGAGCATTTTTGCATTTGGTGTAGACCGGTTTTGAAAGGGCACGGCTTTAGCCGTGCCGCAAAACACCAATAAAATCAACGGGCTTTAGCCCCTGAGGGATGTTCTCTAATCTCATCTCCGATGCTCTGTCGGAGTTTATGGACGGGGACTAACGCAGATTCGTGGAGGGGCTTCCGTTGTAAGCGGCGCCCCTCTTTCGATTGCACGCACCCACTCTGAAATTTCTGCGCGTAGACTCTCAACCTCAATCCCGCCAAAATGCGAGAGGCATCGTTCCAGCCGCCGCAGTGCTCTCCCCAGCAGCGAAGCAGCTCCCGCTCGGTTGCCGGAATCAAGATGATGAAACGCCGCCGTCACCTGGATCAACGCCTGCAAAAAGCTCTTCTCCGGCTCTTCCAGCGTGAGCCAAACGCTCTCCCAATGCTCATGCGCCACAAAGAACTCGCCTCGTCTGTAGCAGGCCAGGCCCTCCGCAAGCGCTCCGCAACTCCAGTCAAGAGGCACGTCTCCAGCATAGGCGATTCCGTCGCCTTCAACGCTCTATCACTTTCTTCCATTGAACTCGTGCACAGCATCGATCATCGCCACAATGTTCTTGACCGGCGTCTGCGCCTGAACATTGTGAATGGAGTTGAAGACGAACCCGCCGCCCGGCGCAAATATCTCGCAGCGCCGCAGCACCTGTTCCCGCACCTCGGCCGGAGTCCCGAACGGCAGCGTCTTCTGCGTGTCCACGCCACCGCCCCAGAAGGTCAGTTGCTCTCCAAAATTAGCTTTCAGTTGCTCGGGCTCCATCCCCGTCGCCGAACACTGCACCGGGTTGATAATGTCAAACCCCGCCTCGATCAGCGAAGGGAGAAACTTCGAAACCGCCCCGCACGAATGCTTGAACGTCTTCCACTGCGTGTGTGCGTGAATCCAGTCGTTGACCTGCTTGTAATAAGGAAAATACAAATCGCGAAATGTCTTCACCGAGCAGAACGCCGAAGTCTGCGTACCAAAATCCGTACCGCAGACGAACACCGCCTGCACCGCATCGCCAACAACTGCATAGATGCGCTCCATATTCTGGATCGCAATCTCGCACTCCCGCTCGAAAATCTTATGCACGTAGTCCTGGCGGCTACTGGTTGAAACATACCACTCCGTCACATCGCGAATGCCCTTGGGATGCTTGAGGAACGGCCCAGGCACCAGCGCAATGTCGCCGAATGCCGTCCCGCCAAAGCCCGCGATGACGCCGCGGCTTGTGCCTGCCTCCTTCACCGCACGAGCCAGATGGTCGAGATCTGCCTGTGTGACCTGCGCAAACTCCTCCATATTGTCTTCGGGATTCAGAAGCTCCTCGTCCAGCGGTTCTTGCCGAATCACGCAATCGAAAAAATAGCCGCCCTTCGGCATCCGCCCGCTCGGCGGCACAGTTGTGTCGCCCTCGGGATAGATCAACGTGTCGCCGCGCTCGTCTGTCGTAATGTTGAACTCGCCCGGAACCAGCACCTCAAGCCCGTTGAACAGCCACGGCTTCCACCCCTCCGCCGGAAAGCCGAACATGGTATTGCGCGCGAAGACGCCCGTTACGTCAATGCCCATCGCATCCTGCAGATCGTCGTCCATCACGGCCAGCATCTGGAACGGCTCGTGAACGCGCACCGGACGCTTCTCCAGCCCGTAGTAGTCGCGCAACTCCGCCACGCAACTGGCATGGACGCCCGTCACCGCGCTTCCGCCAAAGTCGATCGGGATGCAATCCGGTTGCTTGTGGTTCAGAGTGTTCGCGAGCCGCTCTCGGCTGGTGGTCTCAATCTGGGTAGCCATAGTCTCCACACTTTCTTGTCCCCGCATTCCATGTCCTTTGCTTGTTCCGCAGCGGGCAGTCGCGATCGTATGCTTCGCCCGAGCCGCTTTCTCCGAACGGTCTCCTAGACGGTCAATGCTCCCGCCAATTCCTCCACCTGTACAGCCATCAGCGCGGCCACGTGGTTCACGATCATCAAATCTTCCGCCGGCGGAATCACGCGCACAGTAACCGGCGAGCCTGCGGCCGAGATCACCGCGTCGCCGCGAGCTTTGTTGCGCTCCGGGTCAAGCACGATACCCAGTGCACTCAGCCCTGAGCAGATTTCCGCACGCACCGCAATATCGTTTTCCCCAATGCCGCCCGTGAACACAAGCATGTCCAGTCCGCCAAGCTCGGCAAAAAAACCGCCGATCCACTTCGCAACGGTCCCGTTGAACTTGTCCACGGCCAGCCGCGCCTTCGCGTTGCCGGCGTCAATGCCAATGCGCAGCACGCGCATGTCGTTCGAGAGTTCACTCATCCCCAGCAGCCCCGCCTTCTTGTTCGCGACCGCCTCCAACTGGTCTGCCGCCTCGGTTGCGCTTTTAGCCGTCTCCGCAATCTTGCGCAGAATCAGCAGCAGCACGCCCGGATCGATGTCGCCGGTTCGTGTTCCGCTCACGATACCGCCGGTCGGCGTCAGCCCCATCGAGGTATCGACGCACTCGCCGTTGCGGATCGCGCAAATCGAAGCGCCGTTGCCCAGGTGCGCCACAATCAGCTTCTCCGGCACATTGGGCTGCAACTGGTAAACGATCGACTCATACGAGATCCCGTGAAACCCAATCCGCCGCACGCCCATGGCCGAGTACTCGGCCGGAATCGGCATGTGCGTCGCCGCCTCTGGCATTGTCCGATGAAACCACGAGTCCGAACACGCAAAGCTCGGAACCTCGGGGAAGAGTAGAAGCGCCTGGCGCATAATGTAGGCGCCAATGGGCGTGTGCAGCGGCGCAAAGCTCTTGTAGCGCTCCATCTCCTCGATCATCTCCGGCGTAACCCGCAGGTTGCGCTGCAAGGTCGGCGCGGCGCAAACCATGCGATGGCCAATCGCCGCCGGCGCGGGATACTTGCCCGAGTGCAGCAGATCGGCAACCAGCTTGAACGCCACCGAGCGGTTGGGCAATGCCGGGGATTCATCCACGAGTTTGTTCCCCTCGGCATCCTTGATCCAGAATTTGCCCTTCTCTGTGCCGATGCCGTCGACCGCACCCTCATATAGCTTGCTGCGCTCGCCGTCACCTGCTTCGTAGATCGAAAACTTGATGGAAGAAGAACCGCTGTTCAATACCAATACAGGCAATGAAGACATAAAGAAACACCTCAAAAAGTTGCGGCTGAATCAATCAGCGGGTTAGTCCAATAATCAATCGCCCGGCTTTCCCTCGGCGTAAGTTTCCAGCAGCTCGCGCGCGGCGCGAAACGATGTAGTACGTCCTTCCAGCACTTCCTGCTCCAGTGCCTTCATGCGTTGCTTGATCGCGGGATGCGACTCAAACCGCAACCGCAATCCATCGCGAATGATCTCTTGCATCCACTGTTGTGTTTGGTTCCTGCGTGTCAGTCCGAACCAGCCGTTTGCCTTTGTCATCGCGGCGTACTCAAGAATGTAGTTCCAAAGCTCCGCAATCCCCTTGCCGGTTTGCGCCGAGCACGTCAGAGCCTGCGGTGTCCATCCCGACTGCGAGCCGGGAAAATAGTGCAACGCATTTTGCGCCTCAGAGCGCGCCCTCTCCGCGGCGCGCAGATTGGTTCCGTCAGCTTTGTTTACCGCCACAATATCCGCCAGCTCCATCACGCCGCGCTTCATGCCCTGCAACTCGTCACCGGCCCCGGCCAGCGTAAGCAGCAGGAAAAAGTCCACCATGTCGTGCACCGCCGTCTCCGATTGCCCCACGCCCACCGTCTCAATCAGAATGTTCTGGTAGCCCGCCGCCTCGCACAGCAGCATCGCCTCGCGCGTCCGCTGCGCCACGCCGCCCAGCGATCCCCGCGACGGCGAAGGCCGGATGAACGCCATGTCGCTCGATGCCAGGGAACTCATGCGCGTCTTGTCGCCCAGAATGCTTCCACCCGAGATGCGGCTGCTCGGATCGATCGCCAGCACCGCAACCTTTTGCCGGTACTCGTTGATCAAATACGTGCCCAGCACTTCGATCACGCTGCTCTTGCCCGCACCCGGAACGCCGGTAATGCCCACGCGAATTGAATTGCCGCTATGCGGAAGGCAGTCTTCGACGATGCGCTCGGCCAACTGCCGGTCCGCATCGCGCGAGCTTTCAATCAACGTGATGGCCTGCGCCAGAATGGTCCGGTCGCCGCACAGAATGCCATCCATATATTGTTGCGGCAGTAGCGTTCGAGGTCGACGTGCCGTGCGCGCGCTCAGCGAGCGCGGCGCCTCCGGTGCGATGCACCCAGGCAACACATGCAGCGCACTTTGCTTCGTCTCCGTCAACTTAGGAGCTTCCTCCAGCAAAACGACCGTTCAGCGCTTCAATAATTCGCTGCGCCGCAACGGGAATCACCGTTCCCGGCCCGTAGATGCCGGCCACGCCAGCTTTGTAAAGGAACTCGTAATCCTGCGGCGGAATCACCCCGCCTACCACAACAAGAATGTCCTCGCGGCCAAGTTCGCGCAACTCGTCGATCAACTGCGGCACCAGCGTCTTGTGTCCCGCGGCCAGCGAAGAAACACCAACCACGTGCACATCGTTCTCAACCGCATGGCGCGCCACCTCGCGCGGCGTCTGGAAAAGCGGCCCGATATCGACGTCAAAACCAATATCCGCAAAGGCCGTGGCAATCACCTTCGCGCCGCGGTCGTGCCCATCCTGGCCCATCTTGGCAACCAGGATGCGCGGCCTGCGTCCCTCTGCCTTCTCAAACTCCGCCACCATCTTTTCCGCATTCTTGAACTCGACGGCTTTGCCGCTCTCCGCTGAGTAAACGCCGGCGATGGTCCGCGTGGTCGCCTGGTAGCGGCCCCAAACTTTTTCCAGAGCCGACGAAATCTCGCCCAGCGTTGCGCGCTTGCGTGCCGCATCCACCGCGCACTCCAGCAGATTGCCCTCGCCCTTCGCCGCGCACTGCTCAAGCTCCTCCAACGACTCTCGAACCGCATCACCATCGCGTTCGCGCTTCAATTGCGCAAGCCGTGCTAACTGCGATTCGCGCACCGCATCGTTGTCGATGTCGAGAACCGGAACCAGCGTCTCCTCCTGCGAGACATAGGCGTTCAGCCCCACAATCACATCCATGCCTGCGTCGATGCGGGCCTGTCTGCGCGCCGCCGCCTCTTCAATGCGCATCTTGGGAACGCCGGTCTCAATGGCCTTCGCCATGCCGCCCAATCCTTCTACCTCTTCAATCAAATCCCATGCCGAATGCATCAGCTCGTGCGTCAGCCGCTCCACATAATAGGAGCCGGCCCAGGGATCGACGATGCGCGTAATGTCGGTTTCCTGCTGCAAATAGATCTGCGTATTGCGCGCGATTCGAGCCGAAAAATCCGTAGGCAGCGCCAGCGCTTCGTCCAGTGCATTGGTGTGTAGGGACTGCGTGTGTCCGAACGCCGCTGCCAGCGCTTCAATGCACGTGCGCGCAACATTGTTGAATGGGTCCTGCGCCGTCAGGCTCCATCCCGAAGTCTGCGAATGCGTGCGCAGCGCAAGCGATTTCGGATTCTTCGGATTGAAGGTCTTCACCAGCTTGGCCCACAACATCCGCGCGGCCCGCATCTTGGCAATCTCCATAAAGTGGTTCATGCCAATGCCCCAGAAAAACGAAATGCGCGGCGCAAAGTTGTCTACTTCCAGCCCCGCCTTCACGCCCGTGCGCAGATATTCCAGCCCATCGGCGAGCGTGTAAGCCAGCTCGATATCCGCTGTTGCCCCGGCCTCCTGCATGTGATATCCGCTCACGCTGATGCAGTTGAACTTCGGCATCTTCTCCGCGCAGTAGCGGAAGATATCGCCCACAATCCGCATCGATCCATCGGGCGGATAGATATACGTATTGCGGACCATGAACTCTTTCAAAATGTCGTTCTGAATCGTTCCGCTCAACTTCTCCAGCGCAACTCCCTGTTCTTCGGCAGCCACAATATAGAACGCCATGATCGGCAACACCGCGCCGTTCATCGTCATCGACACCGACATTTGATCCAGTGGAATGCGGTCGAACAGAATCTTCATGTCGAGAATCGAATCGATCGCCACGCCCGCCTTGCCCACATCGCCCGATACGCGTTCGTGGTCGGAGTCGTAACCGCGGTGCGTCGCCAGGTCGAACGCAACCGAAAGCCCACGCTGCCCGGCGGCCAGATTACGCCGGTAAAACGCATTCGACTCTTCGGCGGTCGAGAAGCCAGCGTATTGCCGAATCGTCCACGGCCGCATCACGTACATCGTGCTGTAAGGCCCGCGCAGAAAGGGCGCAATGCCTGCGGCATACTCGAGATGTTCCAGTCCTTCCAGATCATCCCGCGTATAAAAACTCTTCACCGCAATGTGTTCCGGCGAAAGCCACTCTTCGCGCACACGTGCATCCGCGGGTTCTATCGCGGGCTTGTAGTCGATCTTTGAAAAGTCTGGGCGCATCTCTAAGCCTTGATCCCCAACTGCTGCTGCCACTTCGTGAGAACTTCAATTGGATTGCTGCGAACATGAATAAAATCGGCTACACCTGCCGCGCGCAATTGCTCGGCACTTTCAGGATTACCCGCAACAATCACCGGAGTCGTGCGTCCGAGAGCCTTCAACTTGAGCGCAAGTTTTGTAGCCACGTCGAGATATTCCGCGTCGGAACTGCAAAGCACAATCAGGTCCGCATCACTGCCCGCAATCTCATCGACACTCTCGAACCTCTGCGTCACAATGTCGAATCCCGCGCATGCAAAAAAGTTGGTGGCAAAGGTGGAGCGCGCGCCCCGCATCTTCACATCCCCTATTTCAGCCAGCAAAACCCGCGGCAGCTTGCCGCCATTTGCCGCGTGTCGTTCCGTGCGCAGGCGAAGCTGTTCGTAACTTTGCGCGCCGCGCCGTTCTCCTCCGAGGCACATCGGATCGATGCGATCCAAGGCTTTTTCCGAAGCGCTTGCAAATTGATTGGTCCCGGTAAAAACCCGCCGCCGCGACACAATAGCCTTTTCCCTGGCCGCCATCGATTGTTCGAGAGCTTTAGTCAGCAGTCCATCCGCCGCAGCCTTTCTGTAGCCGCCGCCCGCCTCGATCTTCTGCATCGACTTCCAACCCTCGCGAGCAAGAAAATCAGTAATGGCCTCCAGACAGTACGAGCCTGCACCGGGGTCCGCCACCTGCGCCAGCAACGCCTCGCGCTTCAGAATGATCTGCGTATTTCGTGCCAGCCGACGGCTCGCCTCATCCGGCCTCTTGTAGCACTCGTCGAAAGGCGCCACCGTAACCGAGTCCGCGCCGCCCAGCACAGCCGACATGGCCTCGGTGGTTGCGCGCAACGCATTGACGTGCGGATCGTAGATCGTCTCGTTCCAGCGCGAAGTGCGCGCATAGATCCGAGCCCGCGCACTTTCCGCGCTCCCGCCAAAGCTCTCGACGGCTCTCGCCCACAACATGCGTAAGGCCCGAAGCTTGGCTATTTGGAAGAAATAATTCGCGCCAATCGCAAACGAAAACGCGACCGCGTTCGCGGCGCGATTGATGTCCACTCCGCGCGATTGCATCTCCGCCAGATAGTCGACCACGGCCGCAAGCGTGAAGCCAATTTCTTCAACAGCCGTCGCGCCTGCTTCTTCAAATTTCGAGCCGTCCACGGTGAAGGGGACAAGCGCCACCGGGGCGGTCCGCACAACCTCCGCCGCAAAATCGAGATTCGTCAGCGGATTCCATCCAGCCGATACAGGCGCCGAATCTTTCCGTTCCTTCAACCGCTCTATCAACAGACCAAGCAGCGACTCGCCGGCATTCTCAAAATGCACCGGAATCTCCTGCAACCCGGCCAGAAGCATTGCCAGATCGGACGCATTCCGAACGGCAACGTTCGTAAACGCAATCTCCTCGGCGCCTGCAACCACTGCTTTCCGCGCCGCAACATTTGCCTGCTCCAGATCGGCCGTATCGATCTCTTCGCGAATGCGCCAGTCGCCACTCAGCCGCGCGCTGCGAACATAAGGAAAGCTGCCGGGCGCCGCATCTAAAAATTCCAGCCCGGCAAGATCTTCCGCGCGGTAGTATGGCTTTACCGCGAGGCCCTCCGCTGTTTGCCAAATCAGTTTCTTCGCGTAGTCGGCGCCCTTCAGGTCCTTGGCGATTACCGCTTCCCACGCCTCTGTGCTGACCGGAGGAAACTCATTGAGCAGTTTGTCAGTTGCCATCTCTCGTCACTTGCTTTCCGGGTCTTCAACAATTTCGATAAGAAATCCAAATGGATTTTCGGTTCTCGATTTTGGATGGACGAAAAAGACCGTCGTCCCCCGCGAACCTTTCCGTGGAGCCTTGTCGATAATCTGAAAACCACTCGCCTTCATGGCATCGAACGCCTGCTGCGCGCTCTCCACGCGAAACGCCACATGCGCCAGTCCGCCGCGTCCGCCGTTCCGCTCGATCAGCTTTTGTACCGGCGACTCGGCAGTCAGCGGCTCAAGCAACTGAATCAGGTTCGGCCCGTCGCCAATTTGCAGCAACGCCTCGCGCACCTGGTCGCCGCCCAAAACCTCTTCGCGATGAATCTCCTTGAAGCCGATCATCGCGTAGGCCTTCACCTGACCATCAAGTTCGCCCTGCTTCACGGCGATCGCCACGTGGTCCACAAACTTGATTCCTGGCATTGCCTTCAAATCTTCTTCAACACTGCTCACGTGCATCCCTTTCGATAAAAATCTACTCCGGCTCAAATATAGATCCGCCGGCAATTACTCCATCTCCACCAGCACCTGGTGCAGCTTCACCGGGTTGCCGGCCTCGACGTTCACGCTCTTCACGCGTCCCGCGTGGTGCGCGGTGATCGTGGTTTCCATCTTCATCGCTTCCAGCACCAGCAGCACATCGTTGGCCTGAACCGCCAGTCCCGGCTGCACATTCATCTTGATTACGAGGCCGGTAACGGGGCTGCGATATTGCTTCTCGTCCGCACTATGCGTCTCGGCCACATGCGCGGGTGTGTAAGCTCCCGCGGCGGGCCCAGCCTCGGAAACAGGCACATGGCTTGGGCTCACGTCCTCATCCAGAACTTCCACATCGGCCACGTACGTCTTTCCATCGATCTTGATCTGCAGTTTCAAATCTTCGCTTCCTTTCCTCGATCCGTTTGGCAGATCGGCTTATCGCTTTGTGCGCAGGTTATGCGAGGCCTGTATGAGCGCACGGCCCTGCTGCGTCCAACGGCTGACTTGTTCGTGAGCCGCCTGCTGCAACTGAACCGAACCTATACGAAGATTCGCGCCCAGAAATACAGTCGCCGCCGCCGTAATCGCCGCAAGGGTCTCCGCCGGGATCGTCTCGTCTTCCCCGAGCCGAACCCCGTCCGTCGCCGCCGCAGCTGCGGTCTTTATGTTCATCTCCACACGCAGCTCCTCTTTATAGCGGAATCAACCCATGCTTCTTCTGCGGACGCAGTTCCCGCTTGGTATGCAGCGATTCAAGCGCCGCGGCCAAATATTTCCTAGTCTCGGCCGGTTCAATAATGTCGTCCACAAGCCGCCGCCCCGCGGCCACATGCGGAGTGGAGAACGTCTCCCGATACTCGTTCACCAGTTCATTGCGGCGGCCTTCCTTGTCCTCCGCCGCGTCGATCTCGCGCCGGAACACAATCTCCGCCGCGCCCTCGGCGCCCATCACCGCAATCTCCGCCGTTGGCCACGCCACCACCCGGTCCGCGCCCAGGCCCTTGGAGCACATGGCGATGTACGCACCGCCATACGCCTTGCGCAGCACCACCGTAATCTTCGGAACCGTGGCCGCCGAGTACGCGAACAGCAGCTTCGCGCCGTGGCGAATAATGCCGCCGCGCTCCTGCTCCACACCCGGAAGAAATCCCGGCACATCCACAAACGTAAGCAGCGGAATGCTGAACGCATTGCAGAAGCGCACAAACCGCGCCGACTTGTCCGATGCGTCAATGTCCAGCGCTCCGGCCATCACGCACGGCTGGTTGGCGACAATGCCCACCGGCCGCCCCGCTAAACGTCCAAAGCCGATCACGATGTTGGCCGCAAACCCCGGCTGTATCTCGAGAAAATCCTGGTTGTCCACCACGCGCGTAACCACGACCCGCACGTCATACGCAATCTTGGGGTCGACCGGAATCGCGTTGTTCATATCCGAGTCCGATTTGATCTTCCCGCTGAACGGCATCCGCGGCGGATCTTCCAGATTGTTCGAGGGCATAAAGCTAAGCAGCCGCCGGCAAAGTTGAGTCGCCTCTTCGTCGTTGCGCGCAATCAAGTGCACCACACCGGAGTTGTTCATCTGCGACTGCGGACCGCCTAGGTCCTCCGCGCTCACTACCTCGCCCGTCACCTGCTTGATGACCGACGGCCCGGTAATGAACATCCGGCCCTGCTGCGTTTGAATCACAAAGTCGGTCAGTGCCGGGCTGTACGCCGCGCCGCCCGCGCACGGCCCGCAGATCAGCGAAATCTGTGGCACCGTTCCCGACAGCTTTACGTTGTTGAAGAAAACCCGCGCATAGCCAGCCAGGCTGTCGATCCCCTCCTGCACGCGCGCCCCGCCCGAGTCATTAATAAAGATGAACGGGCTTCCCGTCTTCAGCGACATGTCCATCATGTCGGCGACTTTGCTGCTGTGCGTCTCGCCTGCCGCTCCGCCCGCCACTGTAAAATCCTGGCTCGCCAGGTGCACCAGCCGTCCGTCGATGGTCGCGCATCCGGTCACGACACCATCGGCAGGCAGTTCCTTGTCCGCCATTCCAAAATAGGTGGCGCGATGCCGCGAAAACAGCCCAATCTCCTCAAAGCTCTCCTTGTCAACGAGCTTTGCCACTCTTTCGCGCGCCGTCAGCTTGCCGGAATCGTGTTGTTTCTTGATCCGGTCCTTGCCGCCGCCCAGTTCCAACTCTGCGCGTTTTGCGCGAAGTGCGGAAACCTTGTCCGCCATCGTTGCTATCTTCGGGGTCTCTTCCTGGCTTGCCATTGCTGCTCTCCGGTTACTCGATTCCTCGAGAGATTTGGCGCCATCGGACAGAATCTGGCATAGAGAAGCGCCCTCTCACCGCTCGAATTCTATCCCCCGAAAACCACTCCCCGCTGTGATGGATTTCACGCACCACTCAAGGAGGCGGCAAGCGCCGGAAACCTCTGCATCGGAGGGTACCTTGAAAGGCCGCAGCTTCACAGACTGCGGAAAAACTCTCGTCCGACAAATGAACTCACTGGCTTTGTAACAGTCGTCCACCGGCGAAGCCGACCCGCGATGGGATGAAACCTCGCCGTCAAGCATCACCCGCCAACTTGCTAACTTGCCATCTCCGCGTAGCGGAGGCTAACTTGCTGCCTT
>Ga0181535_10005220_pt1 | contig 14010 bp, 10 predicted proteins | sample PEATcosm2014_Bin_44_FD_119774 | JGI IMG/M metagenome (GOLD analysis project Ga0181535, IMG submission 119774) | Peatland microbial communities from MTU Mesocosm Facility, Houghton, MI, USA - PEATcosm2014_Bin17_30_metaG | ecosystem: Environmental > Terrestrial > Soil > Wetlands > Peat | place...
CCCCAGCTTGGGCCAGAGCGCGTCGATTTTGGTTTTGGTCCCGCAGTCCATCTCGATCATCGCCGGCCAGGGACGCTCAAAGCCTTCAGCCTTCCATTTCCGCGTCGCGTCCACTCCCATCTTGCTTCCGTAATTCGGCAAGCGGCTGGCGTGATCCAGCGAATCCACCGGCCCCAGCGTGAATTGAATATCGCGCTCCGGATCGATGTTATTGGTCGCGCGCAGGACGACTTCGGGAATATTCTGCACATCGCAATCCTCGTCCACGACGACGATGATTTTGGTAAACATCGCCTGCCCCAGCGACCAGATCGCATTCATCACCTTGCGCGCCTGGCCGGGATAACTCTTGCGAATGGAAACCAGCATCAAGTTATGAAAGACGCCCTCGACGGGCAGGTTGATGTCCACGATTTCGGGGATGGTCATGCGCATGGCGGGGAGGAAGATCCGCTCCACGGCCCTGCCCATCCATGCATCCTCCATCGGCGGCTTGCCCACAATGGTCGCGGCATAAATCGGATTCTTGCGATGCGTAATGCAGGTCAGATGAAAGACCGGATACTCGTCAGTGAGCGTATAGAAGCCGGTGTGATCGCCAAACGGTCCTTCGGCGCGCAACTCGCCCAGCTCGACGTAGCCTTCCAGAACAATCTCCGCCTGCGCCGGCACCTGCAGATCGACGGTCTCGCACTGCACAATCTCAACCGGCTTGCCGCGCAAAAAGCCGGCGATAAGAAACTCCTCAACCTCTGGCGGCGCGGGCACAATGGCCGCAAAGGTCGTCGCCGGATCGGTGCCGATCGCGACGGCAACCTCCAGCTGCGAGCCCTTCAGATTCCCCAGCGCCACCTGCGGCAGCCCGCCAATCGGCCCGTCGGGAATGCTGACCGCGCCGCCGGCCGACTCCGCCATCGCAGCAACCATTGCATGGAGCGGACCTTCGGTTGAGTGTGCAGCCGCGGAGGCCCGCATCGCATTCCGATAATGCTCGGCCGCTACCTTCTGCCGCTGCCAATGCATCCCGGTCGTCTGCCCGTCGTAGACCTGCATCCGGTACATGCCCACATTGCGCTTGCCGCTGCGCGGGTCGCGCGTCACCACGCAGGGCAGCGTGATGAATCGCCCGCCGTCGTGCGGCCAGCACTTCAGAATCGGAAACTGATTCAGGTCTAAGCTTTCGCGCAGAATCACTTCCTTGCACGGGGCGTCTTTTGCGCTCACCGTCTTGGGAAAGGCGCTGGTCAGCGCGCCCAACTGCGGCAGCATCTTGAGCTTGTCCAGAAACCCCTCCGGCGCTTTCAGATTCAGCAGGCCGCCGATGCGCTCGGCAATCTCATCCAGCCGCTCCACGCCCAGCGCCAGCGCCATCCGCCGCTCACTGCCAAATTGATTGATGAAGACCTTGTGGCCGGGATGCCCCTTGACGTTCTCAAACAACAGCGCTGGCCCGCCGGTCTTTGAAATCCGGTCGGTAATCTCGGTAATCTCCAGCTCCGGCGAGACTTCAATGCCGATGCGCTTGAGTTCGCCAGCCTTTTCCAGTGCTTTGATCCACTCGCGCAAGTCGTCGTAGGCCATTGTTCGCTCCAGGGAGGAGATTTCTTCCCCCTTCATACTACGGCCTGCGCCTGCCGGCAAAAAACGAACCCCGCCAATAAAGGCGGGGTTCGTCAAAAAAGCCGGATCGGCGGATTCTGTCCACTCTAGAAGTGATAGGCCAGACCGATCGTCGGGACGGCAATTGTCTTGTACCATCTGTTGGTGGAAAACTCCGCGACGCCAAAGGTCGGAACCTTGGTGATGATACCGCGGAACTCGGTGCGGATATCGAAGCTCGGGCTGACCTCGTAGGCCAAACCAGCGCCGTAAATCGCGCCCATCTGCATCTGCTGCTTGGAGTCCAATGTCTTCGTGCCGGAGTTGAGGATCGGCAGGAAGATGAATGTGCCGCCTCCAGCCTCCAAAAAGGGATTGAACTTCTTGAAATTGAAGCTGTGAACAAAAGCGCCGGTAGCCTCTTGCGTCCTTGCCAAAACTTTAAGGTCGAATGTGCCGTTTTGCTCGAAGCGGTAGTTGTTCTGGTAGGTAATGCCGTAATTGGCCTCGAGGGCGTTGGAGGGCGTAAGCATGAAACGGTAGCTGAGCAGCGCGCCGTATGGTGTAGTCGAGTGTACCTGAACGTCGCTGGAGGAGGCGATAAACGGCTTAACTAGAGCCATTCCGCTGAGGCTGATGTCTTGACGGCTTTCCTGGGCGCGCCCCGCGGCCACGCACACGGCCAGCAGGAATGCAATGATGGCGATCTTCTTCATTCGGTTCTGATCCTCACGATTGCGCAACCGTCCGGCTGGCAACGAGCTTGTCGATTCCGGTCCACCGGTTCAAGCCGGGGACCACTCTAAGCATTGTAACTGCCCGGAGCGGTCCCTGGCTTCAGCGCTGTTCCTGATTCGATCTGCGGTTTTAGACGCACGGCAAGCAAAACGGGCGTCCGATGCCGCCGCAATCCCCTGAAAAAACATTTTCCAAACCAAGATTTGACGGAGGATTCCCCCGGCCTGGCCCAAAATCACGGTCTTATTGGCCGCTTCACCCCGCCCGCTCCACCTGGTAATAAAAAGGCGGACCCTGCTCCTGTGCCAGCGTCCTGACCGTCCGCAGAAAGGCTCTGGCCGCATAAGAAAGCGTCGCCTCGCGCCGGTAAACCAGCCGCAGAATCCGCTTCACATCCAGTTCGTCCACATGCACCCGCACCAGGTCGCCGGTCTCCAACTCCCGGGCCACGGTCAGGTGCGGCACAAGCGCTACGCCATTTCCCATCGCCACAAAACGCTTGATCGCCTCAATCGTCGGCAGTTCGATGCCCATATTCAGAGGCGTCCGGTACCGCTGAAAAGCCTCCAGAACCTTGCGCCGCAGCGGAGAAGCCACGTTGTGCGCAATAAATGTCTCTTCGCCCAAATCCGCAATTGACACCCGCTCAGCTCCAGCCAGCGGATGGCTCGGGCTCACAATCAGCGCCAGGCTGTCGCCATAGACCGCGATGGTGCGAAAGTGCGCCGGGTCGGGCTTGAAGGAGATCATTCCCAACTCGAAGGTGCGCAGGTTCAGTTCGTCGGGAATGTGCGAGGCCAGCATGCGGTGAACCGCGACGCTGATGTGCGGAAACTCGCGCCGATAGCGGTCGATGGCCTGCAACAGATACATGCACGTATACTCATTGGCCGCCAGTTGCAGGCGGCCGCGCTCCAGGCTCTTCAACTCGCCCAGCGCGCTGGCCGCCTCCCGTCGCAGCGCCAGCAGCCGCAGCGCGTAGTCGTGCAGCAGCACGCCGGCTGCGGTCAGAGACCCATCCCGCGCCGCGCGGTCGAAGAGCGTCTCGCCCACCGCCGCCTCCAACTTGCGAATCACCTGGCTCACCGCCGGCTGGGTTCGGTGCAGGCGCACCGCGGCTTTCGAGAAGCTGCGCTCCTCGGCCACGGCAAGAAAAGTTTCTAGTTGATGAAGTTCCATAGCGGTTGTCCGTTCTCAGTCTTCAGTTGTCAGAAGTCCGCCGTGCGCCATCGGACACCCAAAGTATAACGAATTCTAATCGCCATCAAAAGAATAATAACTTTGCCTTATGCTCCTCCATGCGAGACACTATCACCAATCGGTACAAAAAGCTTCAGCAGGCAGGAAGAAAATGACATCGGATCACGTTTACTTTTTTGACACTACGCTGCGCGACGGCGAACAATCTCCCGGATGCAGCATGACCACGCAGGAAAAGCTGACCATGGCCCATGCTTTGGAAGATCTGGGCGTGGACATCATCGAGGCCGGCTTCGCCATGGCCTCCGAGGGCGACTTCGCGGCCATCGCCACCATTACGCAAGCCGTCCGCAAGCCCCGCATCGCGTCCCTGGCCCGCGCCAAAAAAGAAGACATCGAGATGGCCGCGCGCGCCTTGCAATTTGCCGACCGCGCCCGCATTCACGTCTTCCTCGCCTCCAGCGACCTGCACCTCGAATACAAGCTCAAGATCAGTCGCGATGAAGCACTGGAGCTGACCGGCGAGTCCGTGCGCCTGGCCCGCTCGCTCTGCGACGACGTCGAGTTCTCGCCCGAGGACGCAACCCGCTCCGACCGCGACTATTTGGTCGAGATGGTCCGCATAGCCGTCGAGGCCGGCGCAACCACCATCAACATGCCGGACACCGTGGGCTACACCACGCCTGAGGAGTACGGCCGCCTCTTCGCCGAGGTCCGCGAGCGCGTGCCGGCCATCGACGCCCAGGAGATCATCCTCTCATCGCACTGCCATGACGATCTCGGCCTGGCCGTCGCCAACTCGCTGGCCGCCATTCAAAACGGCGCGCGCCAGGTCGAGTGCACCATCAACGGCATCGGCGAACGCGCCGGCAACGCGGCTCTGGAAGAGATCGCCGCCGCGCTTTATGTGCGCGCCGATCGCTACGGCGTCTCCACCGGCATCAACCTCAGCCAGATCTACCCGGCTAGCCAGGTGCTCGGCCAGCTCATCACCTTCCGCCCCTCGCCCAATAAAGCCATCGTCGGCGACAACGCCTTCGCGCATGAGTCCGGCATTCATCAGCACGGCATGTTGGCCAACCCGCTCTGCTATGAGATCATCACGCCCGAGCTGGTGGGCGTGGCCAAAACGCATTTGGTGCTCGGCAAGCACTCCGGCCGCGCGGCGCTGCGCAATCGACTCGAACAGTTGGGATTCTCCCTCACCCGCGAGGAACTCCAGCACACCTACTACCGCTTTGTCGCGCTGGCCGACCGCAAGAAAAACATCTACGACCAGGACTTGATTGGCGTCCTGCCCGACCAGATCCGCGAACGCCGCCGCGAACCTGTCTCCGAACTGGATTGAGAGACGCTCAATGATTTATCCTTGAGAGATGGGTCTTCGCCGGTAGGATGCAGGGCTTGCAGGTCAATGATTTGCGAGCTACGGAAAACCTTATTTGAGCCGGGATTTGTATCAGGGCATGGCTTCAACCGTGCCGCAAAAGTTGCATAATCAACGCTGAATATGTTGGCTCTTGAAGCAAGCGGAACCTGATTTGATTGGATTGCTCTTCCGTACTACGGCCCAGGAACCTTGTGCGCTGGAAAAGTCCTCCACGGATCGGATCACTCGCTGCAATTCCTTCAGATCGCGATTGTCTTGAATTTTGAACTAGTCTGAGACCTTTTGCCGTTTTTTTGTGAAATTGCCTGAGGTATCAATCGTAAGATTGAAGCTCAGAGCCGCAAACTGACCGCTGACAACTGATAACTGACTACTAAGGAGAGTAAGAATGAAGTTGAAGATTCTCGTTACCCCAGGGGACGGCATCGGCCCCGAAATCGTCGAACAAGCCATCGGTGTATTGCAAGAGGTTGCGGCCGCCGGCGGTCACGCGCTGGAGCTGGATTACAAACGCATCGGCGGTGTGGCCATTGAGCAGGATGGAACGCCTCTGCCCCCTGACACCGTTGCCGCGGCACTCGACTCCGAGGCCGTCTTTTTAGGCGCGGTGGGCGACGACAAATTCGACTCTCTTCCTCCAAACCTGCGCCCTGAGGCCGGTCTGCTCGGAATTCGCGCGGCCCTGGGCGGCTTTGCCAACCTGCGTCCCGTCTTTGCCTTCAAGGAACTCACGGTGAACAGCCCCCTGCGGCCAGAGATCATCGATGGGACGGACATCATGTTTGTCCGCGAGTTGCTCGGCGGCCTCTACTACGGCAAGCCGCGCGGCTGGGACAAGGAAAAGGGCGTAGCCTTCAACACCATGATCTATACCCGCGCCGAAGTGGAGCGCGTGGCCCGCACATCCTTTCAGTTGGCGCAGAAGCGCCGCAAGAAGCTCACCAGCGTGGACAAGGCCAATGTGCTTGAAGTCTCGCAGCTTTGGCGCGCCACGGTGATTGAAGTCTCCAAGGAATTTCCCGATGTCGAGCTCGAGCACCAATTTGTCGACGCCATGTCGATGCACCTAATGAAGCGTCCGCGAGATTTCGATGTGGTGGTGGTGGAGAACACATTCGGCGACATCCTCACCGACGAGGCTTCCGTGATCACCGGCTCGCTGGGAATGTTGCCATCGGGAACCGCCGGCGGCAAGATCAATTTGTATGAGCCGGCTCACGGCTCCGCGCCCAAGCACGCCAACAAGAACATCGCCAATCCGCTGGCCACCATCCTGACCGGCGCCTTGCTTCTGCGCTACTCGTTTGGTCTCGAAGTGGAGGCCGACGCGATCGTCAAGGCTGTCCGCAAGGTGCTGGAAGAAGGCTTCCGCACGCAGGATCTGGCGCGCACCAATCCCGAAGGGTTGACCGTGCTCGGAACCCGCGAGATGGGCGCAAAGGTCCGCGAGACGGTGAAGGAGCTTTTAGCTGTTAGCTCTTAGCTTTCAGCTTTTTTGGCCGCTGAGATTCAATCATCGGCCTGAAACGGAATTGACATCTGAGAGAGCAAAAACCCGGTTGCAAAGAGACAAAGCTAACAGCTAACAGCTAACAGCTAACAGCTAATAGCTAAAAGCTAATAGCTGGCAGTTAAGGAGTCCAATGAGTACCGAACCGAAAACATTATTCGAAAAGGTCTGGCAGCAGCACGTTGTCGTCGAGCCCACCGGTGAGCCCACCGTGCTCTATATCGACCTGCAACTGCTGCATGAGGTCACCTCGCCGCAGGCCTTTGAAGGCCTCAGGCTGGCCGGCCGCAAGGTGCGCCGCCCTGACCGATGTATCGCCACCGTCGACCACAATGTGCCCACCACCATCGCCGGCCGGCTCAACATCGTAGATCAGATCGCGGCCAAACAGATCGCCGCGCTACGCAAGAATTGCGCCGACTTCGGCATCGAACTCTACGACGTTGACTCGCCCGATCAAGGCGTCGTTCACATCATCGGACCGGAACTCGGCCTCACCAAGCCCGGCATGACCATCGTCTGCGGCGACTCGCACACGGCCACGCACGGAGCCTTCGGGGCTTTGGCCTTCGGCATCGGCACCAGCGAAGTCGAGCACGTTTTAGCCACGCAGACGCTGCCGCAATCCAAACCCAAAACCTTCCGCATCACGGTCGAAGGCGAGCTGCCGCGCGGCGTCACGGCCAAGGATATGATCCTCGCCATCATCGGCCAGATCGGCACAGACGGAGCGACCGGCTGCGTGATCGAGTACGCGGGCTCGGCCATTCGCGCGCTCTCCATGGAAGGCCGCATGACCGTCTGCAACATGAGCATCGAGGCGGGCGCGCGCGCCGGCATGATCGCTCCCGACGCAACCACCTTTGCTTATCTCAAAGGCCGCCGCTTCTCGCCTCAAGGCGCGGCTTGGGATAAAGCCGTCGCCGAGTGGAGCAAGCTCGTCACCGACCAAGGCGCGCGCTTCGATCGCGAACTCGTTATCGATGCCTCCACGCTTGTGCCGTACGTCAGTTGGGGCACCAGCCCCGGCATGGTCGCGCCCGTCACAGCCTCCGTGCCTGACCCGGCGACGGCCAATACCGAAATCGAGCGCAAGGGCTTTGAGCGGGCTCTCGAATACATGGACCTCAAGGCCGGCACGCCGCTTGAAGAAGTCGTCATCGACCGTGTTTTCATTGGCTCCTGCACCAACGGGCGCATCGAAGACATGCGCGCCGCAGCTCGCATCGCCGCCGGTTACAAGGTCAACACGCACGTCAGCGCGATGGTCGTTCCCGGCTCTCAGGCCGTCAAGGCACAGGCCGAGAAAGAAGGCCTGGACGTAATCTTCCGCGCCGCCGGCTTCGACTGGCGCGAACCCGGTTGTTCCATGTGCCTGGCCATGAACCCGGACATTCTTGCCCCCGGCGAGCGTTGCGCCTCCACCAGCAACCGCAACTTTGAAGGCCGCCAGGGCCGCGGTGGACGCACCCATCTGGTCAGCCCTGAGATGGCCGCCGCAGCCGCCATCGCCGGTCACTTCGTAGACATTCGCGGCTGGAAAGTAAATGAATTGGCTACGCCGGAGGTAAATGCATAATGGAAGCCTTTCACACACTCACATCGCTGGCCGCGCCGCTCGACCGGAGCAACGTCGATACCGACCAGATCATTCCCAAGCAGTTCCTCAAGCGCATTGAGCGCACCGGCTACGGCGACTTTCTTTTCTTCGATTGGCGGCAGACTCCCGCCGGCGAGCCTGTAGCAGACTTTGTCCTCAACGACCCGCGCTACCGGGGCAGCAGGATTCTTATCGCCGGCAAGAACTTCGCCTGCGGATCGAGCCGCGAGCACGCCGCCTGGGCGCTCTCGGACTTCGGCTTCCGCGTCGTCATCGCGCCAACTTTTGCTGACATCTTTTTCTCGAACGCCGGCAAGAACGGCATTGTGCTGGTGCGCCTCAGTGAAGAGCAAGTCGCGCAACTGCTTACCAACGCCAAGACGGTTGCGAATTATCAACTCACCGTCTCGCTCGTGGATCAGACCGTCACTGACAGTCTAGGTTTCAAGGCCAGCTTCGAGATCGATCCCTTCCGCAAGTTCTGCCTCATTGAAGGTCTCGACGACATCGGCCTCACTCTGCGCCACGCGGCCGCGCTCGATACTTTTGAAGCCAAGCACGATGAAGCCGCTTGGCTGAAAGCAAAATAGCAGCTTCTAGCTATTAGCTCTTAGCTTCTAGCTGATTGTTTGTACTCAACGGTCATAAGTACTACCAGTAAGAGAAAAATTTTTCACCACCGGAAATCTAGCTAATAGCTAAAAGCTAATAGCTGATAGCTGATAGCTAATAGCTGATAGCTGATAGCTCACAAAGGAGTCCCCCATGGGAAACGACGCCAACACGCAAGCATCCAACAACCCACCCACCCGCCTGACCGGCGCGGAGATTGTCTGGGCCACGCTGGTGGGCGAGGGCGTCACGGACGTCTTCGGCTACCCCGGCGGAGCCATCCTGCCCGTCTACGACGCGCTGCGCAAGTTCCCCATTCACCACACGCTCGTCCGCCATGAGCAGGGCGCGGCGCACATGGCCGACGGCTATTCGCGCGCCTCGGGCAAGGTGGGCGTTTGCATTGCCACCAGCGGCCCCGGGGCCACAAACCTCGTCACCGGCATCGCCACCGCCATGCTCGATTCCATTCCCATCGTCTGCATCACCGGCAACGTCTCCAGCAAGGTTCTCGGCACCGACGCCTTTCAGGAAGTCGATATCACCGGCATAACTCTGCCTGTGACCAAGCACAACTTCCTCATCAATCGCGCTGAAGATATTGCGCCGGCCATTCGCTACGCATTTCAGATTGCAAAATCCGCGCGCCCCGGTCCGGTGCTGGTTGACATTACCAAAGACGCGCAGCAGGCCACGGCCATCTTCGACTTTGAAGCCGCCAAGCCCCGCCCCGTCCGCATCCATCCCATGCGCAAATTTGAAGGCGCCAGCCTGGCGCAAGCCGCCGAACTGATCCGCAATGCCAAGCGCCCCGTCATTCTCGGCGGCCACGGCATTATCGAGTCCGGCGCGGAAGAGCAAGTCCGCACCTTGGCCGAACGCGCACAGATTCCCGTCGCCCTCACGCTCCTCGGCCTTGGCGCATTCCCGGCCTCGCACGCGCTCAACCTCGGCATGATGGGCATGCACGGCGAGTCGTGGGTCAACAACGCCATTCAAGAAGCCGACCTGCTCATCGCCTGTGGAATGCGCTTCGATGATCGCGTCACCGGCTCGACTTCGACCTACGCCACCAAGGCAAAAAAGATTCACATCGAAGTTGACCCGGCTGAGATCAACAAGAACATCCGGGTCGATGTGCCGCTCATCGGCGACCTGCGCGAGGTGCTTGAAGAACTGCTCCCGCGCGTCAGCGGCCGCGATGGCTCCGCGTGGCTCAAGACCATTGACGCCAGCAAAGGCGCATCGGCCGTGCGCGACATCAAGAACCTGCCCGACTCCGGCCATCTCTACGCCGCGCATGTCATTCACGACATCTGGCGCATCACCGGCGGCAACGCCATCGTCGTCACTGACGTCGGCCAGCATCAGATGTGGGAGGCGCAGTATTACCACCACGAGCACTCGCGTTCGCTCATCACCTCCGGCGGCCTCGGGACCATGGGTTTTGCGCTGCCCGCCGCCATCGGGGCGAAGTTCGCCTGTCCGGAAAAAGAAGTCTGGGTCATCGTCGGCGACGGCGGCTTCCAGATGACTTCTGCCGAGCTCGCCACCATCGCGCAAGAGGGCATCAAGATCAACATCGCCATCATTAACAACGGCTTTCTGGGCATGGTGCGCCAATGGCAGGAGTTCTTCTACGAGAAGAACTACGAATGCACGCCATTGCGCAGCCCGGACTTTGTCAAGCTGGCAGATGCGCATGGCATTGGCGGCCGCGCCGTAACCAACCGCGCCGATGTGCTCTCAGCCGTTGAAGAAGCCCGCTCCGCGCCCGGCGCGTTTCTGCTCAACTTCATGGTCGAACAGGAAGACTCCGTCTACCCGATGATTCCCGCGGGCTCCGCACTCCACGAGATGATCCGCCGCCCCGGCAAAAGCCCGCTGCTGGAAACGCCGGACGACAAGTAGTTGAGAGATCAGGGATCAGGGATCAGGGATCAGAGATCAGGGATCAGAGATCAGAGATCAGGGATCAGAGATCAGGGATCAGGGATCAGAGATCAGGGATCAGAGATCAGAGATCAGGGATCAGAGATCAGGGATCAGGGATCAGAGATCAGTTAACCGGGCAGAAGGAAGATCCATGGCTCATTCATTCAGGGATTTGGTTGTCTGGCAGAGAGCAATGCAGTTGACGGTTGCAATCTATAGCCTGACTCTGGAGTTTCCGCGCGAAGAAATCTACGGACTAACCAGCCAAATCAGGCGTTCGGCGGTATCTGTGCCGAGCAACATTGCAGAAGGGCACGGGCGGCTGAACACAGGTGAATTCCGGCAGTTCTTAGGCATTGCCCGCGGGTCTAACTTTGAACTGCAAACACAATTGGAAATTGCTCGAGCATTGAATTATGGCAATTCCAAACTGATCGATGAAGCGGAAGGTTTTTCGCACGAAGTCGGAAAGATGATTTACGCAACCCTGGAATCGATCAAGAACTAGGATCGCAATCTCTGATCTCTGATCTCTGATCTCTGAAAGGCCTTTATGCTGCACACATTCGTCGCTTACGTAGAAGATCTGCCCGGAGTACTGACGCGCGTCGCGTCCCTCTTCCGCCGCCTCAACATCAATATCAGCTCGCTCACCGTCGGGCGCAGTGAGCGCGCCGGGCAGTCGCGCATGACCGTGGTCTGCGAGGCCTCCACCGAGGCCGGCCATCGCATCCGCGCCAGCCTCTATAAACTCGAGAATGTCGTCGATGTGGACGACATTGCCCAGGCCCCGTCGGTCACGCGCGAACTGGCGCTGATCAAAGTTGCCGCCACGCCGCGCAACCGCTCGCGCATCTTCGAGCTGGTCGAGGTCTTCCGCGCCCGCATCGTCGATCTCGCGCCCGAGTCTCTCACCATCGAGATGACCGGCGTCGAAAGCAAGATTGAAGGACTCATTCAGGTGCTCAATGAAGACGAGGAGCGCGTGCTAGAAATCTGCCGCAGCGGCAAGATGACCATGCGCCGCGGCCATCACACCAGCGGCGTGCTGCGCGCCATGGGCGCCGGCGGCGAGCCCGAAGCGGCCGCCGACCCCGCTGAAGCTCTCGAGGAAAACGCCGCCGTCGAGCCGCAATAGCGCATCTCGGACGCGCCGCAAAATTTAGGCGCCCATCCTTTCGCGCACTCTGCGAAAAGATGGGAAAGCACGAACACAACACGGTTTCTCACAAGAAAAATAACCAAGCAAGCAAAGGAAAACATGGCCAAGACTTATTACGATCACGACGCCGACCTCTCCCTCATCCAAGCCAAAAAGGTAGCCATCATCGGCTATGGATCGCAGGGCCACGCCCACGCACTCAACCTCAAGGATTCCGGCGTCCACGTCAAAGTGGGCCTCGCGGCAAACTCCAAATCCATTGCCAAGGCGCAGAAGGCCGGCCTTGAAGTCGGCACCGTTCCTGAAGTCACACAGTGGGCCGACGTCATCATGGTCCTCGTCCCCGATCAGACCGCTGCCAAGTTGTACGCAGACGAGATCGGGCCCAACCTTGCCGCCGGCAAGCTGCTGCTCTTCGCGCACGGCTTCAACATCCACTACAAGACCATCATTCCCGCGGCGGGTATTGACGTGGGCATGGCCGCGCCCAAGGCGCCCGGCCATCGCGTCCGCGAGGTCTTCACCGAGGGCGGCGGCGTTCCCTGCCTCATCGCCGTCCATCAGGACGCCACTGGCTCTGCCCACGCCCTCACCCTCAGCTATCTAAAGGGCGTCGGCGGCACGCGCGCCGGAGTGCTTGAGACGACCTTCAAGGAAGAAACCGAGACTGATCTCTTCGGCGAGCAGTCGGTCCTCTGCGGCGGCGTCAGCGCCCTCATCAAGGCGGGCTTTGAGACGCTGGTCGAAGCCGGCTATCAGCCCGAGAGCGCCTACTTCGAGTGCCTGCACGAACTCAAGCTGATCGTCGATCTGATCTATCGCGGCGGCCTGGCATACATGCGCTACTCCATCAGCGACACCGCCGAGTGGGGCGACTACGTCAGCGGTCCGCGCGTCATCAACGACGAGAGCCGCAAGGCGATGCGCCAGATCCTCAAGGAAATTCAGGACGGCAGCTTTGCCAAGCGCTTCCTCGCCGACCAGAACTCCGGCCGCAAGGAATTTCTGGCCTTCCGCGAAGCCGAAGCCAAGCACCCGGTCGAGATCGTCGGCAAGGAACTGCGCGCCGCCATGCCGTTTCTTGATCCGGTCACCGTCGAGGAAGTCGCCAAGAACAGGTAGTTATCAACCTGACTTGGGTGCCCCACCCTTGCCGCGTCCTTATTTATGCGGCTTGGGTGGGATAGCACGAACCTCAACCAGAAATCGTTCATCAGTGGCAGGACAATTCGCCGCTGCTATTTAAGTCTGCAATGATCTGCCGCCAACTCGCTAACTCGCCATCACCGCGCAGCGGTGGCTAACTTGCCGATTTTGTTTGTAAACAGTCTCGTCCAATCAAACCAGACCACTTCTCCGCTACCAGACAATTTGATCGAATATCTTTCGCAGCCGCTCTCCCTTGGCCGGATTTACCATCTCAACAAATCCCACGCGACCCGCCAAATGCAATCTGAAAAATGTGTGTGCATCGCGGTTCTGACCTTCGGCTCCGTGCCGTACGCAATTTGTAAGGATTGCCTTCAATCGATCATAGTCGCCGCGCACAACATTTAGCCGTTCGTTGGTTACGATGCCTGCAAGATACTGGCGCACTCCCTGCCGCATGATGCGCGTTTTGCGATGATGGACGTTGAACCCTTCCTCCTGAAGAATGCAAGCAGCCTGCGTTGTGAAGCGCTCCACGCATCGCTCGAATCCTTTGTCCCCGGAAAACGCAAGGTCGTCCGCATAGCGCGAGTAGGCCGCACCCATTGAGTCAGCCAATCCGTGCAGTCGGCAATCCACCCGATAAGTGCAAAGGTTCGCCAATGCCGGAGAAGTAGGCGCGCCCTGCGGTAGATGCGGCCATGAATATAACTCGCGCATCTGCCACAAAAGAGCGGGCTCGGTGCCTCGCGGTATCTTCGACCAAAGAGCGCGTGGCGTGGCATTTGTACATATTCCACCCAGCAAATCGGCCACCTGCTCCGGGTACCCAGCAGTCCGAAAGAATGCTTGAATCCGCCCGCCATGAATTGAAGGGAAAAAATCCTTCAGGTCCATGCGTAGCACGACCCTCTTGCCAACATGCGCCGCGGCAAAGGTTTTGATCGAGCGTCTAACCACAAATCCATGTGCCGCCGAATGAGTCGGAATCTTAGGTAGTGTCCAGTCTTTTGTGTAAACAGTCTGGTTGAAGTTTTGTTTCCGATTAGCCTCTGTGCTGTGGGAAGCGAGCTTCCCACAGCACAGAGAAGCAGTTGAGCGCCTCCCGCCAGCCG
>Ga0181535_10005221_pt1 | contig 14010 bp, 12 predicted proteins | sample PEATcosm2014_Bin_44_FD_119774 | JGI IMG/M metagenome (GOLD analysis project Ga0181535, IMG submission 119774) | Peatland microbial communities from MTU Mesocosm Facility, Houghton, MI, USA - PEATcosm2014_Bin17_30_metaG | ecosystem: Environmental > Terrestrial > Soil > Wetlands > Peat | place...
ATGCGCAGCCTGGCTCTCTATTCTTGAGAAGTCGCGATCGAAGCGCTCGAGCTTTTCTCTCTGTTCCAACGTCGGCTCGCTGATATAAAGGTTCCTCATGATGGAAGCCTTCACATATTGACTCTTACTGGCATACAAAAAATGTGTCAGCATGACAGAAGTTCTGGTATGCCGGAAGAGATAGCGAATCGTGTCGATGATCGACATGGCGCTGTAAGCCTGCGTTGCACGGTGCCATGCTCTGACGATATAGGAGCTCTGTCTATCGTAGATGGGCACCATCTTGATATCTTTCTGGACGGCCATATCCCCAATATTCAAGGTCCAAAGAACCATGTCTGGATCGGCCTTTAAGACTTCGTCGAAATGGTCGGCCTCGACATCCGTGCCCCTGTAAGCCATGGCTTCGTTGTAGAGTTCAACTTTGCGTCCGGTGCGCCGCGAGAGTTCCCTGGGAAGCAACGTGGCGATGGTGTTTTCGACCGGTACGCGCATGCCCATGGTCATGGATGAGCCCAGCATCACAATTCTGTAGGTTCCGGGCGTCTTCGGTCCAAAGTCCTGGTCTGATCTGAAACCGAGATTGTTAAAGCGGTATTGGAGCACTTCACTTTCAGGAATCTTCTCCATGACCCTGCAGTTTGGAATTCCCCGCGCGCCGGTCGTTGCATCATTGAACACCATGCAGTCTTCTCCGGCGGCGCCCGTGCCCATCTGAGGAAACATCCACCTGGCGAACAATTCGACGGACCCCGCCAGGATGATCATCGTAAGAAGCCCGAGCAGGGGCAGCAGTACCCGGTCTCGTCGTGATATCTTCGGTTCGATTGGGCACGCGGGCGCGGGCGTTTGAGAATGCGTCATGCCGGTAGATTCTCCTTGGTTCCCACGAATCCTCGCGAAGCTATCCTCATGGGCGCGCTCTCCGGATCTGTTCCCGCAACGAAAAGTTCCCACCGGGTGAGCCCGGACTCTTCTTCGTCAACCTTTGTGAACCCCAGTTTTGCATAGTGATCGACGACCAGCTTGTTGCGATCGGTGGGCCGGTAGACGCCCGTGAGTTTCGAAATGCCCTCGGCGCGCGCGTGCTCCAAAATCTCGCGCAAGACCATGTGTTCCACTTTGCGACCGAGTACGCGGCAGCTCATCAGCCAGGAATCGATCTCCCAAACTCCCGGCTCGGCCGGCCGGCAGATGACTACGCTGATCATGCCGTTGTCGCCGAAGATGTCGGCGAGACGCACCTGGAGCGTAAAGACCGCGGGGTCGGCCTCCGCCTCGGCCACCTCAGGATCGGTGTAGCGACGCGTGGTCAAGTTGTACTGATTGGACTTATTGACGAGCTGGACAATGCGCGCCCTTCCAGTTGCATCGAAGGGCTGGAAGGTGATCGTCATGTCCAACGAAGCGAGGTAAGCCTCGACGCCGCCAACCTGTTTTTGAAGATTGGCTCTTTTGGCATTGTCCTGGTAGAAGCCTGCGCGAGCTAAATCTTCACTGGCAAAGGCAACAGACTCAAAGTAACCGCCCGCGGCAAGAGTCCTGGCGTAAAAGGCCGGCTCATCGGGCAGCTCCGGCACTGCAACTTGTGGAAGCAGCGTGCGCACCAGTCCCCGCTCCGCAGGATTGTCGTCGAGAAACACCATGGCATCGAGTCCCAGCGACAGCTCTTCGGCGATTGCTTGAATATTGGTAGCCTTGTCGCTCCAGTTCGCCTGGAATACGGCGATGTGGTCCAGCTTAAGCAGCATCTCCGGGTGATCTTCAAAGGGTCTGCGCGCCACCTCGTCGGTGTTCTTTGAGCAGACGGCAAGTACGACTCCGCGTTGCCGCAGATCCAGCGCCAGGCGCTGCACGGCAAGATACGCCTCGCCTCTTGCGTCGCCCTGCGCTATCTGGATTCCTTCAAGACCATCGTCCCCGATCACTCCTCCCCAAACGGTATTGTCGAGGTCGAGAATCAGAACCTTTCTGCTCTTGCCGCGGATTGCCGCAACGATGCGGGCCACATGATCGGCATAGAGCGGAATGAGCTGGTCAGAGAACGGGCACTTGGCCATATTCCATAGTTGCGGATCGTGCCAATCAGACAGTCCCACGGTTTCCGCGAGTCCCGCCACATCGAGCAGGACATCGCCGGAACCCAGAACCATTTCTGCAAGCTCACAGTTGATTCTTTCGATGAGGCTTCTTAGTGTTCCGGGAAGTGCGCGGTCCAGACTGCCAAACAGTGTCTCCACGGGAGGAGCAAAGCTTTGGAAGATACAAAGCGCATTGGAATTAGCCTTGATGCCTTCGCGCAGCGCCTGGAGGTAACCGATGACACCGTTTACCACTGCGTCTGAAGCCTGCGCATCCCCGAGACAAAGTTTCAATGGCAGTGCACGATAATCGAGCGCAAAGAGTACGGCGTCCGGCTTCGAGCTATTGACCTTCGAGTCGGGCGTCAAAGCCTCCTGCGCCACCTGGTCGTAGGAGGGTTGGATCACATCCAATGCAATGCCGTGCCGCGCTGCGCTCGCGACCAATGCCGGCAGGATCAGATCGATCGTCGAATTGCTGAGGATGGCCAGTCTGAACGGCGCAAGCGGGTCGAGCGACTTGCCGTTCACGCGCGCCTTGTCGATGACCTTGGACAGCTTCGTCAGCTGGTTGAGATCCAGGGCAGAGGAAGCCAGGGACTGCAGTTCATTGCCAAGGGGTCCATCCGAATTCGGCAAAGCCCTAAGCCTTGAAGAAAACTCCTGCGGGACACGAGGTAGCCATTGCAATTCCGCAAAGAGTGGATTCATCGAAAGATCCTGATTCCTCTTTTCAAGTGAATATTGCTTGGTTTCCGAAGATGCTAACACCGCTGTTTGATGAGCGCGACGAGATCACCGACGTTTTTCAGGCTGCCGATTTCAGAGGTGGTGAACTTGACCTTGAATGCTTTCTCGACCGACAGCATAAGCCGGATATGAGTAAGGCTATCCCAGCCGTCGACGTCCTTGGCCGACAGCTCAGGAGTCACTTGAATTGAGTCGTCGTCAAAAACATCGTCAAAGGTCTTGGCTAATCCGGCGTAGATCTGCGGTTCATCCATTCTGGAACGCCTCCACTGCCCATATTACCGGAAATGATATCTGACCAAATCGTTCGAAAAAAAGGACAAGAAGATCCGACCGCCGGCATTGGATTCCGTTGCTCTGAAGGCTCTAAGGGATTCTGCCTGCCCGCTCTTCACAACAGAGGGACCGCTCGATCGCGATGTGCTAGGACGGGAAGAGAGATCCGGTATGCATGGCGAAGGTGGCCAGCTTGGAGCGACGGCGGGGCGCTTGCGGCGTGGAAGCCGTGAGCATTCCGGCGATCTCCCGTAGTTCGGCGCGAGCATGGCCGATGGCTGCTGCCACCGCATCCAGGCGCTTGCTGGGGTCGCCCGCGGCGAGCGCCGCAGAGGGTTCCGGATCGCGGCGGCGGTTCACCTGTTCGAGAGTCTGGCGCGCACCGGCAAGCGTATACCCCTCGGCATGAACCAGACGCTTGATCTCCAGCGCCAGTTCCACATCGCGCTTGCGGTAAAGCCTTTGGCCGGTACCGCTTTTATTGGGCTTGAGCTGGGGAAACTGCGATTCCCAGAATCGCAAGACATAGGTCTCAACCTCGCAAATCCGTGCCACATCCCCGATTTTGAAATAGAGACGGTCTGGGATTGAGGGCGATTCGAAGGCGCGCTTCCGGGATAGTTGCGTAGCCATAATTATGAGGAGCAGGCGACCGCGACTTGGGGCTAGGCCTCGCTCTACACGAAGTATAGGGCACAATTTGCACTAATCGTTGAGCAAAACTCAGCGATGCACCATATTGGTGAGCAAAAGTCCGGCGAAACTGCTCCCGGAACTCGCCCGGCTCGGCTTTATCCACGTTCGGGACGTCCGATGGCAACGCGAGCTACGGAGCCGTGCGGTGCGGCGCGGAGGTATTGAACAGGCCAACTGGCCTGTTCGCCGAGCGCGGCGGCGGCATGAACCGGCCAATACGGATCGCGCAGCATCTCGCGAGCCAGAAACACCAGATCCGCCTCGCCGTTGGCGATTATGCCGTTTGCCTGGGCCGGCTCGGTGATGAGGCCCACCGCGGCGGTAGCGATACCGGCCTCGCGCCGGATTCTGGCGGCAAACTCGACTTGGAAGCCTGGGCCAACCGGGATTTTTGCGTTGGGAACGAGGCCGCCTGAGGAAGCATCCACCAGGTCGACTCCATGTTCGCGAAAGAGCTTTGCGAGGGCAACCGACTCGTCCGCATTCCATCCGCCGTCTGCCCAGTCCGTGGCGGAGATTCTGACAAACAGCGGCAGGTGGGACGGCCATTCGGCGCGAACCGCATCCACAACTTCCAGAGCCAGCCGGGTGCGGTTCTCGAAGTTGCCGCCGTAGTTATCCGTGCGCCGGTTGGCGAGTGGGGAGAGAAACTGATGCAGCAGATAGCCATGAGCGGCGTGAAGCTCTATCAGGTCAAAGCCAGCCTCAAGCGCCCTGCGCGCGGCCTGCCGAAACCCCTCGAATACGGCCTCGATGCCAGGCTGATCCAGCGCCTGCGGGACTGCGTATGTGTCTGAGAAGGCCAATGCGCTGGGCGCAACGGGCTTCCAGCCACCTTCGCCGGGACCGAGCAGCCGCTCGCCGGTGAAGGGTGCGCTCATGCTGCCCTTGCGGCCGGCGTGGGCCAGTTGAATGCCGGCACGGGCGCCCTGGGCGTGAATGAAGTTCACAATTCGCTTGAGGGCGGGAATGTGCGCGTCTTTCCAGATGCCGAGATCGGCAATCGAGATGCGGCCCTCGGGCAGAACCGCGGAGGCTTCAAACATGACCAGGCCGGCGCCTCCCTGGGCGCGGCTGCCGAGATGGACCAAATGCCAGTCGTTGGCATAGCCATCCTCAGAGGAGTACTGGCACATGGGCGAGACGCAAATGCGATTGGCAAAGGAGACCGAGCGAAGCTGAAGAGGGGAAAAAAGAGGATGGCTCATAGTGGGGTGACTTGGGTCCGAGGCCGTAGATTTGAAAAGGGCCTACACAAAGGATGATGCGGAGCGGGAACGGATTCATGCCACTGGATGAGGGCCGACGCATTGCTAGTTGGGCAGGCGCACGGCGTTGCAGTCGTTACTGTTTCTTGAGAACGGCCGTGCCCTTTTCGTCGGAGAGGATCGTGTTCTCGAGCTTGCGGAGATCGGCGGCCTTGGCAGGGGGAATCTCGACCTGGCGCACCACATACTCGCGCTCATAATGGAGCATATCCCCCTTGACGGAAACGGCGGATTTGTAACGCGCGAAGTCCACGTCCACGTCGACCGGATCGGGTGTCTCATCCACGACATAGCCTGCTGGAATGGCGATGTCGAAGCTGTCTTGCCATTTACCGGGATGGCCGATCTCGATGGCGTAGGCGCGCGGCTTGCCCTCCATGACATCGTTGACCGCGCGCACGTGTGTGCCGATCACGCGGGGACGAAACAACAGCAGCGGGCCGGAAGAGTGCGCGAAACTCGCATCGCTGAAATGGAGATCAAGATCCAATGGCTTGGCAAGTTCGTCAGCCTGGTGGAACTCGTAGCCCTTGAAAGCCAGGCCGGGAAGCTCTGCGCCAAGCCCCTTTTCCAGTTCCTCGTGGACGTCTTTCACGTCGCTTTCCTTGAGGAAGCTGCGCTCGCTGGTGGCGTCGTCCCCGCTGAACACCTCCGTGACATCGCCGGACAAGACCCCATCCGGGGTCAAAGTAAAAGTGCCCTTACGGCTCAATCCTGCGGTCTCTGGCGGAAGCACCGGCATCTGCAGCACCTGGCTGTCGGCCCCGTTGGCGAGGTTTCCCCAGGCTCCCTGCAATGCAGCGCGAATGAGCCCCACCGGCGTTACTTCGTCTGTTGGATCGAAGATGAGAAGCGTTTTGCCGTTGACTGCCTTCACGCGGGCAACCAGGCGCGCATCGTTGTCTCCGTCGGGCAATTCGATGGCAGTGATCATATGATTGCCGACAAGCGATGGTGCGGCCGGGTCGATAATGCCGCGGCGGCTGTCTACGTGGAGATAGTGGGCGCGGATTCCGACGGCCTGCAACATGGAAATGAGCAGAGTCGTTTTGTCTTTACAGTCTCCGTAGTGATTGCGATAGATATCGGCGGCATAGTGCGCCTGCCAGCCGCCGATGCCTCGCATGACGACGAAGTAGCGCACGTTCTTCTGGATGTAATCGGTGATGCGGCTGAGTTTGGTATAGAGGTCCGGCGCGCCGGCCGTTAACTCCTGCGCCTTCGCTGCGATCTCCGGCGTTGGATCGAATCGATGTTCCTCGAGGTGCTCCTGCCAAAGGCCGATAACCCGCCATTGATCGTTGACGCCTTTGACCGCTTCATCGCCCCACTTGACGGACATGCGGGCCGCAAGCGCTTCCCACGAGGGGGTGTAATGAATGTTTTCAAGATTGAGCGCGGGCATGTCCTTGATCTCCCATCGCAGATGGCCGGCCTCAGTCTCAGCCGGCTTGACGGGCTTGAATCGGCTCCACGACTCGGCGAAACGTCCGCCGGGCGGAAGAGCCAGTTCCAGGGCCTCGTCCACTACCGGAACAGGCAGTTGAATCTGCCAGTCCTCGTCGCTCATATAGGGCCGGAGGTTCCCTTCCATCTCACACACCACCACCGAGCCCGGATCGGCGCCCGGAGGATTCACGATTCTGAAGCGCTCGGAGCTTTGCATGTCGCGGTAGCCATAGTCGCCTACGTCTTTAAAGTCCGTTTCCATGGCTTGAAACTCTCGGCCATCGGGCGCAATGGTCCAGGAACGGAAGTAGTTCAGCTTTTCGTCGGTGTCGTATTCAGCCTCGCAATGCGCGTCGCCTCGTCCTTGCGGCTTAAGGATGCGGATGGCGTAACGTCTCCGCTCCACTGCGTGGTTCTGCGCGTCGATCGTGATGAGGTATTCCTCGAACAGCATGACGGCAGGTGCGTCGCCAACGGTTGTGGGCGTAGCTGTTTTTGCGGCGGCTACGGCCCAATCCGGGGCAGGCTCCGACTTGTCCCGCGCATACGCGAGGTTAGCGCCAACCAAAGCCACGAGTGCCACCAAAATGGGCACAATTGGGCGGCGGCGCTGGCGCAGAACCTCGGGGCGCGGGATCATCAGTTGCCTTTCGCGGCGGCAGGAGCGGCGGCCAGGACGAGTTGCTGCTGATCGGCTGCGGCTACTTTTTGATAGAAGCCGCGCAGGTCCTGATACTCTTCCGGTTTTGCCTCGCTGAATGCGCGAGCAAGGGTGCGTGCGACAACCACGGTGCCGGAGGCCGAAGTAGTCTTGGTGACGAAGGCGGCGTGGCCCGTCCATGGAATGTTGGCGTCGGGTGGCGCACCTTCAACGACCATACCTTCGGGCAGATGGTAAGTGATTTGCTCGACACTCCGCTCACCGTAGTGCATGTCAACGGGAACGAGGCGTTTTTCCTCGCTCACGAACGGTGTATGCCCGCGGGCCTCAAAGAAGTAGCCTGGCAGAATCAGGCGTTTTGAGGTCGCAGCACCCAGCGTTCCGTGTGTTTTAACGATAGCCATCAGGTTCGACTCGGGATCGTTCATGCCCAGGAAGTGATCGACGTGCGCCTCGACACCTTCGGGGACGATGTTCTCCAGCTCATGGTCGAATTGTTTTTTCACCTCGGCATCGTCATTCCGAAGCGCTGCCTGCCTCCAGCGGAGCGCTTCCTGGCCATTCATGACAATCTGGAGATTGCCCGTCATGGCGCCGTGGGCATCAAGCGTGACGTCCCCGGTGCGGACTGTCACGTTTGCGGCGTAAGGCTGAATCGGCGTCGTCTGGTAAGCAGCGCCATCCGCGCTCTGGCGGAATCCGCCGGCATTCGAATGTCTCCAATTCAGGGTGCCGAAGGGGGCCATCTTCTCGCCGGGATCAACCAGCACTCCCTGGCCGTTGATGCCGAGAAGAACGACGGTATCGTTAAGCTGATCCATATCCAAGTAAGAGGGATCGAAAATGCCGCGATCGCGGGCAACCACCTTCATGGCGAAAGCGGTCATGCCGGCGGCCCGCACCATGGTCAGATACAACCCGGCGATGTCTTCGCTGTTGCCGCTCTTCTGTTTCCAGGTATCTTCAGCGTGCTTGGTTGCTTTCAACTTCAGTTGTTTCAGTTCCGATTCGCCCTTGGCGCGCGAATAATCCGTGTTTTCCAGGGTCTGGACCAACGTGTAGAGCTTCTGAGCTTTGACAAGATCGCTGTCGCCGGGAGCGATCTGCGCCGCGACCGCCGCGTTGATGTCCTGGGATGGATCGGCAAAGCGATCCACTTCCTTCGACCAGCGCTTGGACTCGTCCATCCAGAATTGAGTTCCGGTCATGGAGGCCTTGTAGTAGAACTGGATTTTATAGAGCAGGCTGCGTATCGGCGGCATCCATTCTGCATCCGGGATGGGGGGAACGTTGGTCACATCCAGGCTGAATCTGCCGGAAACATCGGCCTGCTGGATGCTGACGCCCGGCGGCAACTTGCCCCACCAAATCAAAGAATTGAGCAACTGTCCACGGTCGTTGGTGAGATAACTCGAGGTTTGGTTCTGAACGCCGGGAAGGAACCCCTTAAATGGGGTGAATTCGTAGTGCGCCTTGCGAACCGGATACTTTAGCTGAACCTCCCACCTGGGCGAAGAATAGAGATTGTCGTCGTAACCGAGCACATATTGATATTCCAGAATGCTACCCACTTCTACGCTGGGCAGAGTGAACACCATTTGGCCGATCTGCCGGTCTTTGTCTTTTGATATGAGGATATCTTCCGGCTTGCCAACAAGGGGAATCACGGTTCCATCTGCGTGGATGGTGCGGGCCTTGATGTCTCTGACTTTGAAGTTGCCTCTGAGGTAGGGCACTTCAACAGTTCCCAGTTCCTTGCCTTTTTCGCTAAGCACCTTGATGCGCGCATAGAAGCTCTGGTAATGAATTGGATCGTTGGCGTTTTCAACGATGTTGAGGTAGACCGCGGCCGCACCCGGAGTATTCGGATCGGAGGTCATCTTGAGTTCTTCATCGGTGGGCGGCTGGAATTGCGCGTTGAGCAATATCGGAGAGGCCATCACTAGAAGCAGAATTAGCTTAGGAGTCTTTAGACGAACGGGCATGGATTTTCCTTTGAATATTGATGGCGCTAAGTCTACCTCATGATCAGGAGAAATGTGAGCAAAATAGCACGCTTATCACACCAACGTGTGATGGGGGAGACTCTCAGGGCTCCAGATCGCGGGATTCAAGCAGCTTTGAGACCAGGGCCAGGGGCAGGCCGACCACGTTGAAGTAGCAGCCCTCGATGCGCGGAATCCATCGTGCCGCGCGGCCCTGGATGGCGTAAGCGCCGGCCTTGTCCATGGGCTCGCCGGTGGCAACGTAGGAGGCAATCTCCTCGTCGGACAGGGTGAGAAAGCTGACGGAGGTGGCCTCGGCGGCAACCTTGACGCTTTCCTGTGTTACGAGGGCCACGCCGGTAATTACCTGGTGCGTGCGACCGGAAAGCAACCGCAACATGCGCGCTGCGTCGGCGGCGTTTTCCGGCTTGCCAAGGATGGCGTTATCGAGCGTAACGGTTGTATCTGCGCCCAGCACTGTGAACGAGGACTGGGTGTCCGGGCTCGTTTCTCCGGCTGCCGTATTGACGCCGGCCAGTTCGCGAAAGACTACCTGGGCCTTTTGCTGGGCAAGCCTTTGAACGTAGGTGAACGGATCCTCGCCGTCGAGAGGCTCCTCCGGAATGTGCGCGGGGTGCACCTCGAACGAGAATCCGGCCTGCGCAAGCAAGTCGCGGCGGCGCGGAGAAGCTGAGGCCAGAACCAGCATATTGGAATTATGGCAGGCGGCGGCGGTTAGACTTAATGGAGCGCCAGCGCAGCAAGCTACGTGCTGGCCGGACAAGGTTCGAATGCACTTCTTAGGATTGAATATTGTCCAGATACTCTGGACGCTGACCTTTGCGGCACTGCTGGTTCTGCTCGTGGTATTGCTGGGGCGGGATCGCGCGCGGCGGTTTCCCTGGTTCACGGCGAGCATGGCTCTGACGGCATTGCGTCTGCTGGCCAGCAGGATGCTCTACGACCGCATCCCGCAGATGACGATGAGCAAGATATTTCTGACGCTCGCCCTGGTGGAAGCGCTGGTTACATTGCTTGTGGCTCTAGAGATTGCGCGCCGCGCTTTTGCGGGCGCCAGCCGCCGTGCCTGGATGATCGGCACGCTCTGCCTGTTGGCAGTGGGCGCTCTGGTCCTGGTTGAATGGGGTCCGTGGCCCGCATGGAAGACGCTCACCGCCGAGTCGCCGCTCGCGGTCCTGCGGTTTACGCAGTTGGCCGCTCAGAAAACCAGTCTCCTCTCCAACGTGCTCACGATAGGGCTGGGCTTCCTCGTGGTGCTGTTGGGGAGCCGCTTCAAGGCCGGCTGGCGCAGCCACACGCAGCAGATTGCGATTGGCCTCTCCACGGCCGCCATTGCGCAACTGGCAGTGCGCGGAATTTGGCAGGCTATCGCGCTGCACGCAGCACCGCAGACGCAGGCGGAATTCGAGCGGGTAATGGGAATCCAGGACAAGCTCTACAACGCCAACAGCGCCATTTTTCTTGCGGTGCTGGTGTGGTGGATCGCCTGCCTCTGGATCAACGAACCAGGAACGGAAATTCCGGCCGGTGCAAAGGGAATTGCGTCTCCGGAAGTGGGGGATGCGGTCCAGGGTGATGGCGAGAAATAAGCGGACCGGCATCGATTCCGTCTTTGCCGATCCCTGTTTCTAGATGTGACAACTGGCCTGGCCGCGCTTTTCCAAATAACGCTGGTGATATTCCTCAGCGCGCCAGAAGGTTTGCGCGGGCTCAACTTTTGTCACAATCCTCTTCGGTTTGAAACGGCCTTCGGCGGTAAGCTGCTCGATTTTGGCGAGAGCCTGCGCCTGCTGCTCCGGCGAGTGGAAGAAGATCGCCGAACGGTATTGAGTGCCCCAGTCCGGCCCCTGGCGATTCAGCGTCGTCGGGTCGTGGAGTGCGAAGAAGGAGTCCAACAACTGCTCGAAGCTCACCTTCGATGGGTCAAAGTCCACTTCGACCACTTCCGCGTGCCCGGTCTGGTCTGTGCAAACGTCTTTGTAGCCGGGCCGCTCAAGTTGGCCGCCTTCATAGCCAACCGCCGTCGCCGTTACGCCGGGGATGGCCGCAAAGGCTGCCTCCACCCCCCAGAAACACCCGGCTCCGAATGTTGCTTTCTCGATACTCATGCTTATTTAGATGCACCCGCAAGGCCTTGGGTAACAATCTTGCGCTTCAATTCTGGTTCGTGCTTTACCCGTCCTTTTTCTCGTTGCGCGCCCTTACTTTGAACCAGATAGGCGTTCCTTTGAAGCCAAAAGCCTCGCGAATCTGATTCTCAAGGAAGCGCTCGAAGGCGAAGTGCAGCTTTACGTCGCGATCGGTGAACAGAACAAAGGTGGGCGGCGCCACGGCGGCCTGCGTCATGTAGAAAATCCGCACTCGATTGGCCATGGGCACCGGCGCACGCTGAAAGTCGATCTTGTCGAGGAAGCGGTTCATCTGGCCCGTCGTCACACGTTTGCGCCGCTCCGCCGCCACGGATTTGACTTCGTTCAACACGCGGCCCAGCCCCGTGCCTTCGAGAGCGGAGAGAAAGATGACCGGCGCGTAGTTCAAATATTTGAGCGCCGACCGGAGCTGCTTTTCGAAGATTTCCCTGTCCGCCGGGGGCTTGCCGTCCGTGCGTCCCGTTGTGATGGCGTCCCACTTGTTCACCAGGATGATGACACTGCGCCCGCTCTCGTGCGCGTATCCGCCGATGGTGGCGTCCGCAGCCGTCACACCCTCGCTGGCATCGATGACCAGCAGCGCCACGTCCGCGGCTTCCAGGTGACGCCGGGCCATGACGACACTCATTTTTTCGGCCATCAGGTGCGTCTTGCCCTTACGGCGGATGCCGGCTGTGTCCACAAACCGCAGTTGCTGGCCCTCGAATTCGACGACTTCGTCCACCGCGTCGCGGGTTGTCCCGGCAATGGGCGAAACGATGGCACGGCTGGTACCGGTGAGCGCATTCAAGAGGGTGGATTTGCCGACATTGGGTCGTCCGATGATGGCGATGGACGTCTCGTGCTGCTCAAACTCTCCGTGCGTCCGATTGTGCGGCTCCGCGCCGTCTTCCGCCTCTTGCTCCGCCTCTGCGGCCGCGGTCTCTTCTTCGGTAGGCTCAACCGCAGCCGCAACCGGCAGCGCGTCGGAAATCGCGTCGAGCAAGTCGCCGATGCCCAGCGCATGCTCCGCGCTGATGGGGTACACGTTGCGAAGGCCAAGCTGGCGGAAGTTTTCCGCGGCCATGGTCATCGCTTCGCCCTCAACCTTGTTAACGGCCAGAAACACGGGTTTGCCGCCGCGAATCAGCAGCTTGACCAGGTCGTAGTCGGGACTGGCGAGCTCGGTGCGGGCATCAACCACCAGCACCAGCGCGTCGGCTTCTTTGAGTGCGACTTTGGCCTGGTTGTAGATTTCGGTTGGGATCAGCTCCGCATCGTCGGGCACGATGCCACCTGTATCGACGAGGCGGAAGTGCCTGCCGGACCACTCGTATTCGCCATAGATGCGGTCACGGGTGATGCCGGGCTCGTCGCCGACAATGGAGCGGCGGCTGTGCGTAAGTCTATTGAAAAGAGTAGATTTGCCCACATTGGGCCGGCCAACAATGGCCACCACCGGGAGCGCGTCCACGCCCGCCCGGCTGGGAACAACCGATCTGCGATAGGTGGGCAAGACTTGTCTCCAATCGGGCCTGAGGGGCGTAGATGTGCCCGTTCTGCATGGCCCGTCTTACCAGTCTACCGTTTTGCGGGGACAGGGGCTGGTTTTCGGGTGGCCTGCAGGCCGGCGTCGAGGTATGTGCCACGAGTGCCGCCAGGAGGGGTACGCCCGAACGCTACCCCCTTCTGCAGATAAGTGGCGTAGTTCGATTGGTTTGCGCGGAGTGACGGCTCCAGAATCTTAAGCGGATTGAAGTTCTCACCAGAACCCTGTCTGCAAGGGCGTTAGGCGAACTGCTTCTGGTTCCCAGCGTTCAACTTTGCCCTCCCACCTGGAGAGCGCGGTGTGACGATGAGACGATTGTGCGCCGATGCCAGGTAATTCTCTGCAAATGGGCGGAGCAGGAACCGATTTAAAAGAGAGAGCGGCCGACGCTTGGATTTGAGCGGGTTTCCTCTAGCCAACCCGCTCAAATTGCGCATACACTAACGCAATTCCCAGCGCGAGAGGTCAACCCATGCCGAAGTTTGTGATTGAACGAGAGATTCCGGGAGCCGGCGCTTTAACGGCTGAGCAGGTGCAAGGCATTGCGCAGAAATCGTGCGGAGTGCTGCGCAATCTTGGACCCCAGATTCAATGGCTGCACAGCTATGTGACGGACAACAAAATCTATTGCGTGTACATCGCACCGAACGAAGAGGTGGTGCGCGAACATGCGCGGCAGGGCGGCTTTCCGGCCAACAGCGTGGCCCAGGTGCGGAGGATCATCGACCCGACCACGGCCGAGACTTTGCCAGTCTGATTCTGGTGTAATTTCCGGCAAGCCTCAGCGATGAGTCTTCTCCAAGATTTACCTTGCGATCCCGGAACGCCGCTTGCCCTGCTACAAAAAAGGAGGGAACGATGCACATCCACGGGAACTCCATGAACGTGAACGCGGCAAATCTTTACTCTGCCGGCAACGCCGAAAAATCTGCCGCCGCCGAACGAGCCGCCGCTGTCCGCAAACGCCTCTTGAAGGCCGGCGCCGGTGTCGACTGCACTGAGTCGGCCGAAGCGGCATCGCTGATCGGCCATTGGCTCGGCGAGACCCCCAGCCAGCCCGGAGACGATGCTGAGTACCACGCTTCCTCTTCCGGCAAAGAGTCGGATTTCGGCTGAGAGGCAACCCGATCGTCTCGATTGAATCG
>Ga0181535_10005223_pt1 | contig 14003 bp, 10 predicted proteins | sample PEATcosm2014_Bin_44_FD_119774 | JGI IMG/M metagenome (GOLD analysis project Ga0181535, IMG submission 119774) | Peatland microbial communities from MTU Mesocosm Facility, Houghton, MI, USA - PEATcosm2014_Bin17_30_metaG | ecosystem: Environmental > Terrestrial > Soil > Wetlands > Peat | place...
CCAGGATGGTTTGCAGGTTTTCCATGTTCTCGGCGGTCTGTTCCAGCAGCGCCTGGACGTAGATCGGCACCGAGCCTTCGCCTTCGCCGCCGAGCACGCCGGAGGACAGACGGGTGATGCCGGCCAGCCACTCTTCCAGTTCGTTGAAGAACCGGTTCTGGGCCTGTCCGGCGGTCAGGTCGAGGAAGCCGAGCACCAGGGCGCCGGCCAGTCCGAGCATGGAGGAGGAGAATGCCGTGCCCATGCCCATCAGCGGCCGGGCCAGGCCGGACTTGAGTTGCTCGAACAGGGCGTTGATGTCGCCCGAGCCGACCGACATCGAGCCGATGACATCGGCCACCGCGGAGACCGTGAGCAGCAGTCCCCAGAACGTGCCGAGCAGGCCGAGGAAGATCAGCAGTCCGGTCATGTAGCGCGACAGTTCGCGCGATTCGTCAAGCCGGCTGCCGATGCTGTCGAGCAGCGAGCGCATGGCCTGGCCGGAGATGGTGAAGCGGTCGGCGGTAGCGGCGCTGCCGGCGTCGCGGGCCTTGGCGGCGCGGGCGGCGAGCATGCTGGCCATCGGCGCCAGCAGGCGGGGCGAGGGCAGGGCGGCGAGGCGGGCGCGGGCCTGTTGGAAGGTTTCCAGCCAGGTGACTTCCGGGGCGAGGCGGGTGACCTGGCGCAGGTTCCAGGCGATGCCGAGCGCCAGCACCAGCAGGATCAGGCTGTTCAGCATCGGGTTGGCGTTGAAGGCGACCAGCAGCCGGCCAGAAAGCAGGGCGGCCACGGCCAGGACGGCGGCCAGGAAGGCCAGCATGCGGAGCAGGTAAGGGGTTGGGCGGGTCATGGCGGCGGCTTTGCCTGCGAGCTTGTTGCGGCGGTGGTCAAATCGGCGCGGTCGGCCGGTCCGTCCGCGACGCCGCGGCCGTCGCCGAGGGCTTTGACGTAGATATGCTCCGACACGACGCCCTCGGCGATCAGCACCGAGCGCACCGCCAGCGCCCGCGACAGCGAAAGCCGGCGCGGTGTGGAGGGATCGTCGGGGATGCTGGGGGCGAAGGCGGCGACGGTGAAGCTGGTGCCGGCGGGGGCGGCGCGGGCGAGCGTGCGCAGGGCCGCTTCGGTTACCGGGTTCAGGTCGGCGCGGCCGTCGCCGAAGGTGATGCGCAGTCCGTCCGGGATCTGCTCGGCGGCCCCTGGGGCATCGGCGGCGATCGGGATGGGCGGCGGCGGCGGCGGCGGCCGGGTCGGCACGATCACCGGCGGCGGCAGCACCGGCGCCGGCGGCGGGGCGGCCGGCACCGGAGGCGGTGCGGGCGCCGGGGCGGGCGGGGCCGGGTGCGCCGGGGCCGGGTGGTTCGACGGCGCGGGCTTGGCCGGCGCGGGCTTGGCGGGCGCCGGCTTGGCCGGCGCGGGCTTGGCGGGTGCCGGCTTGGCCGGCGCGGGCTTGGCGGGCACCGCCTTGGCCGGTGCTGGCTTGGCGGGCACGGGCTTGGCGGGTGCCGGCTTGGCGGGTGCCGGCGTGGCCGGTTGTTGCTGGAGCGGCTCGAGCGCGCGTTGATCGACGCTGGCCTGGGCGAGGGCCGGCAGCGGTCCGAGCGATGCCGTGCCGGCGCAGGCCAGGGCGACGAGAAGGGGGAGTGTTCGCATGGGTCGCACCACATTAACTCTGGCGGCGTGCCGGCTCAACGCGGGCGATGTGACGACCGTGGGTCAGGCTGTCCGTGCTTCGCCGGCCGCCAGCCCGCGGGCGGCGGCCTCGAGCAGCACGGCGTGCATATGCGGGTTGGCCGCCACCACGTCGCCGCTGGTCCGCGGGTCGCCGCCAGCGGCGTCGGTGGCATAGCCGCCGGCCTCGCGGATGATCAGCAGACCCGCCGTGACGTCCCACGGCTTGACGCCGAACTCCCAGTAGCCGTCGTAGCGTCCGGCGGCGGTCCAGGCGAGGTCCAGCGCCGCCGCGCCGAACCGGCGGATGCCGGCGACCTGCGGCATCAGCGCGCCGAGCGTGCGGGCAAAGGCCATGCGGTTGCGCGCCGCCACGGCGGCGAACGGGATGCCGGTGGCGAAGACAGCTTCCTTGAGGTCGCGGCGGGCGGAAACCCGCAGCCGGCGTTCGTTGAGGTAGGCGCCGGCGCCCTTTTCGGCCCAGAACATCTCATCGACCGCGGGGGCATAGACCAGGCCGGAGACGACCTCGCTGGACCCGTCGGGCAGGCGGTGTTCCAGCCCGATGGAGATCGCCCAGTGCGGGATGCCGTGCAGGAAGTTGGTGGTGCCGTCGAGCGGATCGACCACCCAGCGCCAGCTCCAGTTGTCGGCCCCGAAGGCGCCCGATTCCTCCAGCAGGAAGGCGTAGCCGGGGCGCGCCTTGTTGAGGTCGTCGCGCAGGATCTGTTCGGCGCGCAGGTCGGCCTGGCAGACGAAGTCGCCGGGACCCTTCACGCTGACCTGCAACTGCTCGACCTCGTTGAAGTCGCGCAGCAGGCGCTTGGCGGCGCGCTGGGCCGCGTTCTGCATCACGGTCATGTGGGGGGACAGGCGGACCGACATGGCGGGGGGTTCCTGTGGGCTGGCGGATCAGCCCTTGGACCGCTCCACGTAGCTGGCGTCCTCGGTGCGCACCACGATCTTCTCGCCGGTCTCGATGAAGGGCGGGACGGAGGTTTTCACCCCGTTGGACAGGCGGGCGGGCTTGTAGGAGGAGGCGGCGGTCTGCCCGCGCACCACCGGGTCGGCCTCGACCACCTCCAACACGACGGTCTGGGGCAGGTGGATGCCGACCGGGTCGCCCTCGACCAGATCGACGGTGACCGGCATGTTGTCCTGCAGGAAGGCTGCGGCATCGCCGATCAGCTCGGCCGGAATGTGCACCTGCTCGTAGCTCTCGGGGTCCATCAGCACGAGGTTGGTGCCGTCGGTGTAGGAGTAGGTGTACTCCTTTTCCTCGGTCAGCAGCCGTTCGACGGTATCGGCGGTGCGCCAGCGTTCGTTGGTCTTGTTGCCCGATTTGAGGTCGCGCATTTCCACCTGGATGAAGGCGCCACCTTTGCCGGGGGTGATGATCTGTTGCTTGAGCACGGTCCAGCGGCGGCCATCGTGCTCGATCACCTGGCCGGCGCGGATCAGGTTGGCCTGCTGTTTCATCGGAAGGGTCTCTCAGGAAAATCAGGTCTTCAGGGATGAGGGGCGGCTTCTAGTCCTCGCCGGGGGCGGGGGCAAGCCGCATCGGTGCAAGGGACCTGATCTCTGGATGTTGAGCGACGCTTACGTATCGAGCGCGTCGCGGAGCGCGCGGGCGAGTTCGTCCTGGCGATAGGGCTTGCTCAGGAGCTGTGGCGTGGGCGCCGGCGCGGCGGCACCTCCATTGCCGTGGGTCACCGGGAAACCCGACGTCAGCAGGACCTTGATGTTCGGTGAGAATTCGGCGACCTCGCGCGCCAGGGCGTAGCCGTCGAGTGCTCCAGGCATGACGACGTCGCTGAACAGAAGGTCCACCTTCTCGTTCTGCATCACCTCGATCGCATCCATCGCGTTGGTCGCTTCCATGACCCGGTAGCCCAGCTCGGTGAGCTGGCGCACGACGACGCGGCGCAACGCCGCATTGTCCTCCACCGCCAGCACGGTCTCGCCGCCGGCGCGTGTCAATTCGGCCTTTCGCGGCGGCTCCGCTTCGACCACGCCTCCGCGCAAGCGCGGCAGATACAGGCGGAAGGTGCTCCCGATGCCGGGCTCGCTATAGGCGCTGACGTGGCCGCCCGACTGCTTCATGAAGCCGAACACCATGCTGAGACCGAGGCCGGTACCCATGCCCGCCTTTTTGGTCGTATAGAAGGGATCGAAAATCCTCGCCATCACGTCTTGCGTCATGCCGGTCCCGGTGTCGGTCAGCATGGTCATGACATAGTCGCCCGCCGCGACATCGGCATTGAGTGCCGCGTAGTCGTCGTCGAGGCGGCTGTTGACGGTGGCGATGGTCAGGCGGCCGCCGTTGGGCATGGCGTCACGCGCATTGGTCGCGAGATTGGTAATGACCGCCTCGAACTGCGTCGCATCGACGACGACCGGCCAGACCGAGCTGGCGAGGTCGAGCGCGATCACGATCTGCTCGCCAAGCGTGCGTTCGAGCAGCTTGACGATGTTCGAGACCAGGTCGTTGAGCGCGACGCGCTGGGGCGCCAGGGGCTGGCGCCGCGCGAAGGCCAGCAGCCGCCGCGTCAATTCGGCGCCGCGCAACGCCGCCTCGAGCGATTCGTCCGCCAGCTCGAGCTGCTCGCTCCTGGGCGGCAACAGCGGGCGCAGGAGATCGAGATTGCCGATGACAACGCCAAGCATGTTGTTGAAGTCGTGCGCCATGCCGCCGGTGAGATTGCCGATCGCCTCCATCTTCTGGGCTTGGCGCAGTTGCTCGTCGTAGATGTGTCGCGCCGTCATATCGCGGATCGCCGCGGTCACCAGCATTCCCTCGCCGCTGTCCAAGGGGCTCAGCATGAGTTCGATCGGGAACTCGCTGCCATCCTTGCGCCGCCCGGTGAGCTCAAGCCCCATGCCGATCTGCTGCGCCAGCACCTCGGCCGCGGATCGGGTGCCGTCGGCGATCAGCCGTTCCGCGAAGCCCTCCGGAACGATGGTCGTCACTTTCCGCCCGACGAGTTCTTCGCGGCGGTATTCGAACTGTCTCTCCGCCTGCGCGTTCAAAAGGACGATGTCGCCGTCCTGGTTCACCACCACGATGGCATCCGGAGCGGCCTCCAGCAGCCCGCGGTACCTGGCCTCCATCTGCACCAGATGCTTTTCCGCCTCCTTGCGCACGCTGATGTCGCGGATTGCCGCGGTCACCAGAATTCCTTCGGCGCTGTCCAAGGGGCTCAGCATGAGTTCGATCGGGAATTCGCTGCCATCCTTGCGCCGCCCGATGAGCTCAAGCCCCATGCCGATCTGCTGCGCCAGCGCCTCGGTCGCGGACCGGGTGCCGTCGGCGATCAGCCGTTCCGCGAAGCCCGCCGGAACGATGCTCGTCACTTTCTGCCCGACGAGTTCATCGCGGGGGTATCCGAACTGCCTCTCCGCCTGCGCGTTCAGAAGAAGGATGCCGCCGTCCTGGTCCACTACGACCATCGCATCCGGAGCGGCCTCCAGGAGCAAGGCAGTGTGTAAAGATGTTGTCATGTTGGTGACGGCGTGCCTGTACCAAACATATCGCTTACACGATACGACTCGGCGAAACCATTGGCAGGCCTCGGAATCTACTTAGATCTGCCCGAGGCAACTCTGGGGTGCGTTATTGGCGCCGCGTCGATGGCGGGCCGCGCCGGATCAGAGCTTCAGGCCATAGACCCGGGCCGCCGTGCGGTAAAACAGCGCCGCCTTCTCGGTTGCCGACGCCCCCGCGGCGAGCCGCTTGAACGCGTTCCACAGCACCGGATAGCTGCACATCCCCTTATCCACCGGAAAATTGCTCTCGAACATGCAGCGCTCCGCGCCGAACAGTTCGATGCAGCCGCCGATCCAGCGCTGCCAGTCCGCGGCCATTTGCGTGGACGTCGGCGGCAGCGCGTTCTTTTCATAGTCGAACCCGCTCACCGACATCGCCAGCCCGCCGAGCTTCACGTGCACGTTCGGGCACGCCGCGAGATCCTTCATGTCAGCGCGCCACGCCGCGAACACGGCGTCGCGCTGCGTGCGGTAAGGCCCGCAGCCCAACGGCCCGCCGACATGGTTGATCACCATCGCGGTCTCCGGCGCGGCGCGCGCCACCGCCAGCAGATCCTTCAGTTGCGTATGATACAGCCAGCAATCGTAGGTCAGTCCGCGCTGGCCGAGCCGCTTCACGCCACGCAGGAAATCCGGCTCGCGCAACAGCCCGGGCGGCGGCACCACCGAGGTATTCGGCACGATCAGCTCGTGGAACGCGGCGGTGTGGCGGACCCCGCGGAAATGGACGCCGCCGGCCGCGACATGCGCGTCGAGCACCGCGTCGAGGTCCGCGCTGCACAGATTGGCAAAGCCCACGATGCCCGCGCACGCCTTGGTTTTGCCGTAGGCCCCGCTCGCCGCCAGCACCGCGACGGCGTTCACCACCTCGGTTTCGCCGACCGGGCGTAAGTCCACCGGCCCGTCCTGGCGGTGCATCCAGCCGCACTGCATGAACACGGTCGCGACGATGTTGTGGCCGCTGGCGACGTCGGCGAGCAGATCCTCCAGCAGATAACGGCCCGACGCGCGGTTGTGCCACAGATGGTGGTGCGCATCGATGATCGGCAGATCGGGTTCGATGATGTCCTCGTGCAGCTGGTCGAGCCAGGCCGCGCGCACCACGAGATGGGGATAGGCCTGCCTTTCCGCCGCGATAGTGTTCATTGCCGTTTAATCCTCACTCAAGATTGCCCGGATGGGCACCGTCCGGGGTCTCCGGGATAGCGCATTTCGGGTGGACGCCCAACAATCGGGGGCGCCGGGGGGGGGCGCGCTGCCGGGTCACCTGAATTGAGATAGTTGTATCATCCGACTCCGGAACTCAGGTATTCTGGCGCACCGGCCAGACAGGGCTTGCCCCAGGGGCTGCCCGAAAGTGGCGACGTGCGGCCTGCCTACCGCCGTGTGCGCCCATGCGCGCACGGCAACGAAGAACACAAAGGGGACATCGTGAAGATGACCGGAAAACTCGCCTCAGCCGCGCTCGGCGCACTGGCGCTTGCGGCACTTTCGAACGGCGCCTTCGCTCAGCAGCACACCATCGTGCCGGCGAGCGGAACCCTCGCCATCTCGGACGGGGCTGCTGTCGGCACGCCCGGCTCACTCGGCGCCGCCGCCGGCGGGACGGCCGCCGGACCCGCGCAAATCGCCATGCCGGCGAGCGGAACCCTCGCCATCTCGGACGGAGCTGCCGTCGGCACTCCCGGCTCTCTTGGCGCCTCCGCCAAGACGATGACCGCCCAGGAGTAAATCACCGCAACGCGGCCGCGCGGGCCGGCGCCCGGACGGTGGCTGCCTTCAGGCGCGCGCAGGACAGGCCGAATGGCCGCCGCGTGACCAAGGGGGAGGGGCGCATGGATCGCCGCAAGCTGCTCACCGGCATGGGCGCGACCGCGCTCGCCTCTGGCCGCGCCCGGGCCGCCGAAGCGCCGGCCTGGCTCAGCCCGCAACTGCCGGAGGGCACCCGCGAGGAAGCCGCCCTGGCCGCGCTTCCCGGCAAGAAGAAACTGATCTGCCTCGCCGACCGCCCGCCCAATTACGAGAGCCCGATTGAGACGTTCCGCAGCGCCATCACGCCGCAGGACGAATTCTTCGTGCGCTATCATCTCGCCGGGATTCCCTCCATGGCGACGCTCGAGGACTGGTCGCTGAGCCTCGGCGGCGACGCCGCGGAACGCCGGGTCGTCTTCAAACTCGAAGACCTGCAGCGCGATTTCCGCCACACCGAGGTCACCGCGGTGTGCCAGTGCTCGGGCAATCGCCGCGGCCTGTCGGAGCCCCATGTGGCGGGCGTGGAGTGGGGCTACGGCGGCATGGGCAACGCGACCTGGCGCGGACCGCTGCTGAAGGACGTGCTGGCCAAGGCCGGGGTCGGGGCGGGCGCGGTCGAGGTCTGGCTGGCCGGCGCCGACGGACCGGCGCTTCCCAGCACGCCGGGTTTTCAGAAATCCCTGCCGGTCGAAAAGGCGATGGGCGACGAGATCATCCTGGCGATCGCCATGAACGGCGCACCGCTGCCGCTGCTCAACGGCTTTCCGGTCCGCCTGATCGTGCCGGGCTGGACCGCGACCTATTGGATGAAGCATCTCAACGCACTGACGATCAGCAGCAAGCCGCTCGATAATTTCTGGATGAAGGCGGCCTATCGCGTGCCGGCCGGGATGTTCCCGGTCGAGCATCCGTTCCAGTCGCAACTGACCGCGGTGAACTGGCCGATCACCGAGATCGTGGTCAATTCGCTGATCGCCGATCCGGTCGCGGGGACCGTGCAACCCGGCTCCGGCTTCACGGTTCAGGGCGTGGCCTGGGATCGCGGCCACGGCATCAGGACCGTCGAGGTTTCGATCGATGCGGGCCAGACCTGGAAGGAAGCGACGCTCGGCGCGGATCTCGGGCGCTTCGCCTTCCGTGCCTTCAGCTTCCGCCCGGGCGCGCTCGGGCCCGGCAACTACGTCATCTCCTCGCGCGCCACCAGCAATGCCGGCGAGACGCAGGCCGCTCAGTTGAAATTCAACCCCGCCGGGTACCACAACAACGTCCCGCAGCAGATCGCCGTCACCGTGGCATAGGAGAAGGGGCATGTTCCGCGCCGCGCTGATCGCAGTCCTGTTCGCCGCCGCGCCGGCTGTCGCGCAGGAGGCGGTGAGCCTGAAGGCGGGACCTGGCCTGGACGCGGTCACCGTGACCTGCGCCACCTGCCACACGCTCAACTACATCAGGATGAATTCGCCCTTCCTGACGCCGGCCGGCTGGAAGGCCGAGGTGACGAAGATGCAGCAGGCCTTTGGCGGGCCGTTCGACGACGACACCGCCAACGCCATCGTACAGTATCTCTCGGCAAACTACGCGGCGGCGCCGAAACCCTGATCGGCCGTCACAGCGCGTGCGATCCGCCTCACGGGGCGCTACGGAGCTTGACCCCGCGGACCTTCGCCGAGCAAGCTCAACCAGCTCGAAAAGTTGCGTAGCCCATGGACCAGAGTCGGGGGCAGGTCCAATCGGTCTGTACATGATCGTCAAGAACGGGATGGCGAACCTGCAGCGGCGACCGAGCCGCGTTCGACGGACCGCGACCACGGGGATAGTGCCATGAATGCCGCCGGCCAGACGATGTGCCTTTCCATGATCGTCAAGAACGAGAGGTCGGTGATCCGCCGCTGCCTGGATTCGGTGCGTCCAATCATCGACTATTGGGTGATCGTGGACACGGGTTCCACCGACGGCACACAGGACATCATCCGCGAGCACCTGAAGGGCCTGCCCGGCGAGTTGCACGAGCGGCCGTGGCGGGACTTCGCGCATAACCGGTCCGAGGCGCTGGCGCTTGCCCGCCCGCACGGCAATTATTCGCTGATCATCGATGCGGATGACACGCTGGAGATCCCGGATGGCTTCCAGTTACCGGAGCTGACCGCCGACTCCTACAAGCTGGATATCCGCGACACGGCCATCCACTACCAGCGGACGCAAATCGTGCGGAACACGCTGCCGTGGCGCTACCAAGGCGTTCTGCACGAATTCCTGATCTGTGAGGGTTCGGGGCCGGCGGGCCACCTGCCGATCGTGATGCGGCGTGGCCATGACGGGGCCCGGCGGCGGGACCCGGAGACGTATCGCAAGGACGCCTCGATCCTGGAGAGCGCCCTTTTGACCGAAACCGACCCGTTCCTAATCTCACGCTACACCTTCTATCTGGCGCAGAGCTATCGCGATTGCGGGGAAAAGGCGAAGGCGATCGAAGCTTATCTCCGCCGCGCCGAGTTGGGGTACTGGGATCAGGAAGTCTTTGTCAGCCTATACAAGGCGGCGCAGCTCAAGGAAGAGCTCGGCCATGACAAGGACGAGGTCATCGCGCTCCATTTGCGCGCGTCCGAATCGGCACCCAACCGCGCGGAGGCGCTGCATGGCGCCAGCCGATTGTGCCGGAATGCGGGACGAAATCAGGAGGGCTACGAAATTGCCAAGCGTGGTCTGGCGCTTACAGCGCCGCAGGACGGTTTGTTTGTCGAGCGGTGGATTTACGAAACCGGGCTCCTCGACGAGTTTGCCGTCCACGCTTACTGGTCTGGACACTATCGGGATTGCCTCGATGCATGCCTGAAGATTCTCGCTACCGGGAAACTCTCGGGCGCGAGCATGCAGCGCGTGGTAGCGAATGCACGGTACGCGAGCGAGAAATTGCCCGGCGAACCGAATCTCGGGTCCCTGGGCAAGGAAGGTTTTATCGAGCAGCATGCTCTGGGCGCGCCGAGGTCGCTTCGCACGCGCCTCGACAGACCTCCGCGTGTTCTGGTTGCCATCCTGGCAAAGCAGAAAGAGCCGTCGCTGCCGCTGTATCTCGAGTGCATCGAGGCGCTGGATTATCCGAAATCTTCGATTGTTCTGTATATACGAACAAACAACAACACAGACCGTACCGAGCAAATCCTGCGGGAATGGGTTGCGCAAGTCGGTCATCTCTATGCCGACGTCGCGTTCGAATCCGAGAATGTGGCCACTCCCGTGCAGCAATTCGGCGTGCATGAGTGGAACGCGATACGGTTCAGTGTTCTTGGACGAATTCGCAACATCAGCTTGCGACGTGCGCTGGAACATGACTGCGAATTTTATTTCGTCGCGGATGTGGACAATTTTGTGCGGCCCTGCACGTTGCGCGAACTGGTTGCGCTCAATCTTCCGATTGTCGCACCAATGCTGCGCTCAATTGGTCCCGGTAAGTTCTACTCGAACTATCATGCGGAGATCGACGCGAATGGATATTACATGAAGTGCGACCAGTACCAATGGATCCTCAATCGCTGGATACGCGGTGTTGTGGAGATGCCGGTTGTTCACTGCACCTATCTTATCCGCGCTGACGTTCTGAATGACCTGACGTACGAAGATGCGACCAGCCGCTTCGAATATGTGGTGTTCTCCGACAGCGCGCGCAAATCCGGTGTTCCGCAATATCTCGATAACAGGCAAATTTACGGCTACATCACCTTCGACGAGGGGAGCAGCTACCATGTTGCCGGCGGGATCGAGCAGGCGCGCACGCTGCTGAGTGCCGCGGCCTGCCCCCTGAAAAGTGGTCCTCCCTGAGGTAAGGCATTCTTGCCAATGGACCTGCCCCCTGATGTGGTCCGGGAGCCGCGCAACCCATCGGGCGAAGGATGCGCCACGGCTTTGGCGGGCCGTTCGACGACGACACCGCCAACGCCATCGTGGAGTATCTCTCGGTAAGCTACGCGGCGGCGCCGAAACCCTGATCGGCGCCGCCGCGCATGCTCCGAGCCGTCCCTCCGTCAGATCCCCGACGGAAGGTGGCCCACGCTCACACCAGCTTGATGTCTGTCCCCGTGCCGCCATCGCTGGAAGCAGCGAAGCTCGTGCCGGTCGGAGTGATCAGGCTCATCATGTCGGAGACGCCGCCGCTGGTCACCGTCAGAACGTGGGAGCCGGTGTTGTAGGTCGCGGTGGCGCCGCTGACGTAGCCCAGGCCGGCCAGGTCGATCACGTCAGAGCCGTTGAAGTCCTTGATCGCGTTGGCCAGGGTGTGTGAGGCGAGTGCGTCGTTGTCGATTTGCAGGGTCGACCCGCCGGTGTTGCCGAATTGGACCGTGTTCGTGCCGGCCGCGCCCAATGCGTCGAGTTCGAGCGTGCCCTGGTCGACAAACGTGCCGCCGGAATAGTTGTTCGTGTGGGCTAGCGTGAGGGTTCCCAGGCCGCTCTTGACCAGGAAGCCCGTGCCGTGGATCGGGCCGTCCAGCTCTGCATTGTATCCGTTGGTATTGAACGTGCCGCCGCCTGTCCCAAGGTTGATCGTGCGGTAGGTGGTAAAGCCCGCCAGGAACGTCAACTCGCCACCGGCGAAGCCGAGGGTGCCGCCAGTGGCGCCGAGGTTCTCGTCGCTGACCACGGCGAGCCCGCCGTCGTCGATCTGCCACGACGTTACGGCGTCCGTGCTGCCCGTCAGATTCCAAGTGCTGGTGCCGGTTTTTTCGAAGTGGCCGAAGCCTCGGTATTGCGAGTCATCACCGATCGACCCGACGTCGAAGGTGCTGTTCTCGTTTCCGCCGAGCGCCAGCGTATCGGCCGTGCTGTTGGCGACGACGTCGCCGGAGATGCAGTAGCCGTTCTCCAGCGTCAGCTTGTTCGTGCCGCCGGTGAATAGGATGGCGTCGGCTTGCGCTCCGCCGCTGCCGACGACGCCGGCCTCGGGCTCGCTGCCGTAGCCTCCGGCGATCATGCCGCTGTCGACGATCGTCAATCCGGTGCCGACAACGCCGATGCCGCCCTGGGGGTCGATGGAACCGGTGGCGCCGCAGCCGCCGTCGATCACGCCGGAATTGTTGAGCTGCCCGCCGTTCGCCGTGAACACCACGCCCGCGCCGCCGTTCCCGCCGGTGCCACTTCCAACGACGCCAACGCCGCCGGTGTCGCCCGTGCCGCCGGTTTCGCCGGTGCCGCCGGCGCCGCCGTTACCGCCGGTGACGCAGCCGGCATTGTTGAAAACCGCCCCGGTCGCGGTGAACTCCACGCCCACACCGCCGGTGCCGCCGTGGCCGCCGATGCCGTTAGAGGCGCCGACGCCGCCGAAGTCGCCGGTGGCGCCGACGCCGCCGCTACCACCGTAACCACCGTAGACCAAGCCGAAGTTGTCGAAAACCGCTCCGGTCGCGGTGAACTCCACGCCCACGCCGCCGACACCACCGACACCACCTTGGCCGCTTCCGTCGTCGCCGACGTCGCCGACGTTGGTGGCGAACTGGCCGCCGGGGCCACCGGTGCCGCCGTCCTCGCCGTAAATCGAGCCGCTATTGATGAGAATCGACCCGTTCCCGTCGAACTCGACACCCACGCCGCCGGCACCGCCGACGCCGCCGGCGTTCGCGGGGGGGGTGCCAACAGCTGGGAGGGCCCCGGGGGCTGGGGGAGGCCCCTGGAGGCCGGCGCCGCCGTCGCCGCCGTCGCCGCCGCTGACACAGCCGGTATTGGTGAAATTCGCCCCGGCCGCGCTGAACTCCACGCCCACGCCGCCGGCACCGCCGGCGCCGCCGGTACCGCCATTGCCGATCTCATTGCCGTCGCCGCCGTCGCCGCCGGCGATCTTGCCGGAATTGACGGCTTTCGAGTGGGCTCCGGAGAACGCGACGCCCATGCCGCCGTTGCCGCCAGCGCCGCCGCTGCCGCCGGGATCACCAGTGCCGCCGATACCGCCGTCGCCACCCTCGCCGCCGGTGGCACAACCGGCAATGCTGAATAGCACGTGCGGCACGGTGACCTGGACGCCCGTGCCGCCGTCGCCGCCGTTGCCGCCGCTGCCGCCTGTGCCGCCATCACCATCGCCGCCGTCACCGCCGTCACCGCCGTCACCGCCGGTGAGACTGCCGTACTTCGTGATGCTGTCCAGCTTCGGGGTGGCACCCGAACCGGGATTGCTGACCACGGCGCCGTATCCGCCGGCGCCGCCGCCACCACCACCACCGCCACCCGCGTCCGACGTGGTCGCGTCGCTGCCGTCGCTGCCGTCGCCGCCATCCTCCCCCGCTACGTGGGAGAAGATCGTGATCGACTTATGTGGGTCGCTCGTGCCATTGGCGCCGCCGTTGCCGCCGTTGCCGCCGTCGCCGACGCCGCCGCTCCCAATGCCACCGTCACCGCCGGGGCCGCCGCCGGCCGCACCGCCGCCGCCACCACCGCCGTCCGTGCCGTCTTTGCCCGCCTGGGCCCCATAGCCGGTGCCTCCAGCGCCACCGGCGCCGCCGGCGCCTGATGAACCACCCGTTCCGCCCTGCGTCGTCATCGCGAAGCTCCCCTTCCGGTTTGATCCAGGATTATCCCATCGGCGGCGGTTTGATCCGCCTAGGCTCGACCGTATGTTACATTTACACCTAATGGAAGTGATTTTACCGTCATTTCCGACGTGACCGGTCGGAAATTCTGACCGTCTGTCCGGAAGGCAGTCTGGTCCCCCGAACCGGTCGTTACAGCGCGTGCGCCTCGCCCCACGGGTCGCGCACCGCATCGCCGTCCAGATATTCCGGCCCGATCGGCACTTTCCCGTGCCCACCCGGAATGTCGAGCACATAGGTCGGCCAGGCCAGCCCGGTCACCCGGCCCCGCAGCGCGGCGACCAGCCGGCGGCCCTCCGCGATCGGCACGGCAAACCGCGCCGTGCCCGGGGCGGCGTCGAGCTGGTGCAGATAGTACGGCTTCACCCGGGAGGCCAGCATCGCCCGGAACAGCGTCTCCAGCGCCTCGGCGCTGTCATTCACCCCGCGCAGCAGCACCGACTGCCCCAGCACCGGCACGCCGCGCGCCTGCACGCGGCGCAGCGCGGC
>Ga0181535_10005224_pt1 | contig 14002 bp, 10 predicted proteins | sample PEATcosm2014_Bin_44_FD_119774 | JGI IMG/M metagenome (GOLD analysis project Ga0181535, IMG submission 119774) | Peatland microbial communities from MTU Mesocosm Facility, Houghton, MI, USA - PEATcosm2014_Bin17_30_metaG | ecosystem: Environmental > Terrestrial > Soil > Wetlands > Peat | place...
ACGAGACGCCGTAGTTAATCGCGGTGGCGAAGGTGAAGTTGCCGTTTGCGCTCACCGGCAAATTGAAGCCATTTGTCGTCAAGACCAGCCCGGAGCCGGTGAGACCGGTGACCGTGCCGCTGATGGTGTAGTAGGGTATGCAGGTGACGGCGACATTGGTGACGTTGGCGGTTACGGTTCCGCTACCGTTGCTCACTGAGCAGGTTTCGCCGGAGGGCTGCGTGCCTACGGCGACGCTGTACGAGACGCCGGAGTTAATCCCGGTGGCGAAGGTGAAGTTGCCGTTTGCGCTCACCGGCAAGGTGAAGCCATTTGTCGTCAAGACCAGCCCTGAGCCGGTGAGGCCGGTGACCGTGCCGCCGATAGTGTAGGTGGCGGCCGCGCAGGTGACGGCCACATTGGTGACGTTGGCCGTCGCTGTTCCGCTGCCGCTGCTCACCGAGCACGTCTGGCCCTTGGGCTGGGTAAGAACTGTAACGCTGTAGGCGCCTCCGCTGGCGATCGGCGTGGCGAAGGTGTAGCTGCCGTTTGCGCTGATCGCCAGGCCGTTGCCGCCATTATCCTGCAGCATCAATCCTGTGCCGGTGAGGCCAGCGACCGTGCCGCCGATGGTGTAAGTGGGAGTCACGGTGATCGTGAAGATCTGCTTGTAGGAGGAGCCGTTGACAGTGTAAGTTGCGGTGTAAGTGTTGACGCCTGCGACCAGCGGGATGTTATCGATCTCGCGCATGGTGGAGGCGAAGCCGTCGGATCCGGTCCAGCTCCAGGTGCCGCCGGTGGCGGGCTGTGGGCCAAGGTCCACGGAGCTTCCCGAAACCACGGTGACCGAGCTTTCGGGGGTCGCATTCCAGACACTGTTCACCGCGAGATAGGGAACAATTGGGTTGGAGTTTGTCGTACAAGTGATGACCACATTGGTGATATTTGCGCTGCCCACCGTGCCCGCGCCGTTGCTCACCGTGCAGGTTTGACCAGCGGGCTGCGTACCCACGGCGATGCTATAGGCGCCTCCGCTGGCAATCTGGGTGAAGCTGAAGCTGGTGGCGTTGGCGCTTATTGTCTGGCTAGCGCCTAAACCATCGACCAAGACCAGCCCGGAGCCGGTGAGGCCATTGACCGTGCCGCCGATGGTGTAGGTGGGAGTGGTGCAGGCGACACTAACATTCGTCACGTTCGCGCTAGCCGTTCCGCTGCCATTGGTGACTGTGCAGGTTTGCGCCGGAGAACTTGGCTGCGTGAGAACAGTGACGCTATAGCCCGCGCCGCTGGCAATCGCGGTGGTGAAAGTGAAGCTGCTTCCGCTAACCGCTAGGTTGTTGCCGAGATTATCCTGCAAGACCAGCCCGGTGCCGGTAAGCCCGGATACCGTGCCGCCGATAGTGTAAGTGGTCGTGGTGCAAGCGACACTCACATTCGTGACGTTCGCGCTGGCCGTTCCGCTGCCGCTGCTGACTGAGCAGGTCTGGCCGGTGGGCTGCGTGAGAACCGTCACGCTGTAGGCACTGCCGCTGGCAATGGCAGTGCTAAAGGTGAAACTGCCGCTGGCGTTCACCGCCAGGTTGTTGCCGAGATTGTCCTGCAAGACCAAGCCGGTGCCGGTAAGTCCGGTGACCGAGCCGCCGATAGTGTAGGAGGTCGTTGAGGTGGTCGTGCAGGCGACACTCACATTCGTAACGTTCGCGGTAGCCGTTCCACTGCCGTTGCTCACTGAGCAGGTCTGGCCGGTGGGCTGCGTGAGAACCGTCACGCTGTAGGCGCCGCCGCTGGCAATTGCGGTGGTGAAAGTGAAGCTGCCATCTCCTAAGATGTCCAGATCGTTGCCAAGATTATCCTGCAAGACCAGCCCGGTGCCGGTGTATTCGGTGACTGTGCCGCCAATCGTGTAGGTGGTCGTTGAAGCGGACGTGCAAACGACCGCTACATTGGCGACGTTGGCGGTAGCCGTGCCGCTACCGTTGGTGACGGTGCAGGTCTCCGCTGGAGAGGCGGGCTGCGTGAGCACCGTCACGTTGTAGGCACCTCCATTGGCAACCTGATTCGTGAATACGAATCCACCATTTCCCGAAACGGCCAGATTGAAACCGCCATTATCCTGCAATACAAGCCCTGAGCCGGTGTACCCAGTGACCGAGCCACTGATTGCAAATGTGGTTGGAGTGGGAGTGACACTCGTCGCTCCTCCGCAGCCAACAACCGTAATCAACGTCATCGCCGATAGCATGAATGCGCAGAATTTCGTCCAGCTTCTCATTTGTGAACTCCGTTTCCATTTCCGAGTTGGAAGATGCTATGAATCAATCACTTACAGCGTCGATCTCTGATGGCCCACGGCCAGATTGAAACAGCTGGAGCGTTCCGCAGCTTTTCGGGAGACTTCATCGATTCCATAACGAGGGCCGATGAAGATCACAACACCGCAACATCTGGTCAAAGAGTTGTGTAGGTTATGTGCTTCGCCGGGAGGAATTGTGACGACGGAAGTGAGAAAATTCTAAAAAACTTTCTAACAGGCCTAGACGAAGTGGAAGTTCTCTAGTTGTTCGCCCAAGATAAGGCGTCCCTGAGCGCTGTTCGTATGTACTATTCCCAAGCGCCGGAGGCCACAAATCCGGCCCAGTACCAGGGATGGGTGCTCTTGCCGGCGGCGCGCCGGGCAAGCAGCAGTTTGCGCTCGGCATTCCACACGGCATCGGCGGTAGAAGCATGAAGGCCGAGCCGCTGGGCATACAGCTCGTGCATGAACTGTCGGGTCAGATCGTCGTCGATGGGCCACAGCGACATGACCACGCTGCGGGCACCGGCCTCGCGAAAGGCGCGTTCCAGGCCCAGTACGCCCTCGCCGTCGTGCAACTCGCCGTTGCCGGTGTTGCAGGCCGATAGGACAGCCCAGTCCAGCCCGCTCAGGTCCATCGAGGCGATGCGCTGCGCGGTGAGGATGGAAACGCCGCCGGCTTTTGTGTCGCCGGCAAAGATCAGCCCGGAGCGCAGCAGCGGATTGCCGCCTCCGCATTTGCTGTCCAGCAGAAAGGCGTGCGTGGCGATGTGGAGGACACGGTTTTGCGGCGCATCTACCAGGAATCGCGCTCGCGTCGCTTCCGTGCCTGTCTCCAACTCGGACGGCTCGCCGCCATTCCAGCGTTGCCACGCAGAGTGAAGGTCGTCGATTTCGGCCGCAGCGCCGGGCAGCGGGTGAAAGTCAACCTTGTCGATGTTCTCGCAGTCGATGCCCGCATCCCGCAAGACGGATGCGGGCAGCGTATTTCCGGCCTGCTCGAATGCAGGATTGCCGACCGCCAAGAGCCCAGCCTTTTGGCGCGCGCCCTCCGCGGGGACCAGATCGCGCTCACTGGAGAGGATGTGGATCACCGGTCCGTGCTCGACTATATAGCCTTTGCCCTCGGGCAGGCCGCTGAATGGAATCAGGTTCAGCACGCCATCGGGAACCACCAGGGCCAGTTTGGAATCGCCCACTTCGGCGCGCAGCGGATCCCATATGCGTTGGCGCAGTGCTTCGGCGGCCTCGCGCCATTGGCGCTCATTGCGGACCGAGCCGAGACCTGCGGCGTGAGCCTCGACATCGGCGGTCGCCCTGGCGCGGGTCACCAATTCATCGATCGGTTTGGCGTCGCCCAGATCGTAGACGCGAATCCGATCCGAATCGGGCTTGAGCACGAAGGCTATGTAGGCCGGAGTCAGCTTACGAGCGGGATCTACCTTTTCTACCGCATAGCGCTGGTAGGCCACATAGGAGACGAGTACCGAATGGGCAGGCAGGCTGCGGCGTACGTCTTGCAGGTGGACTGCGCTTGCCCGCTCATCGTTGCGAAGGGAAACGCTGCGCTCGGCCAACTCACGCTCAATCTTCTCCATGCGCCCGGTCGCCTGAACAACGGCATCGCTCTTGTCCTGCTCTGAAGGCTCCTTTTGTCCAATGGCAAGAAGATCGGCGCGGGCCTGATCCATCTCTTTGAGCAGCCCCGCAACTTCGGGATCGTTGCTGGCGTTCAAATTCTTTTGACGGCGCGCCATTTCGTCGGCCACCAGAGCGCGCGAGCGCACCATCTCTTGATAGATGTCAGTTGGTGGGAACTTGGGATGGCAGGCGAGAACCGAGAGCGCAATATCCAGGCCCAGAGCACGCTGATCGTTATAAGAAAGCGCCTGACGTTCCGGCAAGGTGCGAGCCTGAAGCACAAAGCTCTCGCGGCTCATTCGCGCGGCCTGCAAGCCCTCCTGAATAGCGCGCAAAAGACTGCCTCCCGATGCCAAGGAGGCCGCATATAACGCGTGATGATTCGCCAGGGCATTGAAATTATTGTCCTTATATGTCAGAGCGGCCTCGTAGTTCTTCCAGGCAAGTGGAAAGTCCGCGAGGCGGGTATATAAAGTGGCTAGATTCAAAAGGACATGATGGACTGCCAATGAGTCAGGTCCATAATTCCTTCGTTGCAGTTCAAGAGCGCGGTTCAAATGATAAACGGCCTTGGAGAACTCCTGCGTACGAACGTAATGCATACCGGCATCATTCTCAATCGCTCCCAGACTTGGGTCGTCGGGACGAATGCGCCAAGCAATGGAGAGCGCCTCTTCGATGTCCCTGCCGCCTCCAGCCAGGTCGCCGGAATCATCCCTAAGTTGGAAACTTGTGGTTAGCATAGCGACTAGGCCCCACTTTCCTTCACCACCGCCCTTTCGCGCGAAAGCAATGCCCGCTTCATCTGCGCGCAGCGCGCAGGCGTAGTCTCCCAACGCCTTGCAGGTCTCGCAGAGATCTTGGGCTGCAACACCAAACTGTAAAGAATCGGGAAATTCCTTCTGCGCAATCTCGAAGGCACGTTCCGCGAAGGGGCGCCCTTCAGCGGGGCGGCCAAGATAGTCGTAAACATATGCGTTTGACGCCAAGGCACTCACAAAGTATTTGTCGTGCTCACCGACTGCGGCCTCGGCTATAGCCAACTCTCGTTTCGCTTGAGCCAATATCTCTAGACTAGGGCCCTCCGCGTCCATCTCCGCGGCGATTAACTCATCCAACGCGTCAACCACATCCACCGTGTTGCCGGGATGCGCAAGCTCGGCGGCGCGCAGCTTTTCGCGAGCTTCGGCAACCTGATCTTTCGGCGATTTGGCCGGTTGTGCAGCCTGCTGCGCGACGCAAGGCAGACAGAGGAGCACAACGAGAAGAGGCAACGTCAAACTGCCGATTGCGATCCGCTCTGATGTACCTTCTTCCCGATCGATAGATTTACCCATTGCTCGTTCATCCAAGTTCGATAGATTCTTCCATCGCCAAGCCCTTATTTCGCCTCCGGATTCTTTCCTTTGGCCTCTTTATCTTGAGCGATCAATTCCGTCAAGCGCCGCTCCTGCCCTCGCGCACGTTGCTCCAAATCTCCCCGCAGCGAGATGGTGCGCAACAGGTATCGATGGGCCGTGACCGGATCGTTGTCGGTCAGTGCGATTTGCGCTAAGGAATAGAGGGCAGCTTCCTGCTGGGGCGAGTCCCCAGCATCGGCAACCTTGCGTAAAAGTTGAGAGGCCGAGGCAAGGTTCCCCATTCGCCTCTGACAGGCACCGGAGTAGAATTCGGCCACCCGCCCCTCCGAGCTCTCGCCCGGAACCATCGCCAGAGCTTTGATCGCTCCACGGCAGTTGCCAGCGGCATACTCCTTCATCCCCGCTTCAAAATGCGCGTCCAGGCTCTCTCCACGCAGGTTGGGCAAGCTGTAGACTGGCAGCGTCATGTCGGCCAACTGGGAGATACGCACTGGTGTCGCGGTCGGTTGGGCGGGCTGCGCAGCGGTCTGCATTTGCGGAATCGATTTCGGCGGACCTTGAGCAACGGTTGGTTTAGCCAGCCTGGCTTCGAGGCTCTCATAGGTGAATACGCACACCAGAAGCACAGCGGCGATGGCTCCCGCGGTCCACAACCAAGTTGGCCATCCGAGTCGGATTCTTGGTTCCGGCTCGCGTCGCGACGCAACGGGATTGCGGGCAAGCTCCCGGCCCACAGCTTGAATGGCTTGCAGGCGAACCAGACAGGCCGGGCAGTCAAAAAAGTGCTCTTCAAACTGCTCCACCTCCGAAGCGGGCAATGTGCCCTCGACGTAAGGCAACGCTTTCAAATCAGCAAGTGATCCTGTACAAATCATCATCGAACAATCCTCTCGCTAAAGTGAGTCGTGGAATTGTTTTGTGACAGTTTGAGGATTAAATTAACGACTTTCCGTGTGGCGCGCACCTTCTTTTGCCGCACAACCTCAGGACTCAGACGCAGTTGCTGTGCGATCACCCCCGGCTTGAGCCCTTCGACCAGGGTCAGTTGCAGGATGGACTGATCTACAGTGTCCAGAGTGGAAATGGCGCGCTGAACCAAGGATTGCTCCTGTTGTTCAACCATCGAGTCTATTGCGGTTGCCAAATCGGGCAGTTCGTTGGGGAACTCCAATGTGGCAGGCCGGCGCACAGCACTCTGAAAATGGCTGTTCAGAATATTGCGGGCGATTCCCAGAACAAACGACGACAGCTTTGCAACGTCGCGCACTTGCCCCCGCCGCAGCGCACAGATGGCCTCAATCATCACATCCTGTTGCAGATCCGCGGCAAGGTCTGGGTTGCGGGTTCGAGCCAGCAACATGGCCCTGACTTTGGGAAGATACTGCAGGACAAAAGCCCCCTCTGCCTCCCGATCACCGGAGGCGATTGCCAGTACGAGCTGCTCATCTTCCGGAGCTTTCTCGACCGCTATTCCTTCGACTTCCGCGCGGTGTTCGCCAGACATGTAGTTGCCATGACCCAAAGTCGCTCAACACTTATTCTTACATAGACCAGCTTCGGTTCAACAGCCTAGATAGCGTTCCTGAAAGACCATAGGCTTGCGGCAGAGAGCAGTCGTGGTGAGGTATCCCGCGACAACGATGTAAGCCTTCCGCCGCGAAGTCTGCTTGAATCCCCGCATTATTTCTTTGTTGCCTGCATTGGTTGCTCCAGCGCCAAAGACAATTCGGGTAACGACGAAAGTGCGGGTTGAGCCCGTTGCGGCGCTTCGCCACGAATTGTTTTTTTTGCTGTGCACGTCGATGCGAAATCGCCAAGTCATGGATGGGCGGGCATTGCGGCTACGGTGCTCGCAGCCCAGGAAACCGCCCCGCTGAAGATGCCCCGTCGGATGCGGCCACAGATCAGAGAGGGGAGATAGAAGAACCGGGCTGATCTCTCCCACGAGTCAGCCCGAGCCCGCTCGGCTAGAGATTTAGTAGCAGCTGGGTATCTGCTTGACTAACCCTACCGCAACATCTGGTAGTTTGACATCCGCTCAAGGTGAGTTAACATAGCCGATTAATTCTACAAAACCAATAGATTCAAATGATTAACAGCATTTTAATCTCCATTCTACCGCTTCATTTGTTTCACTTATTGCATTTACTTCAGTTGTGTGGCATTCTAATTTCAGGAGGATAATCTGATGGCTCCCATTCTTGCTACCCCTCATCGTCAATTGGCTCCCTCGGCGCTAGAGGCAATTCTCGCCCGAGATTCGGGCAGCCGTTTATCACCTTATGCGCGGCGTGGCAGATCTCTGTCCGTGCGTGTACTCGAAGCTGGTCATGATCAAACGCTTGAACTGCCGGCAGGTGCGGTTGCCCTACTTATGGACATTCTCGAAGCGATGGCGGCAGGGCAGGGCGTTTCTCTGATTCCCGAGAATGCCGAGTTGACGACCGTGCAGGCGGCAGGCGTGCTAAATGTCTCTCGCCCCTACCTTATCAAGCTGCTGGAAGAAAATGCCATTCCACATCGCAAAGTTGGCAAGCATCGTCGCATTCGAATGGAAGACGTGATGGCATACAAGGCTCGCATCGATCGTGAGCGAGAGGCTATTCTTGATCAGCTCACCCTAGATGCACAGCAGAACGATATGGGATACTTGCGTACATGAGCCACTACACAGCACTGCTAGACGCCAATGTGCTGTATCCTGGTAAGCGTTCGGAGATTCCATCTGGATCAACGGTGGCTCAGCACTGAACGATGGGTTCATGGACCAGGGAAGTGGCTTGTTGGCAGGGAGTGGTAAGCGGGTATACCGATCGGTTGCCGAGAAGCGTCGTATCGTGGAGTTGACTCTTCAGCCTGGGGCAAGCGTAGCGAAGGTAGCGCAGGCCGAAGGCGTGAACTCTCATCAGGTCTTCGATTGGCGACGAGGCTATCTCAAGGGCAAGCTGGAGCCGAAAGGTCAGAAGTCTGCCGCGTTGTTACCGGTCGTTCTTTCCCCGACCGAGGCAGGCGCCGTTACCGCGGATGCGGCTGTCACAGAGAAGAGTTCCACCAAGTCCCTTGCTGCGATGCCGGGCGGCGCCATCCATATCGAGTTGTCCGGGCGCATGAAGATTCGCGTGGAAAGCGGCGTCGATGCGGCGTTATTGCGGGCGGTTTTGGAGATCCTGCGTCCGTGATCGATCTGCGCGCAGGAACGAAGGTCTGGATCGCCGCCGGCGTGACCGATATGCGGCGAGGCTTCTATGGTTTGAGTGCTCAGGTGCAGACAGTGCTGAACGCGCAGCCCTATTCCGGCCACGTCTTTGTCTTTCGCGGCCGGCGCGGCGACCAAGTGAAGTTGTTGTGGTTCGATGGCGATGGGCTTTGTCTGTTCTCGAAGCGCCTGGAGCGTGGACGTTTCGTATGGCCTAAGGCCGACAGCGGAACGGTCGCACTGAGCCGCGCCCAGTTGTCGATGCTTCTGGAAGGGATCGATTGGCGCGGGCCCGAGCGCACCTTTGCGCCGCCCTTGGCCGTTTAGCCGAAGCATAATAATCACCTGTATTCATGCGGGTTTTTGTGCTTCTTTCCACAGCGTGTCATGCCATACTCAAAGCGTGATGGCGAACGCTCTCCCCGATCTCGATCGACTGGACAAGGGTGCTCTGAAGGCGCTTGCCATAGAGTTACAAGGTGAACTGCGACAACAGCGCGAGACCCTGGCCCAGCAGGAGGCTGAACTCTCCGCTCTCGAAGCCGAGTTCGCCGAGCAACGCGAGAAGCTCGCCGAACAGAGCCAGGAACTGCGCACACGCAGCGACCAGATCGAACATCTGAAGCTGCTGGTCGAGAAGCTGCGGCGCACCATCTTCGGTAAGAAGAGCGAGAAGATCGTCGTTCAGTTGGAGCAGTTCGAACTGGAACTGGAAGAGCTGGAGACCGCGCAAGCTGCGGCGGAAACGATTGCCGACGGGGTTCGCCCCGAAGCGGCGCCCAAGGTGAGGCCCAAGCGCAAGCCCTTGCCGGCGCATCTGCCGCGCCAGGCCGTCACGCACACTCCCGAACACGACTGCTTCCCGGATTGCGGTGGATTTCTGAAGCAGTTCGGCGAAGACGTGAGCGAGCAACTGGAGTACGTCCCTGAGAGCTTCAAGGTGATTCGCCACGTGCGGCCCAAGTTCGCCTGCGCGGCCTGCGAGCGCGTGGTCGAGGCTCCGGCGCCGTCGCGGCCGATCGAGCGCGGGCTGGCCGGACCGGCTCTGTTGGCGCATGTGCTGGTTTCCAAGTTCTGCGATCATCAGCCGCTTTATCGCCAGTCGGAGATTTATGCGCGGCAGGGTGTCGAGATCGAGCGCTCCACGCTGGCCGGATGGGTGGGGGCATCGAGCGCGCTGCTTGATCCGCTGGTGGATGCGTTGCGCGAGCATGTCCTGGCCGGGCGCAAGATCCACGCCGACGACACACCGATGCCGGTGCTCGCGCCGGGCACAGGCAAGACCAAAACCGGAAGGTTGTGGACTTACGTCCGCGACGAACGGCCCGCCGGTGAAAAGACCGCTCCGGCGGTGTGGTTTGCTTATTCAGAGGACCGCAAGGGAGAACATCGCGTAGACTAGAGTCTACTGATTCCGGGATACATCCTCCCTGGTTTTGCTGAAGTTCCGTCGGTGTGGTTGGGCACCAAAGGGAGCCGAAAAATGAGGGCGCAAAGCCTTCCGGCAGATGACCTTAGCTTGCTACCGCCGCGCACAGGGATACTGCATTTTCTCCACCCGAGGCTATAGAAGCGTTCTGGCGATGCCGATATAAGCATAGGGAACAGACAAGACGGTGGCGGTTTGGCAGTGTTCTGTCCGATGAACAGACTGATTTTGACGGTTACGATTGTCTTTGGCTGGGCTTTGACCGCCCGGGCTGCGTCTCCCGCCACACTGACCACCCTGCGCCAGATTACCGACCTCAGCAACGCTCAGGCCGCCAATGGGCTGCCGGTCGCCTTTGAGGCGACGGTAACCTACAAGGTGAACAGTGAACTTTTTGTGCAGGACGACGGCGCAGGCATCTACGTCTGGCCTACAGCGGATGCCGTGCTGGTTCCCGGAGATCGCATCCAGGTGCGGGGAAAGACCGGCAGCAGCTTCCACCCCATCGTGAACAGCGAGAGCATCTCCGTGCTCCACCACGGCGACTTGCCTAAGCCCGTGCCGGCCACCTACGACGAGTTGATTCGGGTTCAGCACGACTGTGTGCTGGTGACAACGCGCGGCGTGGTTCGCGCCGCCGACGGAGGGGATCCGCATGAGGGTGGCCACTCCGCCTTTTTGCAAATGCAGACCGAGGGCGGTTTCATAATAGTGGTGGTTGCGGGCGACTATACGGCAGAGAAACTCCAAGAGCTCTTGGACGCCGAAGTGGAGATCACAGGCGTTTCTGGCGGACAATTCGACGGCAAGATGCAATTCGTTGGCACTATGCTCAACGTTTCCTCGCCCGCGGGCATCAAGATCCTCAAGCGGGCCGCCGCAAGTCCGTGGTCCCTCCCGCTCACTCCCATGGACTTGGTTATCGTCAATTATCGTGTTAAGGGCAGAAATAGAGTCCGGGTCCATGGAACCATCACCTACTACCAACCCGGCTCATCCGTCGTGCTACAGGACGGCGCAAGAAGTCTCTGGATCTCAACGAGGACACAGGATCCCTTGCTGGTCGGCGATGTGGTGGACGCAACCGGTTTCCCCGATGCCCGCAATGATTTCTTGGCCTTGGCCCGCGGCGAGATACTGGATAGCCATATTCAGGCGCCCATCTCGCCCTTTGTGACGACCAGGAAGGTACTTGCCAAAAGCCACCATATCATCGATCTGGTGACGGTCGAAGGTCAACTGGTTTCAGAAGCCCGCGGGGCCACGCAAGACGAATACCACCTGACCGCCGATGGCCAAATCTTCGCCGCGGTTTTCCGGCATCCCTCCGCCAATAACGCCGCGATACCGCCAATGAAGGAGATTCCAATTGGCGCCATTGTCCGCGTCACCGGCATCTGCATCACGGAAGACGCCAACCCCTTCCCGGGCGAGGTGCCCTTCGATATTCTGATGCGTTCTCAGAGCGATATTAAGGTCGTCGTCGGGCCTTCCCTAATCAACACGCGCAACCTCCTCTTGGTCCTCGGCGTGCTACTAATCGTGGTTTTCGCCGTGATCGTCAGGAGTTGGGCCCTGGAACGCAAAATGCGGCGCCAAACAGCCATTATGTCGGCTCGGGCCGAGGTCGAGGCTGACCTGGAGCGGCAGCGCAGCCGTATTCTCGAGGACATCAACCAATCGCGGCCCCTGGCCGAAATCCTCGTGCAGATTGCGGCCATGGTTTCATCCACGCTTGAGGGCGCTCCATGCTGGTGTGAAATCGCCGACGGAGAGAGTTTTGGAGATTCTCCGGCGGCGCAAGAAGGTCTGCGCGTCATACGTGCGAGCATCGATGCCTACGTCGGTCCGGCGGTCGGCGCGCTCTTTGCCGGACTCGATCCGGAAACGCCGCAGATCGACCGTGAAACCGTAGCTCTGCACAACGGGGCGCGACTGGCCACGCTGGCTATTGAGACCCGGCGGCTCTACGCCGATCTGTGCCGCCGATCGGAGTACGACCTGCTCACCGATATTCCCAACCGCTTTGCGATGGAGAAGTTCATCGAATTGCAGATCGAAGAGGCGTGGCAATCCGGCAAAATCCTTGGATTGATCTACATTGACCTCGACAAGTTCAAGCCGATCAATGACACGTACGGCCATCGCGTAGGCGACTTTTATCTTCAGGAGGTTGTCCTGCGCATGAGCCGTCAGTTGCTGGGCCGCGATATGCTGGCCCGGCTTGGCGGTGACGAATTCGCCGCGATTGTCTCTCTCCAACATGGTCTCAACGACTTGCACAGAATAGCTGTCAGGCTGTCAGGCTGCTTCGACGCCCCCTTCTTCATTGAGGGGCATGTCATCAAGGGTTCAGCCAGCATCGGGGTTGCCCTTTATCCAGAGGATGGCGTCACAAAGGACGCCCTGCTGGACGCTGCCGACGCCGCTATGTATGCGGTGAAGAAGAGCAAGCGACAAGTCGAAGACAACCTGGTGCAAGACCTGTAGAACGCCTCTCCAGTTCACAAATGCCCTTATTGGGAATGTTGGAGTTGCTTTTACTCACACCCCGGCGACCAAGAATTGTCGCTGGGGACCCAGAGCTGTTGATCGGCTCGACTTGAGGGCGCTGGTTACCTCCTATGACTCACACACTATCCCGGCCTCAAAACTACTCGCCAGCCAACGCAGCAGCGACCGCGGCGCCTGCGGCTTCGTTCTAACCGGCAACTCGTCTCCGATCCGGCTTTTGGCCGTTCCAGGCTCTCCTGGGGGCTCAAATCGGGATCATATACAGTTTGGCGACGATCCAGGCGCGAGCCACGATGCGAACCGCTGGGTTGAAGCAGGAGGGCCGGTATCAAAAAAACAGAGGGGCCTCGTCATCGAGCATCAGGTATTCCCAGAGCCCCTCCTGGAGGAGCCAGATCGGGTCGGCATTGCGACGGATAAAATCGTCCACGTCCATGCTGTCGATCATTGGTGGCCGGCGTACCCGCTTCTGTTTTCCACGCACGTAGATCCACATTTACTCGTCGCAAAGCCGCGCCTTTTCCACCTTCTGCTTCGTCTTCAACTCCCGTTTCTGCTCAAGCATGAGTTTCTTTCCAAAGCAGGATACACTCCGATCGTTGTGCCGCTCAATTGATCCACTCATTTTCATTGCTTTCTTCGTCTTCTTCCTCTGACATTGGTTCAGACATCGCGATGGCCTCGTCGGCCGCCTCAGCGATTTCTTCGTCGTCAGACTCGGCAAGGTCTATCAGGATTTCCCCTGCCTCCCGCGGACGGATGCTTGAGGCAGCACCGATGGCAGCAAGCAGCAACGGCTTTGGGGTGCCAGCGTCATTGAGGAGCACGACGATCTGAGGCCAGGCCGCGTCCAGTTCCCAGTTGCCAGCCGCGTTTACAGCCTGGTAAAGAATCTCAGGATCGCCGCTTTTCAAGGCCTCCAGTATCTGATTATCAAAACCTCGAACCCAGCGCATTGAAAACACTGCCGTCAGCATCCAGTCTTTGTCCCCGCTGAAGTAGGCTGCCATGATAGCGTTCTGGTGCCAGTCCTGGGGGGCTCGCACCGATGCTTCCAGAATTCGCCGCCGTACTTCCTTGGGGTTGCTCTTTACGAGGTAAAGTCTGTGGAGCGTGTCCTGGAGGTTGCGAAAAGTGCGCTCGGAAATGGGTACGTCATCCGGATCTTCGAACCCATCCATGTCCGCCTGTCCGAGTACTGCCCCGAGCGAGATTGCCGCTCTGGCCCGCAGTTTCTCTGGCTCCTCAGCATCGCGTACGATCGCTATTAAGGCATCAGCCAGATCGTCATTGATAACGGTAGAATCGCCAGCCAGTTCGGCGGCCATGAGCCGGTCGGACTCTTGGGCCAGACTATCATTCAGAATCTTCTGAAACATCTTCCCGGCGTCGCTCGGCCAGTCCCATGGAGGTGTGTCTATCAGAGTCGTAAGGTCCACTTTGGTCCCTCCTGCGTTCCGTATCTTCAATCGATTCGCAGATAACGTCGCCAGCTGAGGGCGCCCGTGCGACATTCTGCGGTTTTCTTCCTTATCTTATGTCCAGAAGGGCAAACAAAACACTTTCCGGGTAAGGTAACGTTTGGCGAC